>Ga0180434_10004637_pt1 | contig 16611 bp, 16 predicted proteins | sample SS_ome_7_FD_132453 | JGI IMG/M metagenome (GOLD analysis project Ga0180434, IMG submission 132453) | Hypersaline lake sediment archaeal communities from the Salton Sea, California, USA - SS_1_D_2 metaG | ecosystem: Environmental > Aquatic > Non-marine Saline and Alkaline > Hypersaline >...
AATGTGAGATACGCAACGGGCCGATTGTTCATTACCTTTTCGGGCCTGTTCTTATAAAAAACCTGTTTAAACTCATTCCAGGAGAGGTCATGAAGGTGAATATTATTATTTTCAACAATATTCGTGAAGTCGTCGTAATGCCATGATGCCTGAAAGCTGTTGGCATAGATAGAGACAAGAACAATGGCGAGCGCGGCGACAGTGAATACAAACTGCCCTAAAGTCGGGCCGGTCCCATTCATACAGCCGGTTATTTTGCTTAATCTATTCATCATTGTATCGATATGTTGCATGAATGCTTGGCATATAGTAAACACTAAATGTTTTTATTGACAAGGCAATTTAAACAACTACTATTAAAATTAAAGCGTTGCAAATAGACCGATGTTAATTTTTTACGATGCCTCCTTTCCGGTTTATAATTGGAAAAAGAAAATAATGCGAAATCGAGGTTTCACCCTGATCGAGGTGTTGTCGGCACTGATTATAATAGGTATTGTCAGTGTTATTGCCGTTAGCCGTTTCGGAATCTCCGACACGGAATTAACCATCAGGACTGAGGTCGTCAAATCACATCTTCGATATGCCCAGGCGCGTGCCATGAACACGGAAAGTACATGGGGGGTCTCCTGTGACGGAACGGGTTACTGGCTTTTCACGGATGGAAATACAGCTAACCATGTCACTCTGCCGGGCGAGGATTCGGATCCGGTGTCACTTTTTGATAAAAACATTGGCATGACGGCATTTACTGTTTCCTTTGATTCATGGGGACGCCCATACTCAAACGCGTCCGGATCCGGCACATCATCGGGTATTGCCATTACCGTTACATCGCCCGGCGCATCAGCAGCGGGAATTGCCATAACAGCAGAAACAGGATTTATACCTTGAGATATAAAAGATTAAAAAAACAATCAGATAGAGGATTTACGTTGATTGAAGTCATTCTTACGCTGGTGGTTGCATCCATATTGGGAACAATTTTCGTTCAGGTAATGGGTACAAACTATTCCGGAAGCACGCAGAATCTGTTATCCGGCAGAGAGGGATTTGAAGTCCGGGAACAGCTTGAATCCATAACAAAAGATTACAGGCTGTGGCTTGTAAATTATCCGAACCAGTCCATCGTGGACTTTAAAACCGGATATGTGGATTCATACAGCGGGAGTTTGAATATCAACGGCGTGTTAAATGAAATCGACGCCGGCAATGATGGAAACATTGACATCCTTCAGGTTACTGTTTCCGCATCGGACAACAGCCGGTCCCTGACAGCGGTGTTTACCCGATAGGCGAGACGCTATATGGCCAATGAGAACGGATTTACATTAGTGGAGATTATTGCCTCCTTAGTGATTGTCGGCATCATGGCAACGGTGGCAGGGTTCTGGATGGTACTGGGTGCGCAGGGTTATAATTTCAGCAGGGAGAACAGTGTGATTGCCCAGAAAGCCGGTTTGACCCTGGCGAGGCTTGGAAGAGAGTTGACCGAACTGACTGAAGTGGATAGCGTCAATTCAGACGGCAGCTGTATCCGCTACAAGGTTGGGGCAATATCCCCATACTATCGCGCCATTGGATTAAATGGGACGCTTCTTGAGCTGAAGGTGTCATCCGCATCGGACTGCGACTGCAGCACACCGGGGTTTACCCTTACGGACAACGTATCGGGTTTTACTCTCAAATATGAAGACGCGGCCGGGACGTCGCCCATTCCGTCAACCCCGCCGGCCAATCTCGGGGATCTGGCTGCCATCCATGTGGATTTTACGTTTAGCCGCTCCGATGGCACGGATACGGAAACATTTAAAACCGCCGTCAACCCGAGAAACAATGGGACTCCAAACGGTCCCGGCGCATTGTAAGTGTGATATGAACCCTATGTATAAATCAGGAAAAGGGGATAGCGGAGCCGTACTGATCGGCCTGGTGGTTGCCATGGTGATTATCAGCGTCCTGGGCGCGGCCATGCTGTCGCAAACCAGCACCGGCACATATAATATTGCGGGCGATAACAGCTCGGCCCAGGCATACTACCTTGCCGAATCCGGGTTGAGATATGCGGCTGCAAAAATGGTCCATGGCGGTGATATGGATTATCTCCACGATCACGGCGAGTTTGCCGTCGGCAATACAGGCGGTTTTACGCTTGAATTCAACCCGTATATATTTGATATCACGGGAGGGGATGGAACCTCCGAACTCGTCACCAGAGTTCCCTTTGGAGACGCACCGCCCATATCCGCGGCGGCGGGAATCGGGAATTCTTATTATGTCAGAATAGGGGCGATTACCGATGCATTTGACAGCATTTCCATAGACGCATCCCCGAACGACCATGTTGTCAGATTTACAAAAACAGGAACCTGGAGTGTAACAGACGGCCAACGGGTAAAGTTGGTGGTCAAGAGTGACGGCACATCCCTTTCCGAGGGCGGTGATTTGATGCTCCAGTCCACAAGCCCGGCAGACCTCTTCCCCCCAAGAAACGGTTATATCATTGTCGACAATAAAACATACAGATATGAAAAACGCGAAGCGGACAGGCTGTCCGGAATTACGCGGGTCAACTCTGCCTGGGGAACATCCCCCACAGTAAATAACGGCGATGATATTGTCCTGAAGAGCTTTATGATGCTGGTGTCCACGGGCAGGGTCGGCACAGGAGGGATGACGGCAGACCGGGAGATTACCTACAGCGTCCCGTTATCCGAGTCGGGTGAGATGGAGTTTCATGATATGTTTAATGACAGAACGCATTGGGATGCCTCATCAACATCCGGTTCCCATGCCATTGAAACCGTCGAGGGGAACAAGGCATTAAAAGTAACCGGTACATCGGCGGTGGGAACTGATGAAGAAAAAAGCCTTATCAACTTTGACTCATCCGCTGCCGCAGACATTGATTTTAACCGGGCTCGCGGGTTTGCGGGCGGTTATCTGGGGTATGATGTTCAGGTAAAAACAGGGTTCGACCCGGTGGTTCCCGGCCATTATATGGCCGGCATATCCTTTCGGCTCAATGGCTCCACCGGCAACAGCTACGGCGTCTCTTTCCAGCACGCCGACTGCGTCTCAACCGATGGCATCCCCGATGATGTTGTCCCTGCGGGTGTTTGCGGCAACCCGGGCATTATTCTCTGGCAGGATATTGGAACAGCCCGGGACTGGCTTGCCTGGAAAAAACTGACGCCGCTTCTTCTTTTTTCAGATGATATGGAGGGCGGTGTCTCAGGATGGATAGCGGACAGTCCCTGGGCCCAGGAAACAGGAAGCGGAAACACATACTGGAGTGACAGCCCGGGTGTTCTTTATGAAAACAATCTGGACGTATCCCTGACATCCCAACCGTTTGATTTGTCGAAAATGGAAAATGTCACTATAAAATGGACGCATCGCTACAGCATAGAGCCAAAGGTCTGGCTTATCAGTTTCTGGGCCTGGTATGACTGGGGTGCCGTTGAAATATCATCGGACGGCGGCGCCAACTGGGACAGGCTGATCCGTTATGAAGGTGATAACCTGACCTGGACGGATGAGAGTCTCGCCATACCCGATGTGCACCTGACCGATACTGTCAGGATCCGGTTTCGCCTGGAGACGGATTCCAGCATCCGTTACAGTGGGTGGCTTATTGACGATGTCAGTCTGGAAGCAGACTATTTTCCTGTTGATGACGCGACACTGGTTGTCCGGGTCGTGGAGGCGGCAGCGGTCAGTTTTACCAACGGCACGGTTCAGTTGGAGGATGGTGACCTTCTGGTGAGCGAGGTCAACAATGCCCAGGGTGTCATTACAGGTGACCCCATTGTTGCCTCAGGATCATGGGCAGGAGGGGACGCCGCCGGCGTCATACGACTCAACAATATCACCAACACATTTCCAACCGGTGCTCTTAAAGTCGATGGCAAGGGAACCGGACTGGCCGATGCCGCCGGTTTTAGAACCAGGGATAATTATATCCAGGTTTACTATGGCAACTCCGATGGATACGGTACACCAAGCGACGACCCCACTGACTATTCAAAACACGGGTTGCCAAGGATGTCCACCGGGACGGAAACCGTGAAGTGGCCTCCCCATCTTATCGGTGATACCGTTGCGGCAACCGATTATTTTACCATCGTCAAGTGGGATGACTATAACTCATCTCTGGCCGATTTGCTGGGCGGAGGCCGTGAAGAGGATACGATTGTCCGGACGGACACGTTGACAACCGCTTCAGGCGTCGTCTCTGATCCGGAACTGGGGCTTCATACATTCGGACAGGGAGACTTTTCGGCGAATGTGTTTTTCGATGATTTTGCCTTAAGGAGCAACATGCCGACGACCACCGGTTTTTATCCCGTGGTTCAGGAATAATATGGTCGGAAATAACACGGTTGAAGGTGATTTGACTTTAATTCAGATTATACGTTATGAATCTTTACCGATATGAATAAAAAAATATCGTTCAAACCATACAAGGAGGTAAGGCATGAATCTGGCGATACGGGGCCGATGGGTGATATGCTGTGCCGGCTTACTTACATTTTTTCTTATGAATATGACCGGCTGTGCCGAATCCCAGTACCAAACAAAATCGGCAAAAAAGCCAACACCGGTCACTGAAGAACGGTCCAAGGGCGATACCCCCATATACTATGACTTCAATGATGTGTTGGTGCCGGGGGAACTAAAACTGGATCGAGAGGCATCGTTTATATACCAGACCGCAGGATTAACCGCCGGCGTTCTTGTTTTTTCAGGAAGAGTGGAGCTGAATTCGCTGATCGATTTTTTTAAAAACAATATGGCCAAGGATAACTGGCAGATTGTAAGCTCCATCAAGTCAGAGCGCAACATGATGCTGTTTAAAAAAGAAAAGCGATGGTGTGTCGTCAGTATCAAGGAAAAGGAGTTGTTTGATACCGAGACGGAAATATGGGTCTCTCCCATTGTCGGCGACATCGATTCCGGGTTGTTGAAATGATGGGCCAAAATTAAAGGCGGGGCAAAAAATGAAAAGATTTCTTGACGGGAAACGGATTGTGGTCGGCGTGTCCGGTGGAATCGCTGCATACAAAAGTCCTGAACTGGTGAGGATATTAAAAAAACAGGGCGCCGATGTAAGGATAATCATGACTGAGCATGCGGAAGAATTCATAGGCGCACTTACTTTTGAAGCCCTCAGCGGCCGCGATGTGTGCAGGAGCCTTTTCGATGGAAAGGACAAGGGGGCCATCCGACACATCCAGTGGGCCGAAGAATCGGACGCGGTGGTCATTGCACCCGCAACCGCCAACATCATTGGAAAACTTGCCTCCGGGATTGCCGATGATGCGCTGACCACATTTCTCTTAGCCGTCACCGCGCCGGTTTTAGTCTGTCCGTCCATGAATACTCACATGTATGAGAATATCACTGTCCAACGAAACATAAGCACACTTGAGGCCGCCGGATACATTATGGTGGAACCGGAGGCCGGTGAACTGGCCTGCGGCACCACCGGGGCGGGTCGTCTTCCTGAGCCCCGGTATATTGCAGACCGTGTTGCCCGGGCCATATGCCCGAAAGACTTGAAAGGGAAAACAGTGCTGGTATCTGCGGGGCCGACACGGGAGGCCATTGATCCGGTCCGGTATATCAGCAACCATTCTTCGGGAAAGATGGGGTATGCCGTGGCAAGGGCAGCTGAATTCAGGGGGGCGGACGTAACGCTAATTTCCGGCCCCACGAGCCTTGAACCCCTTGCCGGTGTCACCCTGATTAAAACCACATCCGCAAAGGAAATGGCGGAGGCTGCGTTCAAAGAGGCGGACGATGCGGATATCATCGTCAAGGTCGCTGCGGTGGCGGATTATCGCCCGGCCCATGTTTCCGAGCATAAAATAAAAAAAGAGACGGACAAGCTGAATCTTTCCCTGGATAAAAATCCGGATATTCTGAAGGAGCTTGGCGCAAGGAAAAAAGATCAGTTTCTTGTCGGTTTTGCTGCGGAAACCAGGGATCTTGATACCAATGCAAAAAAGAAAGCAGAAGATAAAAATCTTGACATGATTGTCGGGAATATTATCGGAGCGCCATCTTCCGGTTTCGGGTCCGATACAAACCTGGTAACGTTTTATTTCAAGGACGGAACAAAAGAAAGTCTTCCCGAAATGTCAAAGGATGAGGTCGCCCATGCCCTTTTCGATCACGTCGCCAAACGATTGAATCCTCACAAGGATTAGTATGGAAAAAGATATACGCTCCAGAGGTATAACACCGGACATGCTAGAGGGACTGACCAACTACCTGGAGTATATGTCCGGCATCGGATGCACGGGGTTCGACTGTTCCGCCCGTTGCCTTGACATGCTGAATGCATGGGAACAGCGCCCCTCAATTCGTCTTGAATCTCTTTCGGATATTCGAAAGGACCTTGGGGATTGCCGACGATGCGGGCTTTTTAAATACAGAAAACAGATCGTCTTCGGTGAGGGCGATCCAAAGGCCAGGCTGATGGTCGTGGGAGAAGGACCGGGTGTGGATGAAGACAGGCAAGGTCGCCCCTTTGTGGGAGCGGCCGGTCAATTGTTAAATAAAATCATTTCCGCCATCCACATGCAAAGGGAATCCGTTTATATCGGCAATATCGTAAAGTGCAGGCCCCCCGAAAACAGGAACCCGTCTTCGGATGAAGCTGAAGCCTGCAAGCCCTTTCTTCTGAGGCAAATTAAAGCGATCCAACCGGAATTTATATGTGCACTGGGGTCTGTGGCGGCGAGAACCCTTCTGGAGACAACCAAATCAGTCGCCATGCTCCGAAATCGATTTCATGATGTCGAAGGCGCACGTTTGCTGGTCACCTATCACCCCGCATATCTTTTAAGGAACCCGGAAAAGAAAAGAGACGTATGGGAGGATATGAAAATGCTGATGAAGGTGATGGAAGCATGATCGCGAATCAGACATCGCCCACCATAGGATTTGGGTAACCCATAAAAGATTTTAACAATTCGTCACTTGAGCCATTCACTTTTTTAAGCTTTTTTTACCGGTGTCTTGGAAAGTTCCCGTTTAACAGGGGGATTGCGGATAATTATTTGTTGACAATTTCAACTGGTTTAATGTACGTAACATAGCTTATTTACTAAAAAAGGGATAAGTGGAAATGCCTGAGCTTCCTGATGGGAAATGCCAACAGGGAAAGGAGATTTGCCTGACATGACAGACGAAAAAGACACACAGGAAAAACCCCTTGAAAAAATGACTGCCACTGAACTTCGGGAGGTTGCCAAAGCTATGCCGGAGATCACGGGCGCAAGCGGGATGAAAAAGGAAGAGCTCATCAATGCCATCAAAAAAGCGAGAGGGGTTGAAGAGAAAACCGCCGCGAAGAGTGATACGAGTGTTAAGGATCTCAAAGGCTCCATAAAAGAATTGAAAAAAAAGCGGGCAGGTGCCCTGGAAAGCGGCGATGCAAAAAACGCAAAACTATTTAAACGGCGCATCAGCAGGCTTAAGAAAAGGACAAGGCGGCAGGCTTAGAAAGTTAGACCGGAGAGCATGTATCTTGAAAAAAGCAGCCTATAATACGGAAACCCAGGGCAACTTCATGATTGATCCCATGGCGGTGGCCTTTGATATAGACGGAGTTGTGGCCGATACGATTTCACTGTTTGTGGAAATAATTAGAAATGATTTTAATATCAAATGGTTGAAATACGATGATATCACCAGCTACTCCCTTGAAGGCATTGATGGCGTTGATCATGACGTGGTGGCGGCGGCCATTGAAAAGGTGCTGGAAGGAAACTACAAGGGGCCGTTAAAGCCGTTTGACGGGGCACCGGAGGTATTGAAACGTCTTGGACGGGATTATGGCCCTGTTTTGTTTGTGACCGCAAGACCTCATCCCGGTCCCATTGAACAATGGATAGCGGAGACCATCGGTCTTCCGCCGGAATCTACGGAGATCATAGCCACAGGCTCTTTCGAGGGTAAAACAGATATTCTCCTTAAACGAAATATTTCATTTTTCATCGAGGACCGTTTTGAAACCTGCGTCCTTTTAAAAGATGCAGGAATTACTCCCATTCTTTTTAAACAGCCGTGGAACAGAAAAAACCAGTTGTTTTTCGAGGTGAATAACTGGAAGGAACTTGAAGCAATTATAGATTATTAATGAATAAAGAACCGGTTAGCGCATGTATCGACGCCTTTATCGAGTCCTTATATTCGGAAAAAGGCTATTCCGCAAACACGGCAAAGGCCTATCGCAGGGATCTCCATGAATTTGCCTTATTTTCGGCAGAAAAAAGATTCGGAGAGGGGAAAGAAAACCACCGGAAAGACCGGATATCAGTTAAAGATATTGACGGGCTTTTAATTAGGGAATACCTTGCATTTTTACATGGGAAAAAGAACAAGAAATCGTCCGTTGCCAGAAAACTTTCTTCCGTCAGGTCATTCCTGAAGTATCTGGTGAAAACAGGGCTTCTGGAGGAGAACCCGGCAGACGGCGTCTTAACTCCTAAACAGGAAAAACCGGTTCCGTCGTATCTTACGGTTGATGACATTTTTCGACTCCTGGACTCCATAGCTGACGATTCTCTTCTCGGAAAAAGAAACAGGGCGATCTTTGAAGTTATGTATTCAACCGGTATTCGGGTATCCGAGCTGGTGGGATTGAATCTTTCGGATATTGATTTCAACCGGCAAGTTATCAGGGTGCTGGGTAAGGGCAACAAAGAGCGGATTGTACCGGTTGGAAATAAAGCGGTGGCGGCCATAACCGGGTACCGGGATGAGTTGGCATCGGAACTCAATATCAATCCGGATGAAGACGGTCCGGTATTTTTAAATAAAAACAGGGGAAGGCTGTCGGCGCGTTCCGTGCGAAGGATCCTGGATGACCTGATCAGAAAATGCGGTCTGGCGACACCGGTTTCCCCGCATGGTATCCGGCACACATTTGCAACCCATATGCTGGATGCGGGCGCGGACTTGCGGGAAGTGCAGGAGCTTCTTGGGCATAAAAGCCTTTCCACCACTCAGCGGTACACGCATGTGACCATTGATAGGCTGATGAAGGTATATGACAAGGCGCATCCAAGAAAATAGACTTGGGGTAGGTATGAAGGAACAGTTTCACGGAACCACTATTATAGCTGTAAGGCGCTACGGAAAGACAGCGGTCGCCGGAGACGGTCAGGTGACGCTTAATAATGCGGTGGTCAAGCACAACGCAAAAAAGGTAAGGCGAATATTTAACGATAACATCATTGTCGGTTTCGCGGGTGCCACGGCCGATGCACTGAATCTTTTCGACAGGCTGGAGAAGAAACTCGAGCGGTTTAACGGGAACCTGACACGGGCCGCGGTGGAGTTAGCCGGTGACTGGAGAACGGATAAATATTTAAGACGGCTTGAGGCCATACTCATTGCCGTGGATGAAACAAAAATCTTTTTAATCTCCGGTAATGGCGATGTAATAGAACCTGATGAGGGATTCATCGGGATAGGCTCAGGGGGCGTCGCGGCCCAGGCCGTAGCGGCGGCGCTTCTGGACCATACCGAGCTTTCCGCGGTCGAAATTGCCAGGAAAGCCCTCAAAATAGCGGCATCCATATGCGTGTACACCAATGATGTCATTTCCATTGAAGAAGTGGAGTGTGTTCAGGAATAACAGAATGAGTGATTTAAAGCCGATAGAGATAGTAAAAGAGCTGGATAAATATATCATAGGGCAGGACAAGGCAAAAAAGTCCGTTTCCATCGCTCTCAGAAACAGGTGGCGAAGACGACAGGTGGATGAGGAGCTCCGTGATGAAATTGCTCCCAAAAACATCATCCTCATCGGGCCCACAGGTGTAGGCAAGACGGAGATTGCAAGACGGCTGGCCCGTTTGGCTGATTCTCCGTTTTTTAAAGTGGAGGCGTCCAAGTTTACTGAGGTGGGATATGTCGGTCGTGATGTTGAGTCCATGATTCGCGATTTGACGCAACTTACGGTTAATGATCTCAGGCAGAAGGAAGGTGAGCTGGTAAAGGAAAAGGCGCAGAAGATTGCAGAAGAAAGAATTTTGGATCTTCTTCTGCCTAAAACCGGGGCCGATGAGGGGGTTCCGGAGGAGCCTGAAAGGGGAACAGCGGAAACCGTCAGCAGTTCAACCAGGGAGAAGCTTCGGTTGATGCTGAGAAGCGGAAAACTGGATGAAAGATTCGTCGATCTTGATGTCAGCGACAAATCCATGCCCATGGTTGAAATCTTTTCGTCAGCCGGTATGGAAGAGATGGGCGTCAATATGAAAGACATGCTCGGCAACCTGATGCCGAAGAATAAAAAGCGCAGAAAGGTGAAGGTCCCGGAAGCGCTGGAGATGATTGCCCAGGAAGAGGCCCAGGGGTTGATCGACATGGACGGCGTCGTTAAAAAGGCGGTGGAGAAGGTGGAGCAGTCAGGGATCATTTTCCTGGATGAAATCGACAAAGTGACCGGCAAGGCAGGGGGGCAGGGGCCTGACGTGTCGCGGGAAGGGGTCCAGAGGGATCTCTTGCCGATTGTGGAGGGGAGCTCTGTTACGACAAAATATGGCCCCGTTAAAACAGATCATATCTTGTTCATCGCCTCCGGCGCGTTTCATATTTGCAAGCCGTCGGATCTTATTCCGGAGCTTCAGGGGCGATTCCCCATTCGTGTGGAACTTAATTCCCTGGGCGCAAAAGAGTTTAAGAGGATTCTTATTGAACCGAAGAATGCCTTAATCCGCCAGTATATCGAGCTTCTCGCAACGGAAGGGGTGAAAGTGGAATTCAAGGGAGATGCGATATCGGAAATAGCAAGAGTCGCGGAAGACGTGAACAACAGAACTGAAAATATCGGCGCAAGAAGACTTCATACACTCATGGAATGCCTTCTTGAAGATATCCTTTTCAAGGCGCCTGATCTTGAGGAAAAAGAGGTTGTGATTGACAAGCGGTATGTTGATGAAAAGTTCATTGAATTAAGAAAGGATGAAGACCTGAGCAGGTTTATATTATAGCCGATAAACAAAAATTCATCATCGTCACTCCGGCTTTCCCCAAAGTGGCGGAGGTGACTTTTTCAGGAGGTATCAACCCAAAAACATATTAAATGAAAAGATAATGAAATGACAAAAACAGATGCAAATAAAGCCACACCCAGTGTCGCGGATATATTGATCGAATCGCTTCCATATATCCAGAAGTTTTGCGGCATGACCGTGGTGGTCAAGTATGGCGGCCATGCCATGGTGGACGAGCAGCTTAAAAAAGATTTTGCCCGTGATATTACGTTGCTCAAATACATTGGTTTGAACCCGGTGGTCGTACATGGCGGGGGGCCTCAGATTAACTTGGTTCTGGAGCAGATGGGAATTACATCAACGTTTATCCGGGGCATGCGGTTAACGGACCAACCGACCATGGATGTGGTCGAAATGGTGCTTGGAGGGAAGGTAAATAAATCCATAGTTGCAGACATTAACAGGCAGGGGGGCAAAGCAGTAGGGCTGAGCGGCAAGGACGGAGCGCTTATTGCAGCAAAAAAAATGCAGATCGTACACCAACCGGGGGGCGACAAGCCGCCGGAGATCATTGACCCCGGTCTGGTGGGCGAAGTGACCCGGATTAACCCTGATATTATTGACACGCTTGCGGGGAAAGGATTTATTCCCGTGATTGCCCCTGTCGGCACCGGCGAAACAGGGGAAACATATAACATAAATGCCGATCTGGTGGCGTCGAAAATGGCGGCCGCCCTTTCAGCCGGCCGGCTTATTTTTTTGACGGATGTGAACGGTGTCCTTGACAAGGAAGATAACCTGATTAGTTCAGTCGACCAGACGGATGTAAAAACCATGTTGGCGGAGAACATCATCTCAGGAGGGATGATCCCAAAAATCGAATATGCCCTGGATGCCCTTGGGCAAGGGGTTGATAAAGTTCACATCATTAACGGCACGATACGGCACGCCCTTTTGCTTGAGCTGTTTACGGATAAAGGCGTTGGAACCGAGGTGGTGTAATGAAAAATGAGATTATTGAAAAAGCCAACAAGGTCATTGCAAATACATACAGCCGTTTTCCCATAGTCATTAAGGAAGGAAGAGGCTGCGTGGTGGAAGATGTTGATGGAAAAAAGTATATTGACTTCATCGCCGGCATCGCGGTCTGTAATTTGGGGCATGCCCACCCTGCGGTCCGGGACGCGCTTTCAGATCAGGCCGGGACCCTTCTTCATGTGTCCAATTTATACTATACCATCCCCCAGGTTGAGCTTGCCACCTGGTTGGTGGAAAAAAGTTTTGCAGACCGCGTCTTTTTTTGCAACAGCGGCGCTGAAGCAAATGAGGCGGCCATCAAACTTGCCAGAAAAAATTTTACTGACAAGGGAGATGACAACCGCTTCCGCATTGTAACCATGGAAAACTCATTTCACGGAAGGACAATGGCGGCCATGTCCGCCACCGGTCAGGAAAAAGTCAGGGCGGGGTATGAGCCCGTTCTTGTCGGATTTGATTTTGTTCCGTTTAATAACCTGGAAGCCCTTAAAAAAGCGGTTAAACCGGATGTGTGCGCCGTAATGCTTGAACCCATACAGGGCGAGGGCGGCCTGGTGATGCCGGAGCCGGGCTTCCTGAAAGAGGTCAGAGAAATATGCGATGAGACCGGGGCGCTGCTGATTTTTGATGAAATTCAAACCGGCATCGGCAGGACAGGCAAGCTGTTTGCATATGAGCATTTCGGGGTGACACCTGACATCATGACGCTGGCCAAAGCGTTGGGCAACGGGATGCCCATTGGAGCAATGCTCGCTTCGGAGCGTGCGGCAACGTCGTTTTCTCCGGGATCCCACGCATCGACCTTCGGCGGAACGCCGGTTATTACTGCCGCCTCTCTGGCTACCCTCAAGGTCATGGACAATGAAGGTATTATTGAACAGGGTAGGGAAGCGGGGAACTACTTCAGGAACAAGCTTCTCATGCTCAAGGAAAAACATGACATCATAGAGGATGTCCGCGGCATTGGGCTGCTTCTGGGTATCAAGCTCTCACAGCCCGGGGCCGACATGGTATCGGCATGCATGGAAAAAGGCTTTTTGATTAATTGTATACAGGAAAATGTTCTGCGATTTGCTCCGCCGCTGATAATTAAAACCGAGGAAATTGATGCACTGACAGACTGCCTGGACGAGGTGCTGGGTGAAAAATAAGCGGGCCATTTCAACCGGAAAGACGGGTAAGGAGTTGTTTTGAATAGGCACATATTAACATTGCTTGATCTTGAAAAAGCTGATTTTGAGACGTTCTTTCAAAGGGCCATTGAACTGAAAGAGCGCTATAAAAAGGGCATTACCGAAAAAGCGCTTGCCGGAAAAACCCTTGGGCTGATTTTTGAAAAACCCTCCACCCGTACTCGGGTCTCTTTTGAGGCGGCAATGGTACAACTCGGCGGCACGCCTATTTTCATAAGCGCAAAGGACACCCAGATTGTGCGAAATGAGCCGGTGAGGGATACGGCCAGGGTGCTTTCCCGGTTTATAGATGCACTGGCCATCCGGACGTTTTCCCAGGATCTCTTAAACGGTTTTGCGGAATATTCGGATATACCGGTCATCAATGCATTGACCGATCTTTATCATCCGTGCCAGATTCTAAGCGACCTGTTGACCATTATCGAGGAAAAAGGCGGCTATACCGGTGTAAAAATCGCGTGGGTGGGTGACGGAAACAATGTTGCCAACTCCTGGATCAATGCGGCTCGAGTGCTGGGCTTGAACCTTTCGCTGGCCTGCCCGGAAGGGTATGAACCCCATGTGCCCCTGCCGGAAGGCGGAGCGGTCACGATCACGGATGATCCAAGGGAAGCCGTCAGGGATGCCGATGTTATCTATACGGATGTCTGGGCCAGTATGGGGCAGGAAGTGGAGCAGAAGCACAGAAAAAAAGTATTCTATCCGTTTCAGGTCAATGCCCCCCTCGTGAAAGGGGCAAAAAAGGATGCCATTGTCATGCACTGCCTCCCGGCACACCGGGGAGAAGAAATCAGCGACGATGTCCTGGAGGGCCCTCAATCAGTTGTATGGGCCCAGGCGGAGAATAAAATGCATATGCATAAGGCAATTTTGGCAGTGTTGATAACGCGGTTATGAACATGCCGTTCTTAAACAAAAGGAGACCATAGCAGTGTCTGAAATAAATAAAGTTGTACTGGCTTACTCGGGGGGGCTTGATACCTCTGTGATCTTGAAATGGCTGGCGGAAACCTATTCATGTGAAGTGGTGGCATTTTCTGCAGATATCGGCCAGGAAGAGGAGCTGGATACTATCGAAGAAAAAGCCATAAAAACAGGCGCTTCGAAAGTATATATCGATGATTTGAAAGAAACGTTTGTAAAGGATTATGTCTTCCCGGCGTTCAGGGCCAATGCGTTGTACGAAGGCCAGTATCTCCTGGGCACATCCATTGCCCGGCCTCTCATTGCAAAACGCCAGATGGAAATTGCAAAATTGGAGGGCGCAGATGCCGTCAGCCATGGAGCTACCGGGAAGGGGAATGACCAGGTTCGCTTCGAGCTGGGCTACTTGTCCTTTGATCCGGGGATTAAAATAATTGCGCCCTGGAGGGAATGGGACCTGAACTCCAGGACGGCCCTGATGGCATTTGCGGAAAAACACGGTATTCCCGTACCGGTTACGCCTAAAAAGCCATACAGTACAGACAGAAATCTGCTGCATGTCAGTTATGAAGGTGGTGTCCTTGAGGATCCCTGGAAAGAGCCCCCCGGGGACATGTTTATTCTGTCTGTTTCACCCCAAAAGGCACCGGATGTTCCCGAGCTCATCGAGGTGTCTTTTGAAAACGGTGACCCTGTTGCCGTTAATGGTAATCGATTGTCGCCGGCCGACCTCCTGAAAGAACTCAACCGGCTGGGCGGTAAACATGGGATCGGACGCGTCGATCTGGTGGAGAACCGATTTGTGGGCATGAAATCGAGAGGCGTCTATGAGACCCCCGGTGGAACTATCTGGAGAGCCGCCCATATGGCGGTTGAGTCCATCACCATGGACAGGGAGGTCATGCATATCAGGGATTCGCTTATACCCAAATACTCGGAGATGCTGTACAACGGATTCTGGTTTTCCCCCGAGATGAAACTCCTGCAGAATACGATGGATGATACCCAACAGAATGTCACCGGAACAGCCCGCCTGGAACTTTATAAAGGCGGCGCAAGGGTCGTGGGCCGGAAGTCCGACTTATCCATTTATAGCGAAGACTTTGCTACATTTGAAGATGATGCGGTTTACAGCCAGAAAGATGCAGAAGGTTTTATTCGTCTCAATGCACTGAGGCTGAGGATTCAGAACTTGATGAACCGATAAACACCGGAGAAAACCCATGTCCGAAAAACCCTGGAACGGAAGATTTCAAGAAAAAACAGACGCTCAAGTGGAAGCCTTTACATCATCGATCAAAGTGGATAAGGATCTGTTTTATCAAGATATTAACGGGAGCATTGCCCATTGCCGTATGCTCGCAAAAACAAACATCATTGATGAACGCGACGCCGAGGCGCTGATAGAAGGGCTGACCGGGGTAAGGGAGAAAATCGAGAAAGGTGAGTTTGAATTTAAAGACAGTCTTGAAGATATCCACATGCATATAGAGGATGCGCTGACCCAAAGCCTTCCTCAAAGTGCCGGTAAGCTTCATACGGCAAGGAGCAGAAATGATCAGGTGGCCCTGGACACAAAACTGTATCTGAAAGATATCACGCTTCAGGTGATAAACGGGCTGAGAAATCTCAAGCGGGCGATTGTTGATCTTGCTGAACAGCATGTGGATACCGTAATGCCGGGATATACGCACCTTCAGCGAGCTCAACCCGTACTTTTGGCGCACCACCTGATGGCATACTATGAAATGTTTTCAAGGGATGTAGGAAGATTCAAAGATGCCATGAAGCGGATGGATGAAAATCCGCTGGGCAGTGCGGCTCTTGCCGGGACAACCTACCCCATAGACAGGGCCTATACCACCCGTCTTCTCGATTTCAGAGTGGTGACGGCAAACAGTCTTGACGCGGTTTCCGACCGTGACTTTATTTTGGAGTTTCTGTCTTCTGCCAGCATATGCATGATGCATTTCTCAAGGATGTCGGAAGAACTCATCATCTGGTCATCATCGGAATTCGACTTTATTGAGTTGAGTGATGCATTTGCAACGGGAAGCAGTATCATGCCCCAGAAGAAAAATCCGGATGTACCGGAAATCGTCAGGGGCAAAGCAGGACGTGTATTCGGAAGCCTGATAGCCGTTCTCACTATTATGAAATCGCTTCCCCTTGCGTATAACAGAGATATGCAGGAAGACAAGCCGCCTCTTTTTGATGCTGCGGATACACTTCTTTCCTGCATTGATATATACAGCCGAATGCTTCCTGAAATTGTGGTGAAAAAGGAGAATATGCTGGCCGCTGCTTCAAAAGGATTTTTAAATGCTACGGATATGGCCGATTATCTGGTGGGCAAGGGCGTTGCGTTCAGAGATGCCCACGAATGTGTGGGAAAGGCGGTAAGCTATGCGCTGGGAGAGGGCAAGGAGCTTCATGAGCTG
>Ga0180434_10004639_pt1 | contig 16609 bp, 15 predicted proteins | sample SS_ome_7_FD_132453 | JGI IMG/M metagenome (GOLD analysis project Ga0180434, IMG submission 132453) | Hypersaline lake sediment archaeal communities from the Salton Sea, California, USA - SS_1_D_2 metaG | ecosystem: Environmental > Aquatic > Non-marine Saline and Alkaline > Hypersaline >...
CCGGCCCACCGCCGCCGAACTGGTCGCCGCGGTGGCCGATTTCCTCGACGGCGAGGTCCGCGCGGCCACCACCGGCGCGGTGCGCTTCCACGCCCTGGTCGCCGCCAACGCCCTGCGCATCGTGGAGCGGGAGTTGCACGACGAACAGCCCGGGAGGTCGGCCGCGGCGCTCGACCGGCTGGGCTACCCCGACGAGGAGACGCTGGCGGCGGCGATCCGCGCCGGTGAGCTCGACGACCGCCCCGAGCAGGTGATGGCGTGCCTGCGGGCGCTGGTCTCTCACCGGCTGGCGGTGGCCCATCCCGGATACGAGCGGGACTGAGCACCCCGTCTTCGCCAACTCCGGCGGCTGAAGCCCCCGGTGCGGTTAGCATCTGCGGGGTGTCCAGCCATGACCCCGGCCTGCGCATCCTGCTCTACAGCAGCAACGCCCGCACCCGCGAGCAGGTCAGGCTGGCGCTGGGCGACCGGGTCCACCCCGACCTGCCCGCCCTGGTCTACACCGAGGTGGCGACCGGGCCGATGGTGATCACGCTGATGGATGCCGGCGGGTTCGACCTGGTGATCCTCGACGGGGAGGCCTCCCCCGTCGGCGGGATGGGTATCGCCAAACAGCTCAAGGACGAGATCGCCGACTGCCCGCCGGTGCTCGTTCTCACCGGTCGGGCCGACGACGCCTGGCTGGCCAACTGGTCCCGCGCCGAGGCCGCCGTCCCACACCCGATCGACCCGATCCGGCTGGCCGATGCGGTGGTCGCCCTGCTCCGCCCGAATGACCGGCAAAACGTTAAGAATCAGCGGTAATAAGCGCACTATCTCCGGGCGGTTCCGGTAACAAGATCGCTAGGCTGTGTGTCTCCGATCACAACAGGCGCCGAGCGGAAAGGAGCGTGCGTATTGAGCCTCTACACGCCGATCCTGATCCTCGGCGCCATCGCCGCGGTGTTCGCCGTCGTCTCGGTCGGAACCGCCCTGCTGGTCGGGCCGCGCCGGTACAACCGTGCCAAACTCGCAGCCTATGAGTGCGGGATAGAGGCGGTCCCCACCGAACCGACCGGCCAGCGTTTTCCGATCAAGTACTACCTGACGGCGATGCTGTTCATCGTCTTCGACATCGAGATCGTCTTTCTCTACCCCTGGGCTGTGGCCTTCGACCAGCTAGGGCTGTTCGCCCTGGTGGAGATGGCGATCTTCATGGCGACGGTTTTCGTCGCCTACGCCTACGTCTGGCGCCGGGGCGGTCTGGAATGGGACTAGAGGAAGCCCTGCCCGGCGGCATCCTGCTGTCGACGGTGGAAAAGGTCGCCGGGTTCGTCCGCAAGGGTTCGCTGTGGCCGGCCACCTTCGGTCTGGCCTGCTGCGCGATCGAGATGATGGCGACGGCGGGGCCGCGCTTCGACATCGCCCGCTTCGGCATGGAGCGGTTCTCCGCCACTCCCCGGCAGGCCGACCTGATGATCGTGGCCGGACGGGTCAGCCAGAAGATGGCCCCGGTGCTGCGGCAGGTCTACGACCAGATGGCCGAACCGAAATGGGTTCTGGCGATGGGCGTCTGCGCCTCGAGCGGCGGAATGTTCAACAACTACGCGGTGGTTCAGGGCGTCGACCACGTGGTGCCGGTGGATATCTACCTACCGGGCTGCCCGCCCCGGCCGGAGATGCTGTTGCACGCCATCCTCGCCCTGCACGCCAAAATCGCCGAGATGCCTCTGGGCGTGCACCGCGCCGAGGCGGTGGCCGCCGCCGAGGCCGCGGCACTGTCCGCACCGCCCACCATCGAACTCAAGGGGCTGCTGCGGTGACCACACGCGAGGAGCCCGCGGACGGCGAGGTGATCGGCGTGCGCCGCGGCATGTTCGGCATCAGCGGCAGCGGCGACACTTCCGGCTACGGCCGCCTGGTGCAGACCGTCGAGCTGCCGGGCAGCACCCCGCGGCCCTACGGCGGCTACTTCGACGAGGTCGTCGACCGGCTGGCCTCGGTACTGGGCCGGGACAACTTCGCCGCCGCCGTAGAACGAGTGGTCGTCCACCGCGGCCAGCTCACCATCGAGGTGCTCCGCGAAAGGCTGCTGCCGGTGGCCTCGGCGCTGCGCGACGACGAGCAGTTGCGCTTCGAATTGTGTTGCGGCGTCTCGGGAGTTCACTACCCGGAGGACACCGGCCGGGAACTGCACGCGTTCTACCCGCTGATGTCGATCACCCACAACCGGAGAATCCACCTGGAGGTAGCCTGCCCGGAGTCCGACCCGCACATCCCCTCGCTGTTCGGCGTCTACCCCACTTGTGACTGGCACGAACGCGAGACCTACGACTTCTTCGGAATCATCTTCGATGACCACCCGGGCCTGACCCGCATCGAGATGCCCGACGACTGGGTCGGGCACCCGCAGCGCAAGGACTACCCGCTGGGCGGGGTCCCCGTCGAGTTCCACGGTGCCCAGATCCCCCCGCCCGACCAGCGCAGGTCGTACCACTGATGAGCGTCGACGAGTCGATGACCGGCCCCGCCATCGTCCTGGGCGGGCAGGACTGGGACGAGATCGTCAACGCCGCCCGAGCCGGTGAGGCCGGCGAGCGCATCGTGGTGAACATGGGCCCGCAGCATCCGTCGACCCACGGGGTGCTGCGGCTGATCCTGGAGATCGAGGGCGAGACCGTCATCGAGGCCCGGTGCGGAATCGGCTACCTGCACACCGGGATCGAGAAGAACCTGGAGTACCGCACCTGGACCCAGGGCGTGACGTTCGTGACCCGGATGGACTATCTGTCCCCGTTCTTCAACGAGACCGCCTACTGCCTCGGGGTCGAACGTCTCCTGGGCGTCACCGACGACATCCCCGAACGGGCCTCGGTGATCCGGGTGATGATGATGGAACTCAATCGGATCTCCTCGCATCTGGTGGCGCTGGCCACCGGCGGCATGGAACTGGGCGCGATGACGCCGATGTTCGTCGGATTCCGTGCCCGCGAGGCGGTCCTGTCGGTGTTCGAGGCCGTCACCGGGTTGCGGATGAACAACGCCTTCATCCGGCCCGGGGGGCTGGCCGCCGACCTGCCCGAGGACGGCACCGCGCGGATCGCCGACCTACTCGAGAAACTGCCCGGGATGCTCACCGAAATGGGTGAGCTGCTCACCGAGAGCCACATCTGGAAGGCCCGCACCCGGGATGTGGGCTACCTGGACCTGACCGGGTGCATGGCGCTGGGAATCACCGGCCCCGTGCTGCGGTCCACCGGACTGCCCCATGACCTTCGCAAGTCCGAGCCGTACTGCGGTTACGAGACCTACGACTTCGACGTCGTCACCGACACCGCCGCCGACTGCTACGGCCGCTACCTGATCCGCGTCGGCGAGATGTGGGAGTCGCTGAAGATCGTGCGCCAGTGCCTGGAGCGTCTCGAGCCCGGGCCGGTGATGATCTCGGACAAGAAGCTGGCCTGGCCGGCGGACCTGCGCCTGGGTCCGGACGGACTGGGCAACTCCCCGGCCCACATCGCCAAGATCATGGGCACCTCGATGGAAGGCCTCATCCACCACTTCAAGATCGTCACCGAGGGCATCCGCGTGCCCGCCGGTCAGGTCTACAGCGCGGTGGAGTCGCCCCGCGGCGAACTCGGTGTGCACATGGTCTCCGATGGCGGAACCCGGCCCTACCGGGTGCATTACCGCGATCCAAGTTTCACCAACCTGCAGGCGGTTGCCGCGATGTGCGAGGGCGGCATGGTCGCCGACGTCATCGCCGCGGTGGCCTCCATCGACCCGGTGATGGGAGGCGTCGACCGGTGAACGTCGAACTCACGCTCGGACCGAGACCCGAGGAACCCGGCCCCCCGATCGGCGGGCCGGATTCGTATACCCCGGAGGTCTCCGCGCGGCTCGCCGCCGACGCGGCCACCGTCGTCGCCCGCTACCCGCAGTCGCGCTCGGCGTTGCTGCCGTTGCTGCATCTGGTCCAATCCGAGGACGGCTACCTCACCCGGGCCGGGATCGCCTTCTGCGCAAGCCAGTTGGGCCTCACCGATGCCGAGGTGACGGCCGTGGCGACGTTCTACTCGATGTACCGCCGCAGTCCCACCGGCGAGTACCTGGTGGGTGTGTGCACCAACACGCTGTGCGCGATCATGGGCGGCGACGCGATCTTGGAACGACTGGAGTCCGAACTGGGCGTGCACCACGGTCAGACCACCGCGGACGGGAAGATCACCCTCGAGCACATCGAGTGCAACGCCGCCTGCGACTACGCCCCCGTCGTCATGGTCAACTGGGAGTTCTTCGACAACCAGACCCCCTCCAGCGCAACAGAACTCGTATCAGCACTGCGTCGCGGCGAGACGGTCACCGCGACCCGCGGAAACCGGCTGTGCCAGTTCCGGCAGACCGCGCGGATTCTGGCCGGTCTCGACGGCGGCGACGACGAGGGTGCCGGCCCGGGCGAGGCCACCCTCGCCGGACTTCGGGTCGCCCGGGAACTGGGGATGGACTCATGACGACTCCGCTGACCCCGGTCCTCAGCCGGTTCTGGGACGCCCCGGAGCCCTGGACGCTGCGGACCTACCTGGAGCATGACGGCTACCAGGGCTTGCGCCGCGCGCTGGAGATGAGCCAGGAGCAGCTCATCGACACGGTCAAGGAATCCGGCCTGCGCGGCCGCGGCGGCGCCGGCTTCCCCACCGGCACGAAGTGGTCCTTCATCGACCGTCAGTCCGCCAAACCGCGCTATCTGGTGGTCAATGCCGACGAGTCCGAGCCGGGCACCTGTAAGGACATGCCGCTGATGCTCACCGCCCCGCATTTCTTGATCGAGGGCGTGATCATCGCGGCCTATGCCATCGGGGCCCGGCACGCCTTCATCTACCTGCGCGGCGAGGTCGTCCCGGTCCTGCGCCGTCTGCGGGCCGCCGTGGCCGAGGCCTATCAGGCCGGCTACCTGGGCCAGAACATCGGCGGTTCGGGCTTCGACCTGGACCTGGTCGTGCACGCCGGGGCGGGCGCCTACATCTGCGGCGAGGAGACCGCACTGCTGGACTCGCTGGAGGGCCGCCGCGGACAGCCGCGGCTGCGCCCGCCCTTCCCCGCGGTGGCCGGCCTCTACGCGTGCCCCACGGTGGTCAACAACGTCGAGTCGATCGCCAGCGTGCCGCCGATCCTGGCCCGCGGTGTGGACTGGTTCAAGTCCTTCGGCACCGAGAAGTCCCCCGGCTTCACGCTCTACTCGCTGTCCGGCCATGTCACCCGTCCCGGCCAGTACGAGGCCCCGCTGGGCATCACACTGCGCGAGTTGCTCGACTACGCCGGCGGCATCCGGGCCGGCCACGAGCTGAAGTTCTGGACCCCGGGCGGCTCTTCGACCCCGCTGCTGACCGCCGAGCACCTCGACGTGCCGCTGGACTACGAGGGGATGGCCTCGGTCGGCTCGATGCTGGGCACCAAGGCATTGCAGATTTTCGACGAGACCACCTGCGTGGTGCGCGCGGTGCGCCGCTGGACGGAGTTCTACGCCCATGAGTCCTGCGGTAAGTGCACTCCGTGCCGCGAGGGCACCTACTGGCTGACTCAGATCTATCGGCGGCTGGAGGAGGGCCACGGAGAAGCCGAGGACCTGGCCAAGCTGGGCGACATCTCCGATGCCATCTTCGGCAAGTCGTTCTGCGCTCTCGGCGAAGGCGCGGCCTCGCCGATCCTGTCCTCGCTGCAGCACTTCCGGCCCGAGTACGAGGCGCACCTGGCCGGCGGCTGCCCGTTCGATCCGTACGCCGCGATGCTGGCCGCGCCCGAGGGGGTCGGCGCTTGACACATGCCCCTGAGACCGGTGCCGCGCCGGCCCCGCCGACCGAACTGGTGACCCTCACCATCGACGACACCGTGCTGTCAGTTCCCAAGGGCACCTTGGTGATCCGCGCCGCGGAGCTCATCGGGGTGCAGATCCCCCGGTTCTGCGACCACCCGCTGCTGGAGCCGGTCGGCGCCTGCCGACAGTGCCTGGTCGAGGTGGAGGGCCAACGCAAGCCGCTGGCCAGCTGCACCACCACCGTCACCGACGGCATGGTCGTGCACACCCAGTGCACCTCGGAGGCCGCCGACAAGGCCCAGCGCGGCGTGATGGAACTGCTGCTGATCAACCACCCGCTGGACTGCCCGGTCTGCGACAAGGGCGGCGAATGCCCGCTGCAGAACCAGGCCATGGAGTGCGGGCGCACCGAGACCCGGTTCACCGACATCAAGCGCACGTTCCCCAAACCCATCGCGCTGTCCAGCGAGGTGCTGCTGGACCGCGAACGCTGCGTGCTGTGCGCTCGCTGCACCCGCTTCTCCAACCAGATCGCCGGTGACCCGTTCATCGAGCTGCTCGAACGCGGCGCGCTGCAACAGGTCGGGATCGCCGCCGGGGAGCCGTTCGACTCCTACTTCAGCGGTAACACCGTGCAGATCTGCCCGGTCGGGGCGCTGACCGGGGCGGCCTACCGGTTCCGCGCCCGGCCGTTCGACCTGGTTTCCTCCCCCAGTGTCTGCGAGCACTGCGCCTCGGGTTGCGCCCAGCGCACCGATCACCGTCGCGGGGTGGTGCTGCGCCGGCTGGCCGGCGACGACCCCGAGGTCAACGAGGAGTGGAACTGCGACAAGGGCCGGTGGGCCTTCACCTATCTCGGTGAGCGCATCACCGCACCGATGGTGCGCGACGACGCGGGGCATCTGCGGACCGCGTCCTGGTCGGAGGCCCTGGAGCGCGCCGCCGCCGGCCTCGTCCCCGGCCGCACCGGGGTGCTGGTGGGCGGGCGGGCCACCGCCGAAGACGCTTATGCCTACGCCAAGTTCGCCCGGGTTGTGCTGGACACCAACGACATCGACTTCCGCGCCCGGCCGCATTCCGCCGAGGAGGCAGAGTTCCTGGCCGCCGTGGCCGCCGGGCAGACCACCGTCGGCTACGCCGACCTCGAGGCCGCGCCGGTGGTCGTGCTGGTCGGTTTCGAACCCGAGGACGAGTCGCCGATCGTGTTCCTGCGACTGCGCAAGGCGGTGCGGACCCGGGGCCTGAAGGTGGTCACCATCGCGCCGTTGCCCTCACGCGGAACCACCAAGCTGTCCGCGGAGCTGATCGCCACCCCACCCGGCGGCGAGTCCGCCGCACTCGCCGCGCTGGCAACCGAGGGGCTGCTGAGGCAGCCGGGCGCGGTGATCCTGGCCGGTGAGCGGCTGGCCACCGTCCCCGGGGCCCTCTCGGCCGCCGCGCGACTGGCCGCCTCCACCGGAGCCCGGCTGGCCTGGATTCCGAGGCGGGCCGGCGAGCGCGGCGCCCTGGACGCCGGATGCCTGCCGACGGTTCTGCCCGGCGGGCGTCCCGCCGAGGACCCATTGGCCCGCCGCGAGATCGCCGACGCCTGGACCCTGCCCGCCCTGCCGGCCCGGCCCGGCCGGGACACCGCTGCGATCCTCGACGCCGCGGCACACGGCGATCTGGACGCCCTTGTGGTCGGCGGCCTGGAGCCGGCGGACCTGGGCGACCCGGACGCCGCGCTGGCGGCCCTGGAGGCCACCGGCTTCCTGGTCAGTCTCGAACTGCGGACCTCCGCGGTGACGGCACGCGCCGACGTGGTCTTCCCGGTCGCCCCGGTGGTCGAGAAAGCCGGCTCGTTCACCAACTGGGAGGGCCGCAGCCGCCCGTTCGAGCCGGCACTGTCCTCCAACGCCGCACCGGATCTGCGGGTGCTGCACATCCTGGCCGGAAAACTCGGAATCGACCTCGGGCTGGGCACCGTCGCGGCGGCCCGCGCCGAGATCGGCACGCTCGGCTCCTGGGACGGTCCGCGGCCGGCGGCCCCGGAGGTCAGTTCACCGCCGGTACCGGCACCCGGCCCCGGCGAGGCGGTGCTGGCCGGCTGGCGGCTGCTGCTCGACGCGGGCCGTTTGCAGGACGGCGAGCCCTACCTGGCCGGGACCGCACGCCCGGCGGTGGCGCGGTTGTCGGCGGCGACCGCGGCCGAGGTCGGCGCTCATGACGGGGAGTCGCTGACCGTGTCGACCGGACGCGGGACGATCACCCTTCCCCTGGAAGTCACCGACATGCCCGACCGCGTGGTGTGGCTGCCGCTGAACTCACCGGGCAGCGCGGTGCACCGGCAACTCGGCGTGACCCCGGGCACCGTGGTGACCATCGAGGCAGGAGATCCCCGGTGACCCCGCAGTCCGGCTACCCCGACCTGTCGGTGTTCGGCAACGACCCCTGGTGGCTGATGCTGGCCAAAGCGGTCGGGGTGTTCGCCTTCCTGCTCCTGACGGTGCTGGTGGCGATCCTGCTGGAACGCAAGGTCCTCGGCCGGATGCAGATGCGCTACGGACCCAACCGGGTCGGCCCGTTCGGACTGCTGCAGTCGCTGGTCGACGGCGTCAAGCTCGCCCTGAAGGAAGGACTCACCCCCGCGGGGGTGGACAAGCCCATTTACCTGCTGGCACCGGTCATCGCGGTGATCCCGGCGGTGATGGCCTTCGCGGTCATCCCACTGGGTCCGGTGGTCTCGGTGTTCGGCCACCGCACCCCGCTGCAACTGACCGACCTGCCCGTCGCGGTGCTCTACGTACTGGCGGTGACCTCCATCGGGGTGTACGGAATCGTGCTGGCGGGCTGGGCATCCGGATCCACCTATCCGCTGCTGGGCGGCCTGCGCTCCAGCGCCCAGGTGATCTCCTACGAGATCGCGATGGCGCTGACCTTCGTGGCGGTCTTCCTCTACTCGGGCACCATGTCGACCTCCGGGATCGTCGCCGCCCAGACGAACACCTGGTTCATCTTCCTGCTGCTGCCGTCGTTCCTGATCTATGTCACGGCGATGGTCGGCGAGACCAACCGGGCGCCGTTCGACCTTCCCGAGGCCGAGGGTGAACTCGTCGGCGGGTTCCACACCGAATACTCGTCGCTGAAATTCGCCATGTTCATGCTGGCCGAGTACGTCAACATGACCACCGTCTCGGCGCTGGCGGCCACCATGTTCCTCGGCGGCTGGCGGGCGCCCTGGCCGATCAGCCTGTGGGACGGCGCCAACACCGGATGGCTGCCGCTGCTGTGGTTCGTCGCCAAGGTGTGGACGTTCCTGTTCCTGTTCATGTGGCTGCGCGCCACCCTGCCCCGGCTGCGCTACGACCAGTTCATGGCGATGGGCTGGAAGCTGCTGATCCCGGTCTCACTGGCCTGGATCCTCATCGTCGCCGTGCTGCGCACCACCGGCTTCGACGGGATCGCCCCGTCCCTGCTCTCGGCCGCAGGACTGCTGGCCGTTGTGTTGGGCGCGAACGCACTGCGGCGCAGGCACATCGAACGCAACGCCCCCACTCCGCCGCCACCGCCGGCCGACGGCGGATTCCCGGTACCGCCGATCCCCTCGCTCCAGGAGGCCTCCCGTGGCTAGGTTGCTGCCCAAGTTCCTCGACGCCGTCGCCGGTTTCGGGGTGACCTTCGGCTCCATGTTCAAAAAGCCGATCACCGAGCAGTACCCGGAGAAACCGGGCCCGACCGCGCCGCGCTACCACGGCCGCCACCAGCTCAACCGGCATCCCGACGGCCTGGAGAAGTGCATCGGCTGCGAGTTGTGTGCCTGGGCCTGCCCGGCCGACGCGATCTTCGTCGAGGGTGCCGACAACACCGAGGAGCAGCGCTTCTCCCCCGGCGAACGCTACGGGCGCGTCTACCAGATCAACTACCTGCGCTGCATCGGCTGCGGGCTGTGCATCGAGGCCTGCCCCACCCGGGCGTTGACCATGACCGCCGACTACGAGATGGCCGACGACAACCGGTCCGACCTCATCTACGGCAAGGACCGGCTGCTGGCCCCGCTGCAGCCGGGGATGACCGCGCCACCCCACGCCATGGCACCGGGCACCACCGACGAGGACTACTACCTGGGCCGGGTGAAGGGGTGATCTCCACCCTGGCGGCCGAGACGCTGCAGCGGACCTCGACCGCCGAGGCGGTGGCGTTCTGGATCCTCGGCGGGATCGCGCTGCTGGGCGCCATCGGCGTCATCGCCGCGCCCAAGGCGGTCTACTCGGCGATCAACCTGGCCACCACGATGATCGCGCTGGCGGTGCTCTACGTCGCCCAGGACGCGCTGTTCCTCGGCGTTGTGCAGGTCGTGGTCTACACCGGCGCGGTGATGATGCTCTTCCTGTTCGTGCTGATGCTCATCGGCGTGGACTCCGCCCAGTCACTGGTGGAAACCATTCGCGGCCAGCGGGTTGCGGGAATCCTGGCCGGACTCGGATTCGGCGTTTTGCTGATCGCCGGAATGGGCACCGTCACCACCTCCGGCTTCACCGGACTGGCCGGGGCCAACGCCGGCGGCAATGTCGAAGGCCTGGCGCAGCTGATCTTCACCCGCCATCTCTGGGCCTTCGAGCTGACCAGCGCGCTGCTGATCACCGCCGCGCTGGGGGCGATGGTGCTGGCGCACCGGGAGCGGGTGGGACGCCGCAAGACCCAGCGCGAGTTGGCCGTCGAGCGGTTCCGCGACGGCGCGCGGGCCACCCCGCTGCCCAACCCGGGGGTGTTCGCCCGGCGTAACACCGTCGACGCGGCCGCCCTGCTGCCCGACGGCACCGAGGACGAGACCTCGGTGAACGCCACCGTCCGGGGGCCGCGATGAACCCCGCCAACTATCTCTACCTCTCGGCGCTGCTGTTCACCATCGGCGCTGCCGGTGTTCTGCTGCGGCGCAACGCCATCGTCATGTTCATGTGCGTGGAGTTGATGCTCAACGCCGGCAACCTGGCTTTCGTCACCTTCGCCCGGATGCACGGCGACCTCGGCGGGCAGGCGGTGGCCTTCTTCACCATGGTGGTGGCCGCCTGCGAGGTGGTGGTCGGGCTGGCCATCATCGTCGCCATCTACCGGACCCGGCGAAACACCGACGTCGACGAAGCCCACCTGCTGAGGCATTGAGGTGACGACACTGAGATGACCGCACTGCTGTGGCTGACCATCGCGCTGCCCCTGGCTGGGGCGGTGATTCTGCTGCTGGGCGGACGGGCCACCGACGCCTGGGGGCATCTGCTGGGCACCGCCGCGGTGATCGCGTCGTTCCTCTGCGGCGCAGGGCTGTTCGCCGACTTGCTCGGCCGTCCCGCCGAGCAGCGGGTGGTCGTCCAGAACCTGTTCAGCTGGGTTCCAGTGGGCGCGCTGCAGGTGGACTTCGGCCTGCAACTGGACGCCCTGTCGATCTGCTTCGTACTGCTGATCACCGGGGTGGGCGCGCTGATCCACATCTACTCGATCGGCTACATGGAGCACGACCCGGAGCGCCGCCGGTTCTTCGCCTACCTCAACCTTTTCGTGGCGGCGATGCTGCTGCTGGTGCTGGCCGACAACTATCTCGGCCTGTACCTGGGCTGGGAGGGCGTGGGCCTGGCCTCCTACCTGCTGATCGGCTTCTGGTCCTACAAGCCCAGCGCCGCCACCGCCGCCAAGAAGGCGTTCGTGGTCAACCGGGTCGGCGATGTGGGACTGGCAGTCGCCCTGATGGTCCTCTTCGCCACCGTCGGGGCGGTGGACTACGCGACGGTGTTCGCCGCCGCGCCGGCGATGAGCGACGCCACCCTGACCGTGGTCGGCCTGATGCTGCTGCTCGGGGCCTGCGGCAAAAGCGCTCAGGTGCCGCTGCAGTCGTGGCTCGGTGATGCGATGGAGGGCCCAACCCCGGTCTCGGCGCTGATCCACGCCGCCACCATGGTCACCGCCGGGGTGTATCTGATCGTGCGCTCCGGCCCGGTGTTCAACCTCGCCCCGGCCGCCCAGACGGCCGTGGTGATCGTCGGCGCGGTGACCCTGTTGTTCGGTGCGATCATCGGCTGCGCCAAGGACGACATCAAGAAGGCGCTGGCCGCCTCCACCATGAGCCAGATCGGCTACATGGTGCTGGCCGCCGGGCTGGGCCCGGCCGGTTACGCGGTGGCGATCATGCACCTGATCACCCACGGTTTCTTCAAGGCCGGACTGTTCCTGGGCGCCGGTTCGGTGATGCACGCCATGAACGACGAGACCGACATCCGCCGCTACGGCGGGCTGCGCACACTGCTGCCGATCACCTATGTCACCTTCGGCCTGGGCTATCTCGCCATCATCGGGGTGCCGCCGTTCGCCGGGTTCTTCTCCAAGGACGCCATCATCGAGACCGCCCTCAACGCCGGCGGGGTGCGCGGGTTCCTGCTCGGCGGAGCGGCGCTGCTGGGGGCGGCCATCACCGCCTTCTACATGACCCGGGTGATGCTGCTGACCTTCTTCGGCGAGCGCCGCTGGGCGCCCGACGCCCACCCGCACGAGTCGCCGGCGGTGATGACGGCGCCGATGGTGGTGCTGGCCGTCGGGTCGGTGGGCGCCGGCGCGGTGCTGGCCGTCGGGCACACGCTGCAGCGCTGGCTGGAACCGGTGGTGGGCACCCATGAGGCTGAGCACCTGGTGCCGGTCTGGGTGACCACCGCCCTGGCCCTGACCGCGATCGCCGTCGGCGTCGGGATCGCCTACCGGCTCTACGCCACCCGCCCGGTGCCGGTCGTCGCCCCGCAGGACATCGCCCTGGTGACCGCGGCCGCCCGAGAGGACATGTTCGGCGACAGGTTCAACGAGGCGGTGTTCATGCGCCCCGGGCAGCGACTGACCCGGGCGGTGGTCGCGGTCGACGACGTCGCCGTCGAGGGGGCGGCCGACGGTCTGGCCGGTTCGGTGCGGCGGATCTCCGACGCGGTGCGCGCCCTGCAGACCGGTTTCGCCCGCTCGTATGCGCTGTCCATGATGGCCGGCGCGGTTCTGGTCGCCGGATCCGTTCTGGCGCTGGCGGTGTGGAGGTGAGCCGGTGAACGGATTTCCGTGGCTGACCCTGCTGTGGGCGCTGCCGATCGTGGCCGCCCTGGCGATCCTGGCGTTGCCGGCCGCCGCGCGCACCGCCGCCAAGTACGCCGGGCTGGCGGTGTCGCTGGTGGTGGCGCTGTTGTCGATCATCCTCGCGGTGCGTTTCGACCCGGCCGGTGAGCGTTACCAGTTCGTCGAAAGCCACACCTGGATCAGGAGTTTCGGCGCCGGCTATGTCGTCGGCCTGGACGGGATCGCGCTGGCGCTGGTGGTGCTGACCGCGGTGCTGGTGCCGCTGCTGCTCATCGCCGGCTGGAAGGACGCCGACACCCGGTCCGGCCGCGGCCCGCACGCCTACATCGCGCTGACCCTGGGGGTCGAGGGCATGGTGCTGCTGTCGGTGGCCGCCCTGGACATCCTGCTGTTCTACATCTTCTTCGAGGTAATGCTCATCCCGATGTACTTCCTGATCGGGGCGTTCGGCAACCGGCCCTCCTCCTCGCGGGCGGCGACGAAGTTCCTGCTCTACAACCTGGCCGGCGGCCTGGTGATGCTGGTCGCGGTGATCGGGCTGTACGTCGCGACGGCCAACTCGCCGGCGCTGGGCGGCGGCACCTTCGACTTCCGCCGAGTCTCGGCCGCCGTCGCCGACGGCAGCCTCAGCATCGACCCGACGGTGGCGCATCTGCTCTTCGGCGGTTTCCTGTTCGCCTTCGCCATCAAAGCCCCGCTGTGGCCGCTGCACCGCTGGCTGCCCGACGCCGCGGTGTTTGCCACCCCGGCCTCGGCGGTGCTGATGATGGCGGTGATGGACAAGGTCGGCACATTCGGCATGCTGCGCTACTGCCTGCCGCTGTTCCCCGACTCCTCGGCGGTGTTCGCCCCCGCCATCATCGCGCTGTCGGTGTTCGGGATCGTCTACGCCGCGATCCTGGCCATCGGCCAGACCGACATGATGCGGCTGATCTCCTACACCTCGATCAGTCACTTCGGCTTCATCGTGCTGGGCATCTTCGTGATGACCAGCCAGGGCCAGTCCGGGGCGATGCTCTACATGGTCAACCACGGCATCGCCACCGCAGCGCTGTTCCTCATCGCGGGCTTCCTGGTCAGCCGCCGCGGCAGCCGGGCGATCGCCGACTACGGGGGCGTGCAGACCGTGGCGCCGATGCTGGCCGGGACCTTCCTGATCGCCGGTCTGGCCACCCTCGCCCTGCCCGGGCTGGCCACCTTCATCAGCGAATTCCTCGTGCTGATTGGGACGTTCACCCGGTATCCGGCCGCCGCGGTGATCGCCGCGACCGCGCTGGTGCTCTCCGCGGTGTACGTGCTGTGGCTCTACCAGCGGACCATGACCGGCCCGGTGCCCGAGGGCAGCGAGAAGGTCACCGACCTGCGGCCCCGGGAACTGGTGGTGGTGGCCCCGCTGATCGCCCTGCTGATCGTGCTCGGGCTGTATCCCAAGATCGCCCTGGACGTCATCAACCCGGCGGTGGACGACACGCTCATCTCGATCAACCAGTCCGACCCGGCGCCGACCCTGACCGCGGGAGGGACGCGATGAACGCTCCCAGCGTCGAGTACGGGGTGCTGTCCCCGCTGCTGATCGTGTTCGGTGTCGCGGTGGCGGGCGTACTGGTGGAGGCCTTCCTGCCACGCGGGGCGCGCTACCGGGCTCAGGTCGGGCTCAGCCTGGCCGGACTGACGGCGGCCTTCGTCGCGGCGGTGGCGGTGTACCGGGGCATCGGCGCCGGCGCCGGCCAGTTCGCGGTGGTGGGCGCGGTCGTCGTCGACCGGGCCGCCCTGTTCCTGCAGGGTGTGATCCTGCTGATTGCAGTCCTGGGTGTGCTGCTGATCTCCGAGCGCACCGTCGGTGGCGAATCCGGTTCCGGGACAGCGGGTCTGGACTCGTTCACCGCACAGGCCTCGACGGTGCCGGGCAGCGTCGCCGAACAGGTCGCCACCAAGGCCGGGGTGCGCCAGACCGAGGTGTTCCCGCTGACCATGTTCACCGTCGGCGGGATGATGCTCTTCCCGGCCTCCGGGGATCTGCTGACGGCCTTCATCGCGCTGGAGGTGTTCTCGCTGCCGCTGTACCTGATGTGCGGGTTGGCCCGGCACCGCCGGCTGCTCTCCCAGGAAGCGTCGCTGAAGTACTTCCTGCTGGGGGCGTTCTCCTCGGCGTTCTTCCTCTACGGCATGGCCCTGCTCTACGGGTACGCCGGCACGTTGAGCCTGACCGGGATCGCTGCGGCGGTCCGCGACGGCACCGGGCCGACCACCCTGGCGGTCACCGGCACCGCACTGGTGGCGGTGGGCCTGCTGTTCAAGGTCAGCGCGGTGCCCTTCCACGCCTGGGTGCCCGACGTCTACCAGGGTGCCCCGACCCCGATCACGGCGTTCATGGCGGCGGCCACCAAGGTCGCCGCGTTCGGCGCGCTGCTGCGACTGCTCTACGTCGCGGTGCCCGGTCTCAAGGACGAGTGGCGCCCGATGCTGTGGATCATCGCGATCCTGACGATGGCGCTGGGTACCTTCGCCGCGGTCACCCAGCGCGACGTCAAACGGCTGCTGGCCTATTCGGCGGTGGCGCACACCGGATTCCTGCTGACCGGCGTCATCGCAGCCAACGAATCCGGGGCGTCGGGCACGCTGTTCTATCTGGCCGCCTATGGCTTCACCACGATCGGGGCTTTCGCTTTGGTCGGGGTGGTGCGCGGTGCTGATGGGCTGGAGGCCGGCGAACTTGCCCGGTGGGCCGGTCTTGGTCGCCGCCATCCGGTCACCGCGGTGGTGTTCGCACTGTTCCTGCTCTCCCTCGCGGGCATCCCGCTCACCAGCGGCTTCGTCGGCAAGTTCGCGGTGTTCAGCGCCGCCGCCGAGGGCGGTGCGGTGCCACTGGTGATCGTCGGCGTGCTGGCCAGCGCGGTCGCGGTGTACTTCTACGCCAAGGTGATCGTGCTGATGTTCTTCACCGACCCGCCCGCCGATGCCCCCGCGGTGGTCCCGCCGAGCGGGAGGACCGTGGCAGTGATCGGGGCGGCGTTGGCGATCACCTTCGTACTCGGGATGTACCCGCAGCCGCTGCTCGACCTCGCCGACGCCGCCGCGGCGTTCCTGCGCTGAGCGCCCCGTGACCGACCAGCCGACCGTCGACACCGAGGTCTCCCGCCTGCAGCGGTCCGGTCGCGACACCAGCGCCATCCCCGCCCTGGTCTCCGGTTGGCTGACGCCCCTGATGGGCACCACTCCGCAGGTCACGCTGGAGAGCGGTGTGGACGCCAACGGAATGTCCTCGGAGACGATCATCCTGACCGGGCGGTGGAGCCGGAACGGCGAACCGGTGCAGCAGCGCTGGGTGGCCCGGATGGCGCCCACCTCCTCCGACGTCCCGGTGTTCCCCGCCTACCGGATGGACCACCAGTTCGAGCTGTTGCGCCTGGTCGGCGAACTCACCGGCGTTCCGGTGCCGGGGGTGCGCTGGCTCGAGCCGACCGGGGATCTGCTGGGCAGTCCGTTCTTCCTGATGGACCACGTCGAGGGCGTGGTCCCACCCGACGTGATGCCCTACACCTTCGGCGGCAACTGGTTCGCCGACGCACCTGCCGAGCGGCGCCGCGAGCTTCAGGACGCCACTGTGGCGGTGCTGGCCGAGCTGCACACGATTCCCGATGCTGCGCAGCTCTTCTCGTTTCTGCTCGACGCCGAACCGCCGGGCGACACCCCGCTGCGCCAGCACTTCAACTGGCTGCGCCAGTGGTACGAGTTCGCCGTTCC
>Ga0180434_10004640_pt1 | contig 16609 bp, 13 predicted proteins | sample SS_ome_7_FD_132453 | JGI IMG/M metagenome (GOLD analysis project Ga0180434, IMG submission 132453) | Hypersaline lake sediment archaeal communities from the Salton Sea, California, USA - SS_1_D_2 metaG | ecosystem: Environmental > Aquatic > Non-marine Saline and Alkaline > Hypersaline >...
AGCTGCGCACCATAAGTATTCAGTCGGGCAGCTTTTACGCTGTCCAGGACGCCGAGAGATGACTTTTCGGCATGGGCGTTTTTAATTGTCGTCAATGTCCATTTCTAATTGTCGCTTGACAGCTAACGCCTTGCGCGCCTGGAGCGACAGCGGTACGTGTCGTTCTTGGATCCCCTTTCCCTCGCGGATCGTCACCCAGCCCGAACGCTTGTTGAGTTCGATGTTCCCCCAGTCAAGGGCCACCAGTTCCCCCACCCGCAAGCCTGCCCTGGCCATTAATGCGATCAGCGCCGCATTGCGCAGGCACAGCCAACCAGGACCCCATCGATGGTTCTCCACCACCCGCATCAGTCGCCCTAATTCTCGCCCCGAGAGGGTCTCGATCGGCCTCTCGACCTTGCGCACACCCTTGACCTCCAGCCGAACGCCACAGGAGCGGGCCAACCCCTTGAGAGCGGTCAGCTTCACGTTGACTGTGGAGGCGGCGTGCTTCTTTACGCCGGTGAGATAGGCCCGCTACTCCCTTGCCTCCTCGTCGATCAAGAGCGCAGGCTCCGGCTCCTCGCCATAGCTTTGCCGATACCACTCCGCGAACTCTCTCGAGACGCTGTGATAGCGGCGAGCAGTGACTTCCCGGTGGGTATTGAGATAGGCTTTGACGGCTTCAGTCCAGGTCATTGAGCATACTCCTCGACTTTCGAATCTATCAGCAACGTTGTTGTGAGCATACTGACTGAGCTCTCTTGCGACAAATCTTCGTGGTGTGATCACCGTCCCAGTATCTCTTCAGTAGCGCCCAGATTTTCTGCGGCGTATTTCATCTCCCTTAACCCGCTCCGGAAACCCTTTTTGGGGGAGAAAATTCCTTGTTTGCACCTGAGAATGCCCATTCTGAAACTATTTTACACGATGTTAAAAAATCATCAAACACTCCTGTAAGGTCAATAGGCACCCCGGCAGGAGATGATAGCGACCACTGTGTGTGCCAAGATACGGATATCCTCTCCAATGGAGTAGTTTCGGATGTACTCCAGTTCTAGCCGTCCCCGTTTTTCCAGGTCGAGATCGCCGCGCCCATTGATCTGCATCGGCCCGGTGATACCTGGCTTGACCGCCAGCCGCTGGCGGTGCCAGTCGTTGTAGAGACGCACCAAGCGGGTTTCCTCCGGGCGTGGGCCGACGAGACTCATCTCCCCTTTAAGGACGTTCCAAAGTTGCGGTAATTCATCCAGGCTGGTGCGCCGTAAGAAATGCCCCACTCGGGTGACCCGGGGATCACCGTGGAGCTTAAAGACCGGCGAGGGGAGAGATTCCAGATCGACCAAATCAGAGAGCATTTCCTCCGCCCCGTTTACCATCGTTCGCAGCTTGACCATGCGAAAGGGACGACCGTTCTCACCGGCGCGTTCTTGGACGAAAAAGACAGGGCCGGGTGAGTCCAGTTTGATCGCCGCTGCCAGTATTGGCAACAACGGCATCGACAGAATCAGGCCAACCAAGCTACCCACGATATCTATCGCCCGCTTGACTGCCCGATTCAATCCGCTGATAGGCGCCTGGCGAGGACTGGCCTGACGGGAAAAGTGTAGAAAGCCTGCAACCAGGCCCAGGCCCAGTGCTAGCGCTCGCAATGCCAAAAGAAATAGAGCCACCGCTGCTACAGTCGGGTCCCGACGAGCCACGCGCAGCAGAAAGGGAACCGTGCTGAGAACGAAGAACGCTGCCACAACCAGAGCGGTCCACCGAGCCAGAGTCCAAAACGGGGCCAGTATGATAAGAAGGAGCAAAAGGCCCACCAGCCCCATCTGCACCTTGAGCACCTGAGGTGTGTGGGAATCCTTACCCACCCGCTCCGGGTGCCAGTGCAGAAGAAGAGCCTTCCAGTAGCCAATGTTGAACTTGCGCTGCCAGTACTCATCCAGCGTGATGTCGTGGCGGTGATAGACAATCGCCTGCGGAACGAACACCAAGCGGTATCCTTTTCGGGCCAGGCGGAAGGAGAACTCTTGATCCTCTACGGAGGCCGTTGGGAAAAGAGCATCAAAACCGCCGTTGGCCAGGAAGACATCCCGTCGGTAAGCGGCCGAATAGGTGTCTACAAAGTCGACGTGGTCTTGGCGAGCCATCCGGCCGTATTTATCCTCGTACTCCAACTGCACAAAGCGGGCCACCAATTTCCGCTGCCGCGTCCGGTAAACCCCCTTGGCTCCCACCACCTCCGGATCGCTGAAGGGCGCGAGCATCTGCTCGATCCAGTCGGGGGCCGGCGCGCAATCCGCGTCAGTGAAAAGCAAGAGTTCACCCCGGGCTTCCTGCGCCCCTCGGTTACGAGCCGCCGCCGGGCCGGCGTTGGGTTGTTGAATCAGGCATACATTGTGCTGACGGGCGACCTGGGCCGTCTGGTCGGTCGATCCATCGTCTACGACGACGATCTCGTATCGATTACGATCCAGCGTCTGGGTCTCAAGCGCAGTTAAGCAGTCTCCTAGCGTATCCTCTCCATTATAGACTGGGACAATCACCGATATCATGAGTCTCTTCCTCCCGTACCTCTTGGGCGAATCCAAAGAAGTACATTGAGATTTTGGCTAAAGATTGACGAGTAGCTTCAGATGTATTATCATTAGATCGTTATGGGGTAGCACTATACATAATCTGAGCAGTTCGACCAAGTTATGAACATATTAATGCTGAACCCTCCCTTCCATCCCAGATACTCTCGCTCTCAGCGCAGCCCCGCTGTCATCAAGAGCGGAGTGATGTACTATCCTATCTGGCTGGCCTACGCCACCGGTGTTCTGGGGCAGAACAGTTTCAACGTGAAACTTGTTGACGCGCCGGCGGCTGGTTACGACATACAATACGTGCTCAACCTGACCGGGGAATTCCGGCCGCGATTGGTGGTGATGAGCACCAGTACACCCAGCATCCACAACGATGTCCAAGTAGCAGAAGCGATCAAGAGCCAGGTTCCTGACGCCTTTATCCTGCTTGTAGGCCCCCACGTCTCCGCGCTGCCGGAAATGAGCCTGCAACTCAGCCCCGTTATTGACGGCGTGGCCAGGCGCGAATACGATTACACCGTTCGGGACTTGGCCCAACGGTTGGATGGCAGCGATGATCTCAGCACTGTCCTGGGGCTGAGTTACCGGAATCATGACGGCACCCTCGTGCACAACACGGACCGGCCCTTTATCGACGATCTTGATACTTTGCCTTTTGTCAGTCAAATTTACAAGCGTCATCTGCAGGTAGAGAACTACTTTTACTCCGTTACTCGCTACCCGGAGGTGGCGATTGTCACCGGGAGGGGATGTCCCTATCGGTGTACTTATTGCCTCTGGCCCCAGACGCTTACCGGACACTGGTACCGGAGACGAAGCGTCGCCAATGTGGCCGAAGAGTTCGAGTTCATCGCTCATGAGCTTCCCCATGTCAAAGAGATTTTTATTGAGGACGACACCTTGACGTCGGATCAAGAACACGCTGTTGCATTAGCAAAGGAACTGATCCGTCGGGGCAACCGCCTTCCTTTCACCGCCAACTCGCGGGCCGACGTTAGCTACGAGACATTGCGCTGGTTGAAACAGGCCGGATTGCGACTCTTGTGCGTCGGCTTTGAGAGCGGTGACCAGGACGTGTTGGACGCGATGCACAAGGGGATCAAGATAGAACAATTCTACGCTTTCCGCAAGGCCACGCGACGAGCGGGCGTCCTGGTTCACGGCTGCTTTATGGCTGGCAATCCTGGGGAAACCCGCAAATCCCTGGACAAGACGCTCAAGCTGGCCAAGCGACTGGGGCCGGACACGGCCCAATTTTTCCCTCTGATAGTCTACCCCGGCACGGACGCCTACAAATGGGCCAAGCGCAATGGATATCTCGCCACGGAGGATTTTCGAGAGTGGTTGACGCCTGAAGGCCTTCACCGTAGCACCGTGAATCATCCAACTCTCTCGAGCAAAGTCGTGGCTGCGTGGTGTGACGATGCGCGCCGTTCTTTCTATCTGCGCCCTCGGTATCTCCTGGCCAAAGCCTGGCAGGTGATCGTTCATCCCGGCGAGGCGCGACGAATTTTCAAGGCGGCCCGTGTCTTTGCCAGGCATCTGTTCCATTCCTCTTTGAACCGGTAGATTGGCTAGCTCAAACATTCGGCCTTCTCGCACTCCCGGAGAGGGGAGGAATTTGCCGCCTTGGCCATTTGCACATATAGCCTCTCAATATGTGCGGTCATCTCTTGCAGCGAGAATTTCTCCTCTACCCGTCTTCTGCCCTGTCGTCCCATCTTGGCTGCCGTCACGGGATCGTTTAGCAGGTCAACCGCACGCCTGGCCCAGGCCGTTGTATTGCCAGGCGGCGCCAGAAAGCCGGTTACCCCGTCCACAACGATCTCCGGACAACCGTTGACAGCGGTCGCCACGACGGGCCGCGAGCAGGCCATTGCCTCTAGCAACGCGTAAGGCATGCCTTCCCAGCGCGAGGTCAGGCTCACCACATCGGCAGCGGCCATCAGCTTGGAGGCCTCATCCCGCCACCCCAGCAGATGCACATCCATCTCCAGTCCCAACTCCCAGATACGTGCTTCCAGCGCATCTCTCAGCGGCCCCTCGCCAACCAGCACAAATTGGGCGTCTGGATACTTTCGGATCACCTGCGCTGCTCCCTCTACAAAGGCCAGCGGATTCTTTTGCGCGCTTAAGCGTCCTACCTGCATCACCAGTGGCCGATCCTCGTCCAGTCCCATCGTCCGGCGCAGACTTCTAATGTCAACCGGCCCTTCGAACGCGGTCAGGTCAATCGCATTGGGGATGGTCACGACCTTGTGTGAAGGGATTCCCCATCGGATCAGGCGCTCTCGATCCAACTCGTTGACCGAGACGATCGCGTCGGTGATGTGGGCCAGGGCACGCTCGATCAGAACGTACAGCCAATGCCATCCGGCCCGTCGAATATCAATCGTCTGGGGCGTATAGATTGTGCACTGTGCCCCTGCCAGATGTGCCAGGATGCGCGTAGGCAGCCCAGCCTCCTGGCTGTGGACGTGGACGATGTCAAAGTTCTGCCAGCGCATCAGGCGCATCATGGGAATGACCGCTCGTGGTCCCCACACTACTTTGCGCAGGGGGAGCGGTATGACTTGGACATCGGCCTGCTCAAAGGCGGCGATGCTGTGCTGTAGACTCGCGGGTAGAACGACCGTAACGTGGCACTTGCGCTTATCCAGCCCGCGGGCGAGCGAGAGTACGTGTGCCGTCTGGCCCGCCGGTATCGGTTCGTAATAGACCAACAGGATTCTCATCATCTGTTCTATACAGCCTATTCTGCGCAGCCAGTCGCTGCCTCCTCCGGGGTTATGAACCAGCGTCGAACAAAATCGTCAGCGGCGGCCTGCTGATGACGGATCTGCCGCCGCTTACGTAGGGCCGAGGGCCACGTCCGCACCAAATCCGGTATTCCCAGCAATACCCTTGGTGCAGTCAGGGCAGCGTAGGCCAGGCGCGGTAGCTCCGCTGCCAGAATCATTGGCAGATCAGCCAGGAAATGACCCAGGGCGTCGTTTTTGATCGTCATCAGGTAGCGATTGCGCAGCGCCAGCCTTGGTCCACGGCTGTTTCTGGCTGTATCCCTCCGTTTGCGCAGCGTGTCGCCCCATCCCCGGATGTGTGTGGCGACCGCGTGTGGCGCGTAGACACAGCGCCAGCCACGCAACTGAGCGCGCCAGGCCAGGTCGGCATCCTCGTAATAGGCAAAAAAGTCCTCGTCAAAGTATTCCTCGTTCAACGCCAGGTCATCTAGCATGGCCCGTCGATATAGCGCAGCGGCACCGCAGGCCCCGAACACGTAAGGCTGCATATCATACTGCCCCCTGTCGGCGTCGCCCTGACCGCGATCGTAGGGACGGCGGCGGCGGTCAATAAAGAGCCCGGTCGAATCCAGGATTCTCGTATCGCCAGCCTGCAGCAACCTCGGTGCGACCATTCCGATGCGCTCATCCTGGTCGATGGCGTGCACCATCTCGGCGATGAAACCGGATCGGACGGTGACGTCCGGGTTCAACGACAGGACGAATGAGCCGCTTGTGTGACCTGCGCCATAGTTAAAGGCCCACGAAAAGCCACGGTTATCCGGGAATGTCCACAAACGGACGTCCGGATGGTGGCGCGCGACCCAGTCCGGCGAACCGTCCGTGGAACCGTTGTCCACGACCGTGACGTCGAGTTGTGGATACTCCTGGACCGACAACGCGTCCAGGCAATCCTTGATAAAGCGGCCGCAGTTCCAATTTACGATGACGACGGATACGAGACGATTATTCATTTCGGTTCTCAGTCATAAAGGCCAACGCGCCGACCAGTGTCCAGAAATAGGCGTTGACCTGTTTGACCTCCAAGTTCTGATACACCCAACCTTCGACAAAGATGACCAGTAGGCTGATCAGGATGCCGAGCAAGAGCGTCTGCCTGGCTCGATCATCCGTCGCGCGATAGGCGCGATAGCCGACACGTGCGATCTGGAACCAGAGATAGGCCAGCGCAAAAAGACCCGGTAGGCCGAGTTCGACCAGCGCCTTGAGCACCTGGCTCTCGGTCACAAAAGCGCGCTCCGGATGGGTGCGTAATGCCGCCACGCCAGTCGAGCCGAGACCATTGCCCCACAGCGGCGCTTTGCGCCAGGCATCCAATGCCAGGTTCCAGGCTGCCAACCGGTCACGATTCGTCTCGTCTCGCGCCCAGTCCAGGATCGAGCCTGTGTGACGCAGGATGGCGTTATCTGTCTGGGCAGAAGCAAAATAGCCCGGTGCGACGCTGACGATCTGTAGCTCGGCCCATCCAGCCCAATCAAAGGCCCAGTCGCCGGCCGGTCCAGCTGCGGTGATGAAGCTGAGGTTGACCGTGCGCCCGGCCCACGGCGAGAGGTCCACCAAAAAGTTGCGCCAGCGGCGGTCGCTGGGGTTGTGTTTGGGGTTGATGTAGCGCACAAAGACGAACTGGCCTTCCTGAGACGTGTCGGGTTCGGCTACATAGACCTGGAAACTGGCGCCGTCGCCTTTCTCTGGCGACCAGACCTCTGGCGAGAGCGCGATGGCAAAGCGCAAGGCGCCTGCTTCGGGCACTGTGACGCGATAAATGATCTCCACCTTGCCGCTTTCTGGAGGGTGCTCGTACAACACGGGCCGCGTGTCGTCCTCACCGGCGATGGGGTTGAGCAGCGTCCAGATTTGGGTGGCGGCCTCGCCGTAAACGGGTTTGTCCTGCAATAGTTCCTGGCTAACGCTGGATACTGGAGCGGTCTCATACGCTGCTGGCGATAGCTCCATAACGCCGGAGTAGGCAGGTGCTACTTGACCAGGTCGTATGACAGTCAGCAAACCCCACACCAGACCAATAGCTGCCAGCGCCCCCGCAGCGACCAGCCAGATCCACCGGTTTCCGTGCAGTGATCCACGCCACCACATAGCACTGCGTTGCACAAGACTAGCCTTCGACGAGCCATCGTGGTAAGCTTGTCGAACCATCAAAAGCCCCATCGTCAGCAATGAGAGCACCGTCGCTACCCAGATGCCACGGCTGAAGGTGACGATGATGCAAGCGGCCATCAGGATGGCTGCTAATCCCGTCGCCAGTCGAGTCCAGATGCGGCGAGTGGTCAGCAGGAGTGCGAGCGTCAGGGGCAGAAGCAGGCCCAAGGTGTTGGCCAGCGTCGTCGGCGAGTCAAACGTGAAATAGACGCGCCGAATATGCGTGCCGTAGATGAACATGTCGGGAAAGCCCTGTCGCTGTAACAACTCGTCCGACGGCCAGAGCGGCGCGTTGAGTAGGAACTCGAGCAGCCCACCTATCGCTATCACTCCGCCGATGCTGACCAGCAACGCCATCAGTGATCTGGCCCATTCGGGGCGGTGACGCAGGACCGTTGGCACCAGCCAGAACAACGGCAGGTACATAGCCGACACGTACAGTCCCCATGCACCGATCAAGCCTGAGCGATCGAGCACGAAGCGCAGCAGTAATAGCCCCAGGTAGATCAGCACGGCCCGATCGATGGGAGTGTCGCTTAACAGGAGCCGGCGGCTTTGCAGGCAGCGGATGGCCCACAACGCCGTCAACAGGCCCAGCAGTATCTCTTTCCAGTACGTGCCCACCGGGCCGGGGAGCAGCTTCTTGACCACCAGGTGGAACGGTAGGATCACCAGAAAGAGCGCCAGCCCAGCCGCGATCGGCGTGTTCAGTCCAAAGAGTATTTTGTCTGCTTTTTCTGACCGTCTTGGTCCCACGATTACCTTTCCCTCAAGATATGCTTGATGCATGGTTATGTTTCGTGCCTTTCCTGTAGTACTCGCAGTACGAGTAGGTAAGTAAGACTGCCCAGCGTGCCGCCGACCAGGAGCGTTGCTAATGCCGGAGCAGCGTACAACGGTGGCCTGAGCTTGCCAAAGGGTTGGGCGATCCATAAGCTGATTGCGCCGGCAGTCGCAGCAGTGGCAAGCAAAACGCGCGTCGCATCCCGCCACCAGGCGTGCGTCAGGTAGGTTCCTAGCCACCGCCGTACTAGCCACCCAAGCACCACAGCCTGCACCGACAGCCCCAACGCCGCCGAAAGCGCCAGACCGTTGGTTCCGAACAAGGGCAAGAGAATAAGGTTGCCCAGTAGGCGAACTCCCGTCTGAAGCCCATTGACGGCCAGTACAGTCCACGCGCTGCGCCCAGATTGGTGCAATCCGGCAGCGTAAACCACGCGCCATAGAGGTTGGCACAGCGCGTCGGCCAGCACGGCCAGGGCGTACCACACCAGCGGGGCGCTGACCGTCGCCGTCGCTGCCTGGCCAAAGGCGCCGCGCTCGAACAGCACGCGCACGACCGGCGTACGCAGCAGGATCAACCCACAGGCGGCCGGTAGGCCAACCGTCCACACAAAACGCAGCGCGTTGGACAGGCTGGCCCGCGCACCGGCCGTGTTGCCTTTGGCGATCTGCTCCGCCAGGTGGGGGAACAGCGCCGTCGAGACAGCCAGGCCGCTCATTTGGCCTACAGCCAACGCCAAGTGATAAGAAAAGTTCAACGCGGCTGCGCTGCCGGCCCCCAGTGTCGTGGCCATGGCGCGGTCCACGAATAGGATGACGTGATGTATTGCGTACCCGGCGGCCAGTGGTCCGGCCAAGCGCGCGGCCTGGCTCACCCGAGGGGATCTGGGCAAAGGTTGGGTGGCCTCGTGCGGCCCCAAGCGTCTTTGCTGGGTTGAGCCAGGTCGCCTAGGGTGCTGGCTCCACAGAAGGGGCAACTGGAACATCAACGCCGCAACGGCGCCGAGTGTCACGCCCCACGCTGCCCGATCGAGGGGCCGGGCCAACGGTAGAGCCAACAGTGCGGCGATAAACGTCAGGTTGTAGACGGCGGCAGCGAGCACCGGGCGCGCAAAACGCCGATAGACTTGCAGAACCACCCCCGTCAACGTGGTTACCCCCATCAAGCTGATGGCGGGCAGCATCCGGCGCGTCGCCAGCACTGCCTGGGCGCGCTCGGACGGGCCAAAGCCGGGTGCCAGCCAACGCACGTAAAGCGGTGCGCCCAGTCCGGCGCAAGCCGTGAACAGTAAAAGCGTCGCCAGGAGCACGCCAGCCACCCGCAGCCCAAAGCGCCACGCACGCGCTTCCCCCATCCGCAGCCGGCAGTCGGCGAACAAGGGGATAAAGGCCGGTGCCAGGATGATGGGCAAGGCGATAAAGACGAACTCGGGTACGGCAAAGGCGACCAGGTACACATCCGTAGCGCGCCCGGCCCCCAGTTGATGCGCAATGGCCGCCTGGCGCAAAAAGCCGGTCAGCGTGGCTGCCGCCAGGCCGAACATGACGATCCCCGTCGCCCGGTAATCGTCCCGCTGCATATCAGTCGCGCCCTCCCTCGCTAAACGACGCCTCATAAGTGACCACGGCGGTCAAGGTCGCCTCGTCCAGGCTGGCGAAAACGAGATAGTCGCCTGGCTGCGCGATGAAGGAGACCGGGACAGTCACCTGGGCCGTACCCTCGCCATCGGTCACGGCGCTCAAAACCAACGCTCGATCCAGGCTGCCGGTGAGCCGAGCGTAGGCCAGGTAGGCTGGCTTGGGCGCAAAGTTGGCTCGCAACAGGCCATAGTGAGCCTCCATCGCGGCGTTGGCCGCCGAGCCGTCGCTGTAATAGTCGCGCAGGCTCCACCAAAAGACCCGCTCCACCTGGGGGTAGGCGGCACAGGCTGTGTAGATCAGGCGAACGGCCTCCGCCTGCGTCGGCTCGTCCACGTAGGGCGAGCCCTCGACAGGTTCTGTCACCGAACCGTATCCGGTCTCGGTGATCCAGATCGGTTTTTCGCGATCTCCAAAGCGCTCCATCACGCGCAGAATCGCCTCCAGCCGTTCCTCGTACCAGGCTGCGTCCGGCGCTCCGGCCTGGTAGGTGTGCACGTTCAGTGCGTCGAAAAAAGGCCTTCCCCCGTCGGCGGTGTCACCATCCCCATCGGGGTCGTACAGCCGCTCCAGCGCCGTGATCAGGTCCAGTTTCCCCTCTGCCCAAAAGACGTCGGCCAATCCTCCGTTCAAGACGTTGCACCCCGGATCGGCGGCGTGCGCGCCCTCGTAACCAGCGCGTAGCAGGAGCAGGTACTCTTCGAGACTGCCGTTCCAAAAGCGTCCCGGTTCTGGAGCCTCCTGAGAGGCGCGCACGTTCGGCTCGTTCCAGATGACCCAATCGGTGATGCCGTACCCGTCCTTGGTGAGCCGCGAGGCTCCATGGGGCTTGTAGCGGTTCACCACGGTGTAGACGAAATCGCGATAGTCATCGTAATCGGACGGTGAGGCGCGGTGATAGTCCAAAGGGGCAAAGGGCACGGACGAGGCCCAGCGCGGGGTGTAGAGCAGCATGGGGGCCAGACGCAAACCGTACCGCTTGGCCAGCGCCACCACATCGTCTGTCTCCACCCAGTCGTATTGTCCTGGCTGCGGCTCGATGTGCCGCCAATCAAAATCCAGACCGATGATCTTGACCCCGGCGGCCGCAGCCAGCGCGATCTCGATCTCCCGGTGTTCGGGAGGGAGCCAGAGCAGTTGCACGCCAGAAAGCCCGAAGAAGGCCGCCCCCCCTCGCTCCCCTTCGACAAGCTCAGCGCAGGCTCCCCCGATTTCGGGAGGGAAGGATTCACGGGCTTCGCTCTGGGATTGGCCTGTGCCGGGAGCCAGGATCGTCAGGGATATCGATTCCCCGGCGCGCGGCGGTGAGGTGTGCAGCGTCAACGTTGCCTCTGCATCAACGCGCCAGGGGACGCTCTGAATGGAGATGGGAGTGGGGATGGTCGGTGGGGGCGAAGGTCGGCTCAGGCTCCCTCCCCCCACGACTGCCGCAATGACGAGGACCAGGCCAAGCAGCGCCGGCAGAAGCCAACGGCGACCCCATCTCCCTTCAATCGTTCGTTCACTCATCACGTATCCATCTCTCACGGCCAGATAGGCCGCTGTAGGTGCGGCTCGCCCCATCCGGCCCAGTCGTAGCGCCGGTCGCCGGCCGGGCCGCTGCCCGCGACCAGGATGATGCGCACCAGCTTGCCGCTAAAGGGCGAGAGGTCCACCCGCACAGGCAGCCAGCGCCTGTCCTGCTGGTGGTGCTTGGGATCCACGTAGCGGCTGTAGAGCAAGTGCATACCGGCCTCGTCTTCGACGTAAACGGAAAAGGTGACCCCATCGCCCTCTACCGCCCAGGCCTCGGGCGCTACGGCCAGGTCGGCGCGCAGCGTGGTGCGAGGCTCGATGTGCACCGGATAGACCAGCGCGGTGCTGCCGGAGGGAGCGGGATGAACGAACAACACCTCCCGCTCCTGACCCAGGACCTCCCAACGCTCCACTTTGAGCAGCGCGGGATCCACCAACCGCTCGGTGACTTGGCGGTTGGCGATAAAGTCGTAATAGGCGCGTTGGGGGAGCAGATCGGGGCGCAAGGCCCACAGCGAGAACCAGACGTACAGGCCAAGCCCTGCGACCAGACTCACCAGGCTGGCCAGGTGCACGTAGCGCCGTTGGCGCACGGCGCGCCAGGCGCGCAGCAGCCCCAGGCCCCACAGGTAAAGCACGGCAGCGGTGACGAGCGCAAAGCCGAGGGAAACTCGCCCCTCGCGGCCTGCCAGCCCCCCTGCCAATACCAAGGAGAGCAACAGCGCCAGCCCGATCCAGACTCCCGTCCTCTGTAGCCAATACCTCATGGTCTCAGTAACCTCGGCTCTCCCCATCCAGCCCAGTCGTAGCCGTAATCGCCCGCCGGGCCGGTACCCGTCTCAAAGATGAGCGTCACCGTCTGTCCGGCGTAGGCATTGAGGTCTATGGTGTGGGAATGCCAGCGCCGGTCGGCCGCGTTCTGCTTGGGATCGATGTAGGTGGAAAATATCTGTTCCGCGCCCTGGTCCGATTCGACGTAGATGGCAAAGGTGACGCCGTCGCCAGGCTGGTCCCAACTCCCTGGGGCCATTGCGACATCAAAGGCTAACACGGCCTTGCGCTCGATGTGTACTGAGTACGCGATGCGGCTGGCGCCGGAGAAGGCCGGGTGCTGGTACAGCACCCGGCGCGGCGACTCCTCAATGACCCACATCCGCGCCTCGACAGTCTCTCCCTCTGGAAGCGGGGAGGTGCGCTGCGCATCGCCTAGATGTTCAATAAAATCATAGGTCGTCTCCATCCGCGCCAACCGATCCGTGGTGACCAGGTCGTATAACCAGACCATCTCCGCTGCGGCCAACGGCAGCACGGCCAGCGCCAGCGCCGCTCGCAAGAGCCACGCCAGGCCAAGCGCGCGCAAGGCCAACCGTGCCCCCCACACAACGAAGGGGAACAATATCGCCCCGCCCAGCAGCGGCAGTATGATCGAGAGTTGTGCGCCATTGACCGCTGCTACGAGAAAGACGATTGCCAGACCGGCTGTCCCTACGATCTGGATCAGTCGCACCAGTTCGGCGCGGTCAGCAGCCGCTAATTGTCGCCCCAGGGTCTCTACCACCGCTGTCCAGCGGCGTTGCACAGTCCGGGCCGCCGGCCGCCATAAATAAGCCAGATCCAGCTTGCGCTCCAGCCAACCGTATCGCTCCAGCAGCAATTCCTCCAATTGCACCAGCACGCCGATGGCCAGGAAAAAATAGGCATAGGTGGCCGCTTGTTCCGCCACGGGTTCCTTCTCGGCGATAAGCAGGAAAGGGCAGGTGGACAGAAAGGCCAGGCCGACCGCGGCCGAGATGCGACTGTCGTGTTGCACGGTCAGCGCCAGGAAGAGCCAGGTGACGAAAAAGACCGCCTCTGGCCCCCAGCGTAGCACGATGACCTGAGCAAGGATGACCAGAGCCAGGGTGGTGAAGAACAGGGCTTTCGCACGACGGTTCATCCTTCACCTTCCCCACCTTGCTCTATGGATGGCTCTTCGCTGCCTTCGGGTGCAGTCGAAGGAGTAGGAGACTTGGAGCGCGAGGGCCACACTAGGGTGACGACGAGCGCCAGGAGAAGCAATGCCAGCAGCGAGCAATAAAACCGGAAGAAGGGTTTATCCTGGCTGGCGCGGGAGTAAAAGTCGTTCCAGATGTCGGCCAGGGTAAAGGTCTCCTGGGTGTAGGCGATGAAGGCGATGTCACCATCGGTAGACTGGCCGTTTATGTACATCTGCCCGCCGGAATAGACGTCTTTCTCATCCCGGTAGACAGTGATGGCATCTCCAGGTATGGAACCGGGGGACTCGATGGAAAAGTAGAGCGTCCGCCCGGCGGTCTCAGCCAGCGGTGGGAAAGTGATGACAGTGGGACCACTGTTGCTGATCTGTGCAGCCGGTAGTTCCAGGCGCATCAGGTCTGCCCTCTTCCCAACAGCAGGGGAGGGACTCCCCTCTTCCAGAGTTGGGGGTGAGGGCTGAATGCAAAAGATGACCGAGTGGGTGTTCTCCCGAGCGTAGGTGGCGGTGTAGAGGTCAATGCGGTACAGGCCGTCGTATTGGAGCGTAAAGGTCTGGCCAAAGGTGTGACCGTTCAGCAGTTCCCCCGCCAACCCAGACGCTTGCTCCTGTTCCACGTCTACCTCATCCACGGTGCAACTGGTCAGTAGCAGAACGATCAATAGGATGCAGATGGCGCGCCCGCTTCGCGTGCGCTGATGACGTTGATCTTTCTTCCTATCTGTGTTCATCTGTGAAAATCTGTGTCCCATTCTTTTCTCGATAGCTCCGCGAGGCCGGCATATCGCATACTAACTTCCACGCCAGGTAAAAGCAGGTACCGGCCAGGAGGCTGCGTACGACGTTGACCAGGAACAGCGCGGGCAAGTGAGGATTAAGCATCTCTAGCAAGCTGGGCAGGTGCAGAAAGAAACGAGGACTAACAGGGGCCAAGTAACGTGCCAAAGACACAGGTGTGTTGAGAACTGGCAGGCTAACCATAATGATTATATAAAAGGGCATCGCTCTGACTGGTTGCTCTATCCAATAGAGAATAGCAAAGGGAACAATCCAGGTCCAATAGTGTAGACTAAAGCGACTGAGCTGGTAGTAGACCAACAAAATGACAAAGCAGGCTTGCCATAAATCACCAAAAGTACAGGCTTTGCGCGAGTGGAGATACCACAACAAAGCAGCGTAGAAAGCAAAAAAAATATAGATACGAGCGCTAAAACCAAGGTCATAGCCGGCACTGAAAGAAGATATCGAGAAAAAAGAACCCATTCTCGCGTAACTATGCATAACGGGAATGAAGAATAGAGCATAGGGTAGCGCACCCACTAACAATAACTTGAACCGATCCACCTTGGTTTGAACAAGAATAAGCACAAGCGGCAGCAAAAAGAAAAAGGCAAAGTTTTTGTAGCAGGCGCCGATCCCCATCCAGAAAGCCGCCTGGATTGGCTGCTTTTTCTGGGCAGTGAACAAGCTCAACCATACAAAAAAGACCGGGATCAAGTCGAATTGTCCATGAAAGTAAGCTGTATAGAGCACCAACGGATTAAATACCCAGCCCAGCAAAGTTAGGCGTGCTCGGGCAGGTTGAACGCGCAACATTTTCCATAGCACAAAGGCGCTGGCTAGATCGGGTAGCAGATACCATAACTTTAGCATAAAAAGGTTACGAAATACAAAGGGAGAAGCGATCCAATTAAACTGCCCCTCTCGCCCCAAAATAGGCTTATCCAGTGACCTTGTGAAAGGGCGAATCACAAACCACAGTCGAGACAGTGTATGGTATATCAAAGGGGGATAAAAGAAGTTGTGATTAGCCCGCCCGGCAGAGTCCCACTGCTGTACATGTTGGACAAGTAAAGCAATGTCACCGGTGAAGCGGGAGTCGACGCTCATACCGAAAGGCATCAACAACAAGCGAACGAGTATCCCCAGCAACGTTACGCCAATCAGAAACCGAGCAGACAATTGGTTGTGCATAGAACTTACTCAGCCTTTTGAAGGATGGACAAATAGGCAGACAAAAAACATCAACACTATCTGTTTCGCCCGAAATAGAGAAAGAGAAGTGTACCCCAAAAGTTGTATCAAAGTTGAGCGGTACTTATCGTGATCCTCCAGAAATGTTGATGGAGCCGGTGACCCCATCGCCGTTGGGCTAGAGGCAGTGTGTGCAACGCCTTGGTCATTAAGGCTCTAGCATTACATTTGAACGGTGATCAATAACCACACCACTAGAGTGCGACATTCGTTTGTTGATCTATCAAGCCCCCAATATATGGGCATTTGTGTTTGGCAAAATCCGGACATAGGGGCGGCTTGGGTCGCGAATTTCTAAATATGCGGTTCAGGCTGCCGTGTTCAAAAGTGGTGCTAGTAACTCGAAATTTTTTTAGACTTGCTTACCCTGTCCATAATGGCTCTGCAAACTGTGTAAAGACAGGTCAATAGTAAAGTTACAATTGATAGCACGGCCGACGTGTAAAAGATTCGTTGTTGCTTAAACTCCAGCGTTACCTCATATTCTCCTGTTGCGTCCAATTTCCAGCCGTTAGCATAGCCATTTACAATCAAGTGCTTATCTTTCTCTATTTGTTGTCCGTTGATTGTAGCTTGCCAGTCAGGGTGATAGTTTTCAGAGAATACCAACACAAAAGACTCATCCGTTTTTATCCTAACTTTGTACTTGCCCGGATTAATTTGTTGGTAACTCGTCACTGGAGAGGGAGCGGAGTGGGAAAGCGCAGGAGCACCAATCACAGATTCGCCGCCATCCCTGTCCGCTGAGACTATAAACACCCTCGAACTTGGCTCCATATCAAGTCGATGCTGACCCTCCGAGAGCAATACCGGCTGGGTGTATAGCAGTTTATGTTCATAATTTATGGTTTTGTCAAGGTCTATGGTCACGTCATCAATTTGGATGTTTGGCTCATATATGCTATTTGATTCTGGCTTGAACGCAATTCGATACATACCGTCGCGCGCTATATAGACATTTACCGAGGCGCGATTCTTTCTATGCCCCAGAAGTGTGTCAAAAGATGAGAACTTTCGCCCGTCATAGACAGGCAAGGTTACCTTGTGTAATCCCAGATGCAAAGTTATCGTGTCTGTCTCGTGGGGTATTTGAATAATCGCACGTTGATTAGATGGGATAACAAGAG
>Ga0180434_10004641_pt1 | contig 16603 bp, 19 predicted proteins | sample SS_ome_7_FD_132453 | JGI IMG/M metagenome (GOLD analysis project Ga0180434, IMG submission 132453) | Hypersaline lake sediment archaeal communities from the Salton Sea, California, USA - SS_1_D_2 metaG | ecosystem: Environmental > Aquatic > Non-marine Saline and Alkaline > Hypersaline >...
CTGCCACATTTATTAACCGCGCGACACTGCCAAACGTATGCGCTCACCCCGATCTGATGTATAAAGACGCTGACGGCAAATGGCAGTTGGAACTGACCAGCAACAAGTTCCAGGGTAATTTGATTGGGCGACTCAAGCCAAACGTGCCAAGGCAGGTGAGATTTACCTACAACCGGACAGGAGAGAAGCTGCTGTTTTATGGTGGGGGATTTCGCGGACAGACGCGCACCAAGGCGGTTGATATTCCCTAGACCTGCTCCACAGTGACCGATGTCGGTAGCTGGTCTGCCGCCTCTGTTTCTATGTTCGTCTCAAAGCTGTATGGTGGTGAGTTCACTTGTGTGCCGTCCTGCCTTACTACTGCAACAGCTCCTGACCTTGTGAATGTCTGCGGGCCTGAAAAGACACACTTCTTGTTTTCGGACTGATACAGGGCCGTGAACACATAGCCCCCGAACCAAGGCTCTGACGATCTGTCCGCCCTGTTGACGCAAACACTCACCAGCACCTCACGATAGATTGAACGATGCCTGAGATGCACTGATAGGTAGTTGTAGCCGTCTGTCCAAGGCCCTTCGAATATTGAGCCTGGTGTACCGTAATCTGGGTGGCTTTCGAAATAGGACAAAGCACCGTCACCCAGAAACACGTAACTATTATCATAGTCAATGTTACCCGCCTTGCAGTAATTGGCCCCGGTGTCTGGCCTGATGTTATCCGCTTCTGATGCGTCCCTTCCGCCGTACAAGTGGCTGTGACTAACGGTTGTGGCGTTTACTGCATCCAGTTCATTCTCCATTGAAAATATGCCGTCCGTCAATGTGTGTTCGCTTTCATTAGTTCTCACCCAGTAGTCGTCCACAGCCGGGACTGTCACTTTCCATTGCAGCCCCTTTTGAATTCTGAGTTTGTCACATCTCCGGCATCCATACCCTTCCATAATTGGGATCACGAATAACTGTCCGTTGTACCAGAATCCGGCCAGATACGTTCCTTCTCTCAGGTAGGTGCGGGACATCCCCCTGCTTAGTGCCAGGTCATCGAGTACAGCGCCGTTACCCATATTGAAGGCATAGAATCGTTTCCCGGTGTCAGTGGCTGTGATCTCCGGTACTGCGTCTGCTGGATCGAATGAAGCATTTGCCAGCTCTTTGACATACCAGACAGAATTGACCGTTGCCATTTCCGTCGATGGGTCTGGTAATGCGGGGTAGTCTTCTCCCGGTTCCGCCAGCGTCTGATACAGACGCATTCCTTCGAACTTGCCCTTCACTGCTGATCTGCCTCCCTGACTGCGCGGTTAAAGCCGTTCTTTGGTCGCCTGACTGTGATCGTCTGCGGCAGGTCGCCTGATGCCGTCATATCAGAACCCAGAGTAAACGTCATGCGTTCGCCGTTCACAAAGCTGAAATCCGCCAGATCGCACGTATAAGTAAATGAGTCGCCGGTTGTGGTCACGCTGATTGTGAAGACTTCCGTACTGGCGTTATAGCCCATTGTGTATGTGGTCGCGTCTTCCTGTGTGCCGTCTGCCAGATGGATGTAACCTTTTGAGATGGCATAGCTGGCGTTCGTGGTCCCGTCCCAGTAAACCGGCCAGAGTGTATAAAGGCCGTTGACCGGCTTTTCTGATTCCGTATCCAGTTCAAACCAGAGCGGACTATTGCCTGTCTGAGCGTAGCGGTAATACACGCTGTCCGGTAACGTGTCGTCTCCTGATACTTTCTCCAGTTCGTCGTTGTGCCCTTCGTAGACGGTCTCTGTGATATCATCGTGTGTAACCGTGAGTGTGCGTTTTACCTGGTACTCATCATCGTAGACCACACCAGAGAATGCCATGACCATCGACAGACCTGGTATCTTCTTGAGCATCGGAGACACAGCGCCATAGCTGCGGTACTCTCTATCCTGCCTTAGCTGATCGAAATAAGACACCAGCGTATAAAGACCGTCGAACTCTGCTTTATTTTCACCTGTGGTAATTACTTCGATTGTGTAGGGAATGAAGACCTCTGGGTTCATTCTCTGGTTGCTGCCTGTGTAAAGAGTCGTGCTGGAGAACTCGGTTCCGTCTGCGATTCCCGTTGCGGTCCCTTCTTTGTATTCCAGTGAGCAGGCAACAAAACAATTTGTGATCACGTACCATTGGTGATTGATACGCTGGCAGAGAACTACTGTTCCAGGTAGATAAGCATCTCCGTAAATAACTGCGGCTTGCCCTGCCAAAGAGAATTCCATATAGGAATAAATCTCACGCGGGTCGTTGCTTGTTATTGAGTGATCTGTGAAATAGGGGAGCGTTACCATTCTGCCGTATGAGCGGTAGTCTGAGTATTCATCGAGAAATGATGGCGGATTATCGCCGTCATACTCTCCCACAAATGGCCAGCTCGGATTTGGCACAATCATGAACAGGGCTGGTTCTTCGTAGCTCATATTAATTACCGTCGTCTCGGTTGTCTGTCCCGATAATAAATAACTGATTATTGATTCGTTTGCAGAGGACAACCGATCCCTCTAGCGGCTGCATTTCTATATACAACGTAAATGCCTGATCGTAGATATCAAGTTCCGTGTAACTGAGTGTTTGCAGTCCTACTTCCTCGGTAAAAGAAACGTCTGTCAGTTTACGGACGTAATAGCGACCGTGTGTCTGAGATCCTGCACCTGATATTGTGCTGCACCTCACTAGAGAACTCGCAATCACGTTGTTAGCAGGTGGGTATGTAAACTGTCCGGGGTCTTTATAAGTCCGCCAGAACTCAAACTGATTGCCTGACATGGGTACCATTAGAACGACCCCGTTTCTAAAACAGTCCGCTGGTTCTGGTAGTCAGACGTGATGCCGGTAATCTGTGGGTATTTCTTTGTTTCCGCTTCCGTGGAATTGCGGTTGAATGAGATATTCCGGCCTTCCACTTTTGTCAGCAGGTCGCCACGTTCATAGCTGTTGACGATTCCGAATATGACGACAGACAGACCGACGACCGCACTGTCATTGAAGCCCCGTAAGTCCTCAGCGTACTCCTGAATTTCCGTGGTGGAATCAACTTCATCCGCATCGTACACACCGTAGAATACAGACTCATCATCAACCTGCTTATTGAAGAACCGGTCTGAGGCATCGATATAAAGCTCAATGTCTCGACTGTTGGGACTGCTGTCCTGCCGGTCTGCTGTGTACTCTATTCGTTTATCACAGGCGATCACGCATGTTAAGCGCAGTTTCATATCTGCGATGTCGTCCGTGCCTTGCGCCCACAATTCGGACGGGGGAGTGTTGCCAGTGAAATAAATCCCGATTTCGTCCGGTAAGACCTCATATCCCCACTCAGGCGGAACCGGTTTCCATTCGGTCAGATTATTATCGTAATACTCCAGGTAAGGTTCCCTGTAGTCTCCCTGTTCGTTCAGCGTCAACAGTTTATCATCGATCTTCCGGCGCTTGTGAACGTACTCCTCGCCGTTCTCGGTATCGAAACAATCCAGATCTGCAGGAGCGCTGCCGGTCTCGGTTCGCAGGTCGTTGTAGTCGCCCCCCTCGTTGAATACCCACTTACGGTGGGCGTTCGGGTAGGTCTCGTACTGGCTCCCGGATTCCTCTTTCTTTTGCAGTTCATCAGGCGTCAGCGCGTCTTGTGCTTCGGCCCATCCTTTCTTGAGTTCCAGAGTTGCCTCTTTGCGGATGAAGTCACCATAGACAGTTATTTTGTTCGCCATATCCGTGAGCGAAGTCTGCATTGTGATTTCTGGTGCGTTGGACTGTTTGATATCCAGTGTTTCGCCGGGCCGTTGAAAGTAGACCTGTTTTTCTACTCCCTCTCCCTGCTTGATGATCACGATGGTTCTTGTCATCGCGTCGTTGTCATCCATGCCCAGCTTGACGAACCACGTAAATCCATGAGGCTCCAGAATCTCATCTAATACATCACAAAGATACATTCCCCGTTTTACAGTGAAGTTCTTTAAATCCGGCGCGCCTTCAAGAATGTCCGTGCTGTCAGGACTGTCAATGAATGTCTCTGATTCGTTGCCCAGTCTGCACAGCACTTCGACTGCCTGTTGCAGCGTCCACAGCGCAGGAGTCGTATCAATGTAGGTTTTAGCTGTAGCCGTCCATGACGACATAGGATCAACAAACAGATAGTCAAACGAATTCGCGTTGGGATCAGACCGCCGATTGCCGCGAATCACCCCGCGTACTTCAGGGTTGAAAACGATGTCGGTGTCAACGATCTGGTTTTCGTCCTCGACTTTGTTATACTCTTCCGGCCCGGTAATCGGATTACCAAAGTGCTGCTTCTGCACCGCTGCCGTGATGACAACCTCTTCGCCTTCGACGATTCGCAAATCCTGCTGTGAGAACTCGCCCCAGAACATCGGCACATTGTCGCCGGTCTCTGAGATCGCGTAGACTTCCACCTGTCGATTCATCTGAGGTTCTAATTGGAAGTCAACCGCACGTCTGCCCTGCAATGCCAGGTCAACGGCAAAGGTGGCCCGATCCAGATTCTTCCCTCCGGTCCCCTGCTCAATCGTCAGTAACCGTGCATAGATAGTCTCGTCGGTCTCCGCTGGTGCGTTGCCGTCCTCGTCGCCGATACGCACTACAACTGCCGTGTACAATCTGGCTAACTGGGTTCTGTTTTGGGGTGCGCTTACCATTCCTGTGCCGTTGCTGTGGTGGCCGCTGCTGGTCCGCTGGTGGCCGCTGTGACCGAGATTCCTGTAAGCACGTCCTTAGTCGTTGCGTCATTCGATGCAGTAACTTTGAACGTATACGCTGACGATTCATTGAGTGCCCCTGTGGTGAATGTAATCAGGGTTGCCGGTTGTACGATGGGTTGTATTACTTCGATATTTCCGGGGGCTGTGGGACCGGCTGTACGCACCAGACTGAATAGATTCGGCTGCACGCCGTTATCGGTCTTGAAGTAGCGAATCCGAATCACCACAATCCCGCCCGCCTGCACTTCCTTTGAAATCAAGGTAGCCGTGCCGTTGATCGCGGTCGTGCCGTCGCCGCTGCCGTCTATCGCCATTGTGACCGTACGGTAGTTGTATGTTTCGTTCTCTACGTCGTCCTTATACCGCCTCAGATCAAACGAGACGGTCTGACTTTCGAAGCTCGAAGGAATCGTCCATGTGTCTCCCGGCTCCACTGTGTCGCGTCTGGCGGTCTTCTCGACGCTAGTTGCCCCGTAAGTGGATGAACCCAACTGAGCGCCACACAGCAGGCGTTTATTGCGATATTGCACACTGGTCCCGGTGTTCGCGTACAGAGAATAACCGTCACCGTTGAATGGCTTATGTGCGAACATGGTATTCCGGCACTTTATGCGGCTCATCCAAACACCTGCCAGTCTACGTAACGAGTGACCGCAACACTGCTTTCTGTGATTACGATTTCATGCTCATACAGTCGGTCATCCGTGAACCCTGGTGATGTCTTCGTATATTCGAAGTATCCCGCATCCGTGACAGGGTTAATCGAACCAGAGGTAAACAGGTCAGTCCCGCCCTGTTCGCGTACGGTCAGAACACCGGTTGCGGCATTGGCGAGCTCGTAGAATTCCCCATTCACATACAGGCGAATCAGGTATTTGACCGCAGCACCCGCAGTTGTTGTAAAACATCCCACGACAGACGCCGACAGTTCCTGCACCCCATACCGCGAAGCCTGCACCGTAAATGGTAGTTCCTCGCTGATGGCTGCGTCTGTATCTGCCGGGGACGAATTGTCATAGGCTTTAATCACAAAGTCTTTTTCCGCGAGCGTGCTGTTGAGGTCCGCCAGATCCACGGAAACCGTGTAAACGCTCAGCCCCGTTCCATCCTCTGCCGTCTGTTCTGTGCAGGCGATGTAAGGCGTTGTTGCACTGCCCAGGGCTTTGAATGTGTCGTCGTCGGCGTCGTACACCTTGCCCACGTCGGAGCCGGTACGCCCGAATATTCTCACGTAAACATCGGCGCTTGCATCGTACGCGAATGAAAAGACTTTCGTTGCCATTAACCCACATCCTGTGTTTGAAGTATGCACTCGTATGTATCAGCTGCCGTACAGACGAACTCGAACCAGTCCGCTTTATTGGCAGTCGTTGTGAGCGTTGGTGCGGAGCCTCCCGGCCATGTGATTGTTGACCACCAAGTCACGGTACGAGAGCCGGTATCATCCTGCAGCAGCCGGATTAAAAACCGATCACCAACGGCAGTATTGGAGACTGCGAGCGTTCTGTTGTCGCCCAGCTCAACCGTGTAGATTTTCTCCGGTTGCGACAGGTCGAACGTCACTGTTGCGGCATCGGCGACCGTGTCCAGGCCGGGACGCAGGAAAGTGTTACGGTCGCCTGTGCTGATCTCTGTCAGGTCAACGTCACGCGCTGTGCTGAATTTAGGTGGTATGCTCGTCATTCGCTTGCCTCTGTGAAATCAATGGTCGCCTCTCCGCCTGACACCGTAATTGAGAACCGGGAACCGTCAGGCTGTAACGTCACGTCTGGCGGGTGCGACAGCACGTCTACAGTCAGTGATTTTGCCGTTCCCAGATTCCCCCCCGGGATCTTGTCGTCCCGTCCGGTTACTTCCAGATTCCACGTTCCCGAACCCCTGAACGTGTCCGTTGCCGGAACAACCATTGTGTAAGTACGGTCAGAATCGTAGAACTCGCGATAGATCAGATTGGTATCGTCTACCGCACCGTCTGGAGCCGTTCCCGCTGTCACGTCCAGATACTTGGCGTCAGAGGGCCAGCTTGAAACCGTGACGCTGATCTTCGCGCGATTGTAGGGACGGTCTGGGAGCAGTTCCCCGAAGTCAGAACCCGCCTGATCGGTATCAACCGCGAGAATCTGGATATGATTGGGCCAGTCTGCCGGAACCATTGTTCCGATCACCAGCCGATCAGAGACACCCCTGGTCTCACCAATCAATTGACGACCGCAGTACAGTTGATGGATCTTGTCTGTATAAGTGGATGTAAACCACACCCCTAGCGAGTGCGTTCCCAACCAGCCATAGTGAGTGATCTCAAATCCACCGAGGTACTGAGCCATTACTTACCGCCTTTGGTAGAGGGTGGCAAATTTGCCACCTTGCCGGTTTCCTCTTGTTTTGTAGGCTTTTCGTTCGCAATCTTGGCCTTTGCGGCCTGAAAACAGTCTGCGAATTCTTCCGCTGTCATCAGACTGGAATCGAATTCCACCTTGTCAGATTTCTTGAGTTGTTCGACGATGCTGTTAACGGTCGCCTGCTGTAGTTTAAATTTCACTGTGCTTGTCTCCATCGAAAGACGAGTTTCGAATACCACCTGTTTGACACCGGTTCGAACTTCAAACCGCCGTCTATTTTGTCTGCTCCCAGAAAGGTACAGAACGAATAATCAACATAGCGTCTGCTGGGGAAGATGATCCGCAGCGTGCCGTGTAAAGGACTGTTGACAAGTGCCTGAATCGTCGTCAATGCGTTCTCAAGAGCAGGTTCTGTGTTGTAATTGTAGGCGTCCACAATGCACGTTAATTCTCGCCCCTTGGTACTGCCTAACAAATGCGACTCTCCGATCAGTCCGGTATATTGCCCGATCTGTAGCGGAGTATCATACGGCCCCGGCATAATGTCTGTGTGCGTGTTGTTGCCGAACAGGGTTGTACCAGCGTGTATGAGTGCCATTATTCCCCCCTTGCCAGCTTTTCAGCGGGTGATTTATAGGGGGGCTTTCGCTCTGGGATCTGTGGTGCGTTGTTCTGTTTCAAAAGTTGCTCAAACACACTAGCTTGTCTGACAACGGCATCTAATAGGTCTGTTGGTTGTGCTGGTGCCTGCTGTGGTTCTGCCTGCTGCCTGGCGCGCTCCTGCTCTTTAACGAAACCGTCTAATATTTTTTCGAACCTGCTCAGCACATCTGCTGCACGCTGTTCCTCTTTCGTTATCTTGTCTGGAACAACTACGCCTTGCCCACCAACACCACCTGAGATGGTCTGTTCTGTCGCCAGAAGTTTATCTTGCTCCTCTTTCAGTATGGCTTTGCCTACATTTAGTGGGTCTTCTTGGCCAGCGAAGGACTGTGCCTCAAAGCGACCTATTAATAATTTCTTCTCTACGTCGGTATAGTTTGCAGAGTCCAGAGCTTTATTGAGCGTTTCCCGTACGCTGGCAGCCAACCCGCCCACTTCATCCTGAATATTTGCTGTGTCTGCCGCTGCCGCTGTCTGCCGCCTTAACCGGCTTGTGCGTGTAATCTTCTCATTCTCGGCAATCAGGCTGTCGTATGTTTGCTGTGCTTCTGCTGCACCGCCAATCTTTCCGATACCCTGTTGATACGATTGAGCGATAAAGGATTGCGGATTTAACAGGTCTCTGATTGTCGGGTCTGCTTTGGCTTCAAAGCTGGCTTTCGGGAACTTCTCACCGTTGAAAGTCCCGCCTTCAAAAAACCGCTGTCTCAGCTTTGGGTCATCCTGAAGGATCTGAATCCCCTGCGCTGTCGTCTCTCCGATGCCGCGATCGCGCAATTGTTTCGCAAGTTGAACCGCTGCCGTTCCAGTCATCCGGCCTGTAAAGTCTCCAATACCCTGCGTCAATGCGGATACAAGAGATCCCGATTCTTGCGCCGTGCTTCCAAACTGGGACAGGTTATTGACTGCCGGTGCTACGTTCTGGGCCAATGAATTCAGGTCGGTAATACGAGCAAGAGAACCCACGTTTTGCAGGAACCCGATAGATTCCTCTGGAGAGAATCCGAATCGTTTGGAAACATCGATCCCCGCACCAGCCAGAAACGCGGAGTTTTCTGCTGACAATTCAGGTGCGTAGCGTAGTGCCGCAGAAGTCGCCTCAACTGCCTCTTGAGCCTGTGCCCGGTTTGTTGGTCCACGTGCTGACAGTGCGGAACTGATCGCGTCGGCAATCTTAGCCGGTGCAACGCCGGTCTCTTTCTCAAGATCTAAAGCAATCTGCCTGACCTCTTCGCCTTTAAACAGTCCGCCAGCATTACGCACCGCCTGTACCAGAGACTGCTCAAACTCGACCTGCTTGTCGGCATCCGTCATTTGCAGTTCTTTTATGCGCCGGAACTCGGTATATAGCTGGTTTGCTGCCAGTGCCACACCGCCTACTGCACCACCGATTCCAGTGATTGCACCGGCGAATTTGCCGAACGTGCCCAATGCCGAATCGAAACCGCTCTTTACCTGGCGACCAGAACGTTTCCCAGCGCGTCCTACCTTATCCAGCTTCGCCGCTAGTTTGTCGGTTTCCTTGCGCTGACGCTGCCAAGCCCGCAGCATTTCATCGTCATCACCTATGATCTGGATTCTTACGTCATTCCCTGCCAACTTCCACCCCACAGATTGCATAGAGTGAACGGATTAGCCGATTCTTATCGAACAGACCGAGTTCTGAAATGACTTCCTCCGTGAGCATGTAGTTCATCTTCATAGCAGGAACAATAAAGTCAGCCAGATCTTGCCAGAGAAAGGTTGTGTTCTCGTCGGCCTGCATAAGCAATTCACGCCATTTGTCCGATTCGTTGAACATGTCGTGATACTTACGCTGGATTTCAAACTTCCATGTGCCATCATCCGCCAGCTTCATTTCGTGAGGCAGCTCTGAGGCACGCGGAATCAACCACTCAGTTCCATCATTCATATCGACGAATCGGCCTGGGTATTGATACAATCGCTTGAGATCCTTCGGCGTTGGTTTCTTGTCGTTCCAGATCCCCACCCAATAACGCTTTGCTTCGAACCCTTCACGCGGCACCGCTGGAATCCACGTCTGTTGCTCTGGGTAGTAACCAGTCTTCACGTCTGGTGGGTTGGGCCAACTCACCAGTAGACCTTCCTGGTCTTCCGGCCCCATACTCTGTTGACCAGACGCACCTCCCACCAGATCAGACAAACCAACCGCCTTTAGTGGTACTTCAGGCAGCAAGTTCTCAATCGGTGTGGTTTCGTTTTTGGGTATGAAGACTTGGAAGCGTGCCATTATGAGGTACTTATTGCTGACGTTGCTGATACTGTAAGAGTCTTACCAGTGATTCTGATTACCGCTGAACCGTCTGAGGTGTCCTGTCCGCTGAAACTCTCAACGGTTGTAATCCCATCAGACAGCGTAAACGCAATGTGTTCCTCTGTGGCGTCAGCCACGCGGGTTGAACCGTCTGCACATTTGCGGAAGTACGCCACCGCGTCGATTGAGTCATTCGTGACGAACATAGGACCATAGGTGTCGATTTCATCGAAGTCGGCAACGGTCAGCTCGATAGTCGGATTACGCTGTGTAATCACACACACGGTCGGGTACACGGAACCGCTATACTTGCGAGTCTCGACCGTCAGCCCAGGATTGACAGTAATGCCGGTAATCTCCGGAACCTCTGTCCCGTCAATCGTCGCCGGCCCCAAAGTGTAAGCGACGTTGTAGGCATTGGCGGAAAGGGTCGCACCGGTCGCTGAAGACAGTGGCGCGGCAAGCCCGTTAGTTGACAGGAACATAATATCAGCCGCTGCTGTAGCGTCCTGCCCCTGCTGTGCTGAATAGGTCGTTGGGTATCCGAACGCATTGGCCCCAGTCATGGTAAAGTGGCTGGAAGTGCCCGCGAAGGTAGAACCCGCTGCACGTCTCGTCATGGGTATTGTGACAGTACCCGCAGAGACAGACGCCCCGGCAACGCCGAAGATCCCCACCATCCCCGCCACATCCAGAGACGTGACGGTAGTGGTTGGCTCTGCTTCCATGACGCCGGTAAAAGCAGGGTCTACGTCACCCGAATCCCTGCCAATCAACAGCGTAAAATTGTTCGAGTGATCGACCGCCTGGCACTGCTTGATTGCAACTCCAGAACCGAATATCAAATCATGCAATGCGTCCATTATTTAATCTTCCTTTTTCGCTTCCTGCGGTATTGTGGCGAGTTTGCCATCTCGACATATTCCCGCTTCATGGTCCTGATATACTTGCTGACTTCCTGAGGGCTGATACGCTCAAACTCATTCAGCCGTGATAGTCTCATGCGGAAGTGCGACCGGAAGTAAATCCGCCCGCCTTTCGCAGTGGCCCGCACTTGTGCCGATTTCGCCCGCTGTAGTGTCTGGCCGGTCCAGACGTTGGGTTTTAAATGCCCCTTACGCTTCTTTTTTCCCCGCTGATACTTGAGTGATCGCCGTTCAAAATCAAACTCGCCCCCCGGTCGCGTCTTTGGTCCCTGCCTGAATCGTGCCGGAAGTCCTACCCGTTGATGACGCTCCATCGTAGACCGATGCAGCTTGTTCATGATCTTGTCGTGGTTCCGCTTCGTTACGAGGTCTGACTTGTGTTCGAAGCGGAGGGAGATCACCATTTATTCAAGCCCCCTCGCAAACCTCACCGCATACCAGATGTAGCGCTCTCCTTCGTTGGTTTCGTCTGGATCAGAGAATGCAACACTCTGAGCCGCTTCCATGTCCTCAACAATCACATAGTTCTCTGTGCCTTCCAGAGCGAGCATCTGATTGACGATCGTTTGAATCGTGCTTAGGAATGATTCCGCCGCTGTCTGGTCGTTTTCACTCGATGGAGTAAACTCAAACTCTGCCGTTACGCTGTAGCCAGAACTCCAGCTACTGACTGCCTCTTTCTGGCTTATATCCTGATCGTATGACAGAATGACGCGCGGTCTTGGCTGGCTTGAATTGTTTGCATCGTAATCTTCGTTGTACGCCTGAAACGGATAAATCACCGCCTTAGCCGCTTCCACACTTTCAGCACCAACGGCAGTACGGAACGCAGCAGAATTCGCCATCAATGTGCGAATCCCGTAGATCGGTCCGTATATCCAGTTCGTGTCTACCATAGCCCCTCGCCAGGCTTATCTTTTTTGTTTCTGCTCTTGACTCGCTCCACTCTCACTACCTGAACCTGTTTCATGCCGCCAATGTCTCTGCCTTCAACTTCTGTTTCCCATCGTTCACCATTGCGGAGCCAGGCGTCTTTCTTCGTGATAGTCACATCGCTTTCAATGCGTATGGTGGCATTTCTGTAGAACGCTTTCCCACCATCTTTCTTGACGGTCACGGGAGAACCTTCAATAAAAACCACAGTCCTGTTTACGGCATCATCTTCAACATTTGCTGGCCAGTGAGTGATGCTCTCTGCAAAATCATCCGTGTTGAGAAAGACACCACTCACATCGGCGGCCATCAGCTCATTAAGGGTCATCGTTTACCCCAGACCTTGACATAGTCGATTGTCACACCGTCAGTGTTTGTGTCAGATGTTTTCTGAAGTTGCACAAACGGCTGCAGACTGCCGGTATAGTTCGACATGTCAAATGTCGTACCAGCGGCCACACGACGCAGTCCGTTGGCGTCGTCCATATAGAACCGCACGTCTGACGTTCCCTGACTAAAGTCAATCTTGAACAACTTATATGCGTTGATCAGTGTTTGACCTGTGGCAACATCGTTGTTGTCATTGGTTCCATCGTCGGACTCGACCACAACAGCAGTAGTGGAGTCACCGCCAATCACGCGGAACAGTGCCGCCTGTGCAACGCTATCGATAGCGTCGTTACGATCACCAGTTAGGCCAAAGGCCAGTGATGTCGTTGCATCCAATGCGGCCTGATTCATTTTGATGCGAAACTCCGCACCCTGAATCTTGTCAATATCCATCGCCAACTTGTCACCAAACGACAAGCATGTGTTCTGGACTTCGCCAGTTGATTCGTTGTCAATGGTGACCTCGCCAGAGGCGGAGCCATCTACGTAAGCCGCAGTTCCTGACCCTGTGGTTGTCACTACCCACGGATCACCCTGACCGGCAGTGGATAGCGTTCCGCCACCAAAGAAATCGTCTTCGAAGCACCAAAAGTCTTGCATTCCAGCCATAGCTTAAATCTCCTTTTACCTGTCTTTATCAAGGTGCAGGCGACCTGTTGGATTGATCCAGCTACACGCTGATCATTTGCCTTTGTTGGGTTGTTTTGGTTCCGGCTTCGGTTCTGGTTTCTCGATGACAGTCTTAATTGCCTGCTCGATCTTGCCCTTGTCGCCATCTGCCGCAACCACTAAGTCGCACTGTTTATTTGTAAGTTTGTTAGCGACTTCTGCGGCCTCTTTGCGCCCGCACTCTTTCGCCACTTCAATTGCGTTTCGAACTTCAACTAGACTTTTATGAGGCGACTTTTCCTGTTCAGTTCGCTTGTCGTCCTGGCTCATTTCTGTTCCTTACTTTGTAATTTATAGGTTTGGGACCGGGCGGGAGGATTTGACACAGGCACGCCCGGCCCCAGGGAGAAAGTATTAACCGTTACCCTGATAGAGTCCTCGGTAGTCGATAGCCTTAATGCCGTATGTCTGGCGAATCTTGGCCTTAATGGTGTCGGTTGAAAACCCTTCGTCACGCTCAACAACGGGAGTCCGCTCACCTTGCAGGAAGCTGATCTCCACGGTGTCAACCATGTTGTTGTCCGCAGCCAACCACCAGATAGTTGTTGACCCTGAAAGGGCGTCGATCTGCCCATCAGAGATGACTTCCAGAGAACCGTACAGAGGAACGTTGGTAGTGGTTGTTGGTACCACTCCACCGTTTACCAGTCGCATTGCGGTTGGTCGCAATGCGGCGGGCACAATCAGGAATCGAGGAGTCAGTCCCAATACGGTTGTAGAGTCTGTCCCTGCCTGAGTTGCCATAACAGTGTGCCCGGTATCGAGCGTACCCTCTGCCAATGCTCCAGAGTCCAGGTTTGCCCCGTGGCTGGTAGCATGGAAAAGCGCCACACCGTCAGATAGTGCGTTGTTGTCAATCAGGATGCTGTAGGCATCCCTGTTGATCTTCCGACGCATGGCATTGCCCATCATCTGAACACGGCGACTCATGGCGTCTAAATCGTCGTTTACCAGCATTTCCAGAGTGATCGAGAAGATTCCACCATGCTTAGCGACTTTGTAGGACTCTTTCGCATCCGTGGTAGTCATTTCCTGATACTCGCCGTTTTCGGCGACTTCACCCGGCATCCCCATTTCGCCGAACACGATTTTATTCATGTCACGGAAATCGGTAGCATCCGACGCAGTACGCACCCACTGTTGATAGGTGGATGGTGCTTCGTCGTATGCCTTCCGTAACGTTTTGTGCATCGTATTCAGGAAGATATTTGAGAAGCTTCCGGTGCTGTGGTAAGCAGGTCCAGACCGCTCAATGAAGGACTGGTGGCCAATCGCACGACGTACAACTTCTTGTGTCGGCTTACCGGTAATGTCGATGCCTGCCCGTTCGCAGTATTCGCGGGCAATATCAGGAATACGACGATAACGGAAGTCATTGAATCCCGCTGGTGCATCACCGATTTCCTGCTTCAGCTCATCACTTACGGGAGCATCACCGATCGAGCGTTTCACCATCGCGTATTCTACAGCGTCGTAGAACTTGTCTCGCTCAGAGGCACCACGTTCGATGTTCTGCCCCGGCCCCACTGGCAACCCAGAAGGCTCATAGTTGCGCTTTAGAATGTCGCTGGCGATCTGGTCCACGGTCTTGTCTCCGTCGAGGTATTCTTGCCGTGCTTTTTCGTCAACGTCATGGCTGCGGCACAGTTCATCTACAGCCTTCCAGCGTTCTTTGAATGATCGCTGAATCTCTTCCAAGTCATCAGCACTGGCCTGTTCCACTTCATTCTCAGCAGTTGCCTTGATGGATGCTTTGAGGCTCCGCACGACTTCCAAGGCGTCAGCCGTGTCAATCGCCGGTTTATCCTTCTCAAGCTCTCGCTCGATGAATTCAAGGGTTTCTTTGTCGTTCGCTTCTGCGTCAAGGCCACGCTCAACCAGAAGTTTTCTGAGCTGTTCGTTCATAACTTCTTTCCTTACCTCTTCAGGTTCCGCGTATGCCCGCTGAGCGACCAACGCCTTCGCTTCCCGATCCGCTCCAACCACAACGGCAGAGCCTTCAATTAACTTAGACCGAGTAATCGTTTTTGTTCTCCCTTTGAACTCCCTGTTGAGGGTTCTGGCTCCCACTGAGAAATCAGTAAGATGCCCGTCTGCGTACTTCTCAAACGTCGCACGGCTTACCTCATCTGCCGCAAAGTAAGCACGCCCGATCAACTGCCCGTCTTTGACCTGGAAGTCACGGATTGAACCAAGCACGTTCTTGACACTCTCACGCCCGTGAGAATCAACCATCGGAACCTGTTTCGGTACGTCCATCCCTTCCAGACGAATGATCTCGTCAACCACTTCCATCCGTTCGAAGTCGTAGACCTGCACCGGCGTCTCTGTCGCCAGAATCATCGGCACTGAACGCTCCTCGCGGTTCACTTCTTCAGGGATGACCGTCGCCATCCGCAGAACGTCAACCGGCTGCTGTTTGGACCGCTCCAGCTTGCGCGGATGCTGTCGTTTCTTCGCCATCTTCCACCTCTGTTCCGATTTCCTGTTCAATCAACTTTTTCTCTTTGCCACGTTGCCGTATATTGGATCTGTAGTCGCCTCCGTCGCGTTTCAGTGTCTCTTTCGCGAGAGTCGTAAGGTTCATCTGAACTGCCTTCTCAATCGCTGTGACTTCTTTCTGTGGGTCAACCCACTCCCATCCAGGCGGTTGCCATTCGTGTTCTGCCCACCGCTGGAAGTCCGCAATGAATTCAAACGGCGTCGGCATTTCCTGTAGTTCGATAGCGACCGCCAGAGACAGGAAACGCTCCCAAACAGGCACGCACAGATGGTCAATCAACCACTGCTGTTCCATGCGGAATTCTCGCCGGTCTTCAAGGTCTGACGCGCGGTTGCTGCTGTAGTTGGTCTGTGAGTAGTCGCGGGTTAGTCGCTCATAGCTCAAGCCAGTCCCGACGCCCATAGACCGCAACATCAGTGTGATCCAGGCAATTGCTTCTGTCTGATGTCGCCCAGGATCTACAACCTGAATGTCTTCACCGGGGAACAGCCTTGCGACCAGTCCCGGCTCCAGATACTCAAACCGGTTGGCGTTTTTATCCTGACCGTCATCGGTTGATTCTCCAAGTAGTCCACCGTCTGCACCGCCTGATATAGACTTAATCACCGCTGAGAAACAGCTTGATATAGTGGATGATGTCATCTCGTTATCCATGTACTTATCAAGGCTTTTCAGCCATTGGATAACTGGTGAGAAGTCACTAACACCACGGGTCTGACCGACTCGTTTTGGCCGAAACAGGTGGATAAAATCTTCTGCTGGCTGGCGTTCGGCGGTCACATGGAGCGTGTTCAGGTCATTTGGATGGTACGGATACAACCAGTAAGCAACAGTCTTGCCGCTGGAGTCGATTTCAACACCGCGCCGGATCTCGTTGCCGTTCTCCTGGTTGATCTGCAATTGATCGTCTGACAGTCGGTCGATGTCGATCAGCTCCAACGCAAACGGGACTACCCGCGCCGGATCGCTAGACCTTACGAACTTAACAAGCACTTCACCGGCTTCCGCGACCTCAGACACAATCGTCTGTTGCATCTCGTAGAATGTCTGGCGACCAGTTACGTCAACTTGACGCTGAAAGCGGTCCCAGAGCTTTTCTACCAGTTCGTTAAATGGTTCATTCTCTTCGCCGTCAGTGGATTTCACGCGTGCCTGCGGTCGAATGCCTGCACCGACA
>Ga0180434_10004646_pt1 | contig 16599 bp, 14 predicted proteins | sample SS_ome_7_FD_132453 | JGI IMG/M metagenome (GOLD analysis project Ga0180434, IMG submission 132453) | Hypersaline lake sediment archaeal communities from the Salton Sea, California, USA - SS_1_D_2 metaG | ecosystem: Environmental > Aquatic > Non-marine Saline and Alkaline > Hypersaline >...
AGGTGCGCCGCAGCGCGCTGCCCCTGGAGGCGCTGGACGAGGAGGCCTTCGCGGCGTCGCTCTACACCGCGGGGCTCCCCGACCCCGACCTGCTCATCCGCACGGCCGGCGAGATGCGCGTGAGCAACTACCTCCTGTGGCAGATCGCCTATGCGGAGATCTGGGTCACGCCGACCCTGTGGCCCGACTTCCGCCGCGAGCACCTGGTGGAGGCCATCCGCGACTACCAGCGGCGGACGCGCAAGTTCGGCGGCGTAGAGCCCACGGCGACCTGATCCCATGCGATGAGACCCAGAGGATTCACGATGGTCTGCGGGTCGTGTGGGCGGGAGACCTCGCGGGCGCTGCAGAGGTGCGATCACTGCGGGCGCGACCTGCACGCCGCCAGCCCCATCCGCGGGGTCTGCCCCGGCTGCCGGGTGAGCGTGAGAGAGACGCAGATCGCCTGCTTCAACTGCGGCCGCATTCTGGATCCCGAGGCGGCGCGCGAGGCGCCCCGCGACGCGGAGTCGGCGCGCCCCCCGCTCCCCGCAGAGGCGACGCGCCGCCGCAAGGCGATGCTCAGGGCGGTGTGGCCGGCTCGCATCGTGGGCGGGCTGCTGACGATCCTCGGGGCGAGCCGCATGTACCTGAGTCTGGAGTTCTTTCGCTTCTCGGAGTTGTACGAGCAGGAGATCGCGGTTCTGGGTTACGCGGCCGTGTGGTTCGTCGTGGCGTTGATCGGTATCGGGCTCTTCGCGTTCTCGTTCACGCTCAAGCCCGACTACTGAGCCTCGCCGCGCGCCCGAGCCGCGCCGAAAGGCACCCGAGTGGGCATCTGCGACAGCACGCCGGAGACGACGCGCGGCAATCTCAGGCCGCTCGTCGTGGCGGCGGTCCTGCTGGCCGTCTACCTGGCCCTGGAGCCGGCAGCGGCCTGGCCGGGGTGGTCGGCGGCCGGCCGTCTGCACCCCGCGGTTGCGGCCGTTCTGATGCTCGGCTTCGGAACGGCCTTCGTGGCCGTGGTCCTGGGACTCGTGATGGCGCTCTGCCGGGTGCCCGCCCCGGCGTGGGCCGAGGCGGTGATCGCCGTGGTGCTGGGCGGGTGCTTCGGTCTGGCGCGCGCGGCGCACTGGCCCCACCTGGCGGGCGACGTGTTCCTGGTGGTGGCCGCCGTGTTCCTGGGCCGGCTCGTCTCGCGGATGCTGCGCGAGCCCAGCATCCTGCTGCCGGTGGCGGTGGTCGCGGCGGCGGTGGATCTGTGGGGCGTCTACTGGGGATTCGTCTCCCACGTAAGCAAGACGGCCCCCGAGGTCACCGAGAGCCTGAGCGCCCAGGTGCCGCAGATGGCGGACATGCCGATCGAGATTCCCATGGTGGGCGCCATGGGGGTCGGGGACTTCCTCTTCCTGGCCCTGTTCGTGGCCGCCGTGGACCGGCTTGGGCTCGGGCTGAGGCGGACATTCTGGGCGCTGCTCGTCGTGCTCGCCGCAGGGCCGACGCTGGCTCTGCTCATACCGAAGTGGCTGTTTCATAGCGAACTCGAGGCCCTGCCGGGCCTGCCCTTCATTGCCTTGGCCGTGCTGGCGGCGAACTGGCGCCAGGTGCGGCCCTCGCGCGAGGAACGCGTGGCGCTGCTCTACGCCGTTCTGACGGTGGCGGCGGTGATCGCGGCCTATCTGGGCATTCGGCAACTCATCCGCTAGATTCGGGAGGCTGAGGACGTTGGAAAGCGACTACACCCCACGGAAGATCGAGGCCAAGTGGCAGCGGCGGTGGCGCGAAGCGCGACTCTACGAGGCGCCCGACCGCTCGGAGAAACCCAAGTTCTACTACCTGGACATGTTCGCGTATCCGTCGGGCGACTTGCACTGGGGCCACGTGCGCAACTACACTGTAGGCGACGTAGTGGCCAGGTATCACGTCATGCGCGGCGAGCACGTGCTCCATCCCACGGGGTTCGACGCCTTCGGCCTCAACGCCGAGAACGCGGCCATCAAGCGCAACATCCACCCCGCGGAGTGGACCGACCAGAACGTGGCCCAGATGGAGCAGCAACTCCAGCGCATGGGCTACTCCTTCGACTGGAGCCGGGAGGTCAACACCTCGAAGCCCGACTACTACCGGTGGACGCAGTGGCTCTTCCTGCGGCTCTACGAGGGGGGGCTGGCCGTCAAGAAGCGCGCCCCGGTCAACTGGTGCCCTTCGTGCGCCACCGCGCTGGCGAACGAGCAGGTCATCGGCGGCTGCTGCGAGCGCTGCGACGCGCCCGTCGAGCAGAGAGAGATGGAGCAGTGGTTCTTCCGCATCACCGAGTACGCCGACCGACTGCTGGAAGGCCACGACAAGATCGTCTGGCCCGACGACGTGAAACTGATGCAGCGCAACTGGATCGGCCGCAGCGAGGGCGTCGAGTTCGAGATGGCCGTGGCGGGCACGGAGCACCGGATCAACGTCTACACGACGCGGCCCGACACGACCTTCGGCATCACCTACATCGTGCTGGCGCCGGAGCACCCCCTGGTGGATGCGATCACGACCCCGGCGCGTCGCGCCGCCGTGGACGCCTACCGCCAGGAGGCCCGGGCCAAGGCCGAACTCGAGCGCATCGCCGATACCTCCAAGGACGGCGTGCCCACGGGCGCCTACGGGGTCAATCCGCTGACCGGCGAGCGCCTGCCGATCTGGATCGCCGACTACGTCCTCATGGGCTACGGCACCGGCGCCATCATGGCCGTGCCGGCCCACGATCAGCGGGACTTCGAGTTCGCCAACCACTACGGCCTGCCCATCCGCGTCGTCATCCGGCCGCCGGATCGCGACCTGGATGCCGACGCCATGACGGAGGCCTACCTGGAGCCGGGCGTGCAGGTGAACTCGGGCGGCTTCGACGGCCTGCCCAGCGAGGAGGGCGGGCAGCGCATCGCCGACGAGATGGAGCAGCAGGGCATCGGCCGGCGCACCGTGAACTATCGCCTGCGCGACTGGCTCATCTCGCGCCAGCGCTACTGGGGCGCCCCCATCCCGATCATCTACTGCGACGCGTGCGGCACCGTGCCCGTGCCCGAGGCCGACCTGCCCGTGCTCCTGCCCACCGACGCGCCCTTCACCGGCAAGGGCGGATCGCCGCTGGAGGGGGTGCCGGAGTTCGTCAACGCCACGTGCCCCAAGTGCGGCGGCAAGGCGCGCCGCGACGTGGACACCATGGACACCTTCGTCTGCTCGTCGTGGTACTTCCTGCGCTACGTGAGCCCGCGCGACGACGCGCAGGCCTTCGACCCCGAGGCCGTGCGCTACTGGCTGCCCGTGGACCTCTACATCGGGGGGCGCGAGCACGCCACCATGCACCTCATCTACGCGCGCTTCTTCTGCATGGCGCTCCACGACCTGGGGCTGCTCGACTTCGAGGAGCCCTTCACCCGCCTCTTCAATCACGGCCTCATCACCATGGACGGCAAAAAGATGAGCAAGACGCGCGGCAACGTCGCCTCGCCCGACGGCATGTGCGACCGCTACGGCGCCGACACCGCGCGGCTCTTCATCCTCTTCATGGCGCCCGCGGGCGAGCCCGCCGAGTGGAGCGAGGCCGGCGTGGAAGGCATCTACCGCTTCCTGGGGCGGACCTGGCGCATCCTTGCCGAGCCGGCGGCCGTCTTCGACCCCGACTGGGGCGAGGCGCTCAGCAGCGCAGACCTCTCCGACGGCGCCGCGGCCATCCGCCGCAGGACCCACCAGACCATCCTGAAGGTCACCAGCGACATCGAGCGCCTGCACCTCAACACCGCCGTCAGCGCCCTCATGGAGATGGTCAACGCCATGGGCGACTTCCGCGCCGACCTGGGTGAGGACCCCTCGGCGGGCGACCGGGCCGCCCTGAGCGAGGCCATGGCCACGCTCACGGTGCTCCTGTCGCCGTTCGCGCCCCATCTGGCCGACGAACTCGCCGAGCGGCTGGGCCTGCTGGGGGAGGGCGGGTCGCTCTTCAACGCGCCGTGGCCCGAGGCCGACGCGGAGGTCGCCAAGGAAGAGGAGATCACCCTCGTGGTGCAGGTCAACGGCAAGGTGCGCGACCGCCTCTCCGTCGCCGCCGGCACGCCCGACGACGAACTGGAGCGGCTGGCGCTGGGCGCCCGGCGCGTGCAGCCGCACCTGGAGGGCAAGACCGTGCGCAAGGTCGTGGTGGTGCCCGACAAACTCGTCAACATCGTGGTGGGGTAGGGGAGGCGCCCGGCAAGACGGGGCTTTACAAAGCGCCGCGCAGCCGGTAGAATACCCGGTGCCACGCAGGGCCGGGCGGCACTCCGCCCGACGGCCCTCCGGAGTATCCCAATGCGCGGGCCTCCCCGGGGACTTGGGGTGTCCGCTTGCAGGTCAAGAAGGAGGAAGGGAAGATGCTCAAGCCGCTGTCCGATCGGATCGTGGTCGAAGTGACTGAGGCCGAGGAAGTCAGCCCGGGCGGAATCGTGCTGCCCGACACGGCCCAGGAGAAGCCCAAGCAGGGGAAGGTGGTGGCCGTCGGTCCTGGCCGTATCTCCGACGACGGCGCGCTGCTGCCCATGGATGTGAAGAAGGGCGACGTGGTGCTGTTCACCGAGTACGGCGGCACGGAGATCACGCTCGGCAAGAAGAAGTACACCGTGCTGCGCCAGCCGGACATCCTGGCAATCGTACCCTAAGCGCTTCGGCGCAGGGAATCTGGAGGAGAGAGCATGGCCAAGGAATTGCTGTACGACGAAACGGCGCGCCGCGCGTTGGAGCGGGGCGTGAATGCGCTCGCCAACGCGGTCGCGGTGACGCTCGGGCCGCGGGGCCGCACCGTCGTGCTTCAGAAGAAGTTCGGCTCCCCGACGGTGATAGATGACGGCGTCACCATCGCCAAGGAGATCGAGGTCGAGAATCGCTTCGAGAACCTGGGCACCCAACTGGCGCGCGAGGTGGCCTCCAAGACCAACGACGTCGCCGGCGACGGCACGACCACGGCGACGGTGCTCGCGCAGGCGATGGTCCGCGAGGGGCTGAAAGCCGTGGCCGCCGGCGCCAACCCGATGCAGGTCAAGCGGGGCATGGAGAAGGCCTGCGCCGCCGCCGTGAGAGCCATCAAGGGCCAGAGCGCGGCCGTGGACACGAAGGCCGAGATGGCCCAGGTCGGCACCGTCTCCTCGCGGGAGGAGACCATCGGCGAGATGATCGCCGAGGCCATGGAGAAGGTCGGCAAGGACGGGGTCATCACCGTCGAGGAGAGCAAGGGCGCCGAGACGACCCTGGAACTCGTCGAGGGCATGCGCCTCGACAAGGGCTACATCTCGCCCTACATGGTGACCGACGCCGAGCGCATGGAGGCCGTGCTCGAGGATCCCTTCATCCTGCTCTTCGAGAAGAAGGTCTCCAACCTCACCGACCTGCTGCCCCTGCTGGAGCAGGTGATGCGCGCCGCCAAGCCGCTCCTCATCATCGCCGAGGACGTCGAGGGCGAGGCGCTGGCGACGCTCGTCGTCAACAAACTCCGCGGCACCTTCACCTCGGTGGCCGTCAAGGCGCCGGGCTTCGGGGACCGCCGCAAGGCCATGATGGACGACATCGCGGTCCTGACCAACGGCACCTTCATCACCGAGGACCTGGGCATCAAGTTGGAGACGGCCCAGGTGAAGATGCTGGGCCGCGCCAAGAAGGTGATCGTCACCAAGGACGACACCACCATCGTCGAGGGCAGGGGCTCGGCCCAGGCGATCCAGGGCCGCCTGGCGCAGATCAAGCGCGAGATCGAGGAGACCGACTCCAGTTACGACAAGGAGAAACTCCAGGAGCGCCTGGCCAAACTGGCCGGCGGCGTGGCGGTCATCCAGGTCGGGGCCGCGACGGAGACCGCGCTCAAGGAGCGCAAGAGCCGCATGGAGGACGCCCTCAACGCCACGCGCGCCGCCGTCGAGGAAGGCATCGTGCCGGGGGGCGGCGTGGCCTACCTCAACGCGCTGCCTGCGCTGAAGCGGCTCCGCCTGGAAGGCGACGAGAAGATCGGCGCCGACATCGTTCGCAAGGCCGTCGAGGAGCCCGCCCGCCGCATCGCAGCCAACGCCGGCTTCGAGGGCGGCGTCGTGGCCGCGCGCATCCAGGAGATGCCCAAGGGCCAGGGCTTCGACGCCGCCGCCGGCAAGTACGTGGACATGGTGAAGGTCGGCATCGTGGATCCCGCCAAGGTCTGCCGGGCCGCCCTCGAGAACGCGACCAGCATCGCGGGGATGCTGCTCTCCACCGAAGCGGCCGTCGCCGAGAAGCCCGAGGACGAAGAACCGGCAGGCCACGGCGGCCATTCGCACGGCATGCCGCCGTACTAGACGAATAGGATGGCCGAGGCGGGCCGCGCGGCCCGCCCGTCTTTCCTGCGGTCGAGGGTTGTGAGCGCACAGGGCGAGCCGGAACGCGTGGTGGTGCTGGACTTCGGGGCCCAGTACAACCAGCTGATTGCGCGTCGCGTGCGCGAGTGCGGGGTGTATTCCGAGATCCTTCCGCACACCACGCCGGCCGCGCGCCTGCGCGAGCTGGCGCCGCGCGGGGTCATCCTCTCCGGCGGCCCGGCCAGCGTCTACGAGGAGGGCGCGCCGCGCTGCGACCCCGGTGTCTTCGAGTTGGGCGTGCCGGTGCTGGGCATCTGCTACGGCATGCAGTTGATGGCCATGATGCTGGGGGGCGAGGTGGCGCCAGGCCGCCGCCGCGAGTACGGGAAGACCTCCCTCCACGTGCTGGACTCGGGCGACCTCTTCCACGGCCTTGAAGGAAACCTCACCTGCTGGATGAGCCACGGCGACATCGTGGCGACGCCGCCTCCGGGCTTCGAGGCGGCGGCCACCAGCGACAGCACCTCCGTGGCCGCGATGGCGGATGCCGAACGCCGGCTCTACGGCGTGCAGTTCCACCCCGAGGTCGTCCACACGCCGTGGGGCATGGAGATCTTCCGCAACTTCCTCTTCCGCATCTGCGGGTGCGAGGGCCGCTGGACCATGGCCTCCTTCGTGGGCGAGGCCGTGGCGGCGATCCGCGAGCAGACCCGCGACGGCCTGGTCATCTGCGGGCTGAGCGGCGGGGTGGACTCCGCGGTCGCCGCCGTGCTGCTGCAGCGGGCTGTCGGCGACCGCCTGACCTGCATCTTTGTGGACCACGGGCTGCTGCGCGAAGGCGAGGCCGAGCAGGTGGTCTCGACCTTCGGCGAGCACTTTCACATGAACCTGGTTCACGCCAAGCCCGAGGACCGGTTCCTCGACAAACTGAAGGGCGTCACCGATCCCGAGCGGAAGCGCCGCATCATCGGCGAGGAGTTCGTGGCCGTCTTCGAGGAGGAGGCGGCCCGCATCGGCCAGGTCGAGTTCCTGGCCCAGGGCACCATCTATCCCGACGTCATCGAGAGCGGCAGCGAGACGGCGGCGCGCATCAAGAGCCACCACAACGTCGCCGGCCTGCCCGACGTCATGAAACTGGAGTTGGTCGAGCCGCTCCGCAACCTCTTCAAGGACGAGGTCCGCCGCCTCGGCGAGGAGTTGGACCTGCCTGAGGAGATCGTGTGGCGCCAGCCGTTCCCGGGCCCCGGCTTGGCGGTGCGGATACTGGGCGAGACGACCCGGCAGCGGCTCGACACGCTGCGCCAGGCGGACGCCATCGTGCTCGATGAGATCCGCCGCGCCGGCCTGATCCGGTCCATCTGGCAGTCGTTCGCCGTGTTGGCGCCGGTGCGGAGTGTGGGCGTGATGGGCGACGCCCGGACCTACGGCGACCTCATCATCGTGCGCGCCGTCGAGAGCGAAGACGCCATGACGGCGCACTGGGTGCACCTGCCCTACGACGTGCTGGAGCGGATCAGCAGCCGGGTCAGCAACGAGGTGGCGGGCGTCAACCGCGTCGTCTACGACATCAGTTCGAAGCCGCCGGCGACCATCGAATGGGAGTAGCGCTCGATGGCGGATCACGAGGACGTCCGCGAGGTGCTGATAGGGGAGGAGGAGATCGCCCGCAAGGTGCAGGAGTTGGGCGAGGCCATCTCCCGCGACTACGCCGGCCGCGAGATCCGGCTCGTCGGCGTGCTGACGGGCGCCGCGGTCTTTCTCTCCGACCTGATGCGGCGGATCCGGGCGCCGGTGCAGGTGGACTTCCTGCGCTGCCGGTCCTACGGCGACGGCACCGAATCGAGCGGCGTCTCGCTCCTGCAGGACCTCGTGGAGCCGGTGGAGGGCTGCCACGTACTGGTGGTGGAGGATATCATAGACACCGGCACCACGCTGAACCGCCTTCTGAACGACCTGGAGGCGCGCGGGGCCGCCAGCGTTCAGGTGGTCGCGCTGCTGGACAAGCCCTCGCGGCGCAAGGTGCCCGTCAAGGTGGACTACGTGGGCTTCACGGTGCCGGACGAATGGGTGGTGGGGTACGGACTCGACTTCGCCCAGCGCTACCGCAATCTGCCCTTCGTGGGCGTGCTCAAGCCCCGCGTGTATCAGCAGCAAGGCGGCGACTGAGCGTGGCCCCGGCTCAGGGCGCTCAAAACGCCCCGGATTGGCGTGGACAAACCGGCCCGGGATGTGGTATACTTACGCGTGACGCTGGGAGCCGCAGGCTCCTCTCCCGTCATCTCCGAGTTTCTCGTACCCAGGTTTTGGTGTAGCGTCACCTCCACACCACGATTCCCGGTCCGGCTCGGCCGCAGTGCCGATACCAGACTCGCTAGGTGGGTTCTCACATGGCACACAAGCCCGCATCACGCAACGCTTCGGCGCGCAACAAGGCGTCCCGCGGGGGGGGCGCCGGAACGGTCGCCCCGCCGGTCCCTGACAACAAGGCCGCGCAGGAGCACTCCGTCGTGGAACTCGCCGAACTGGAGAGCAAGACCCTCAGCGAACTCCAGGGCATGGCGAAGGAACTCGAACTCCCCGGCGTTGACAAACTGCGCAAGCACGACCTGGCCGTGGAGATCCTAAAGGTCAAGGCCGAGCAGGCCGGGCTGCTCTTCAAGGAGGGCATCCTGGACGTCCTGCCCGAGGGCTTCGGCTTCCTTCGCATCCACGGCTACCTGCCGCACCCCAACGACGTCTACGTATCGCAGTCCCAGATCAAGCGGTTCGGCCTGCGGACCGGCGACACCATCTCGGGACAGGTCCGCACGCCGCGGGACAACGAGCGCTACTACAGCCTGCTCCGCGTCGAAAGCGTCAACGGCGGAAGCCCGGACTCGGCCAAAGGCCGCGTGCCCTTCGACGCCCTCGTCCCGATCTATCCCGACGAGCGCCTCAAACTGGAATCCAAGAGCAAGAACATCTCCGGGCGCATCATTGACCTCATCTCTCCGATCGGGCGCGGGCAGCGGGGCCTCATCGTGTCCCCGCCCAAGGCGGGGAAGACCACCCTGCTCAAGGTCATCGCCAACAGCGTGAGCGTGAACCACCCCGAGGTGGTGCTCATCGTGCTGCTCGTTGACGAACGGCCCGAGGAGGTCACCGACATCCGCCGCTCGGTGGACGGCGAGGTCGCGGCCTCCACCTTCGACGAACTCCCCGAGAACCACATGAAGGTGCAGGAACTGTGTCTGGAGCGCGCCAAGCGGCTGGTCGAGCAGGGCAAGGACGTGCTCGTCCTCCTCGACAGCCTCACCCGGCTCTCGCGCGCCTCGAACCTCACGGTCACGCCCAGCGGCCGCACGCTCTCGGGCGGCCTGGACCCCAGCGCCCTCTACCGCCCCAAGCGCTTCTTCGCCGCCGCCCGCAACATCGAGGACGGCGGCAGCCTCACCGTGATCGCCACCGCCCTGGTGGACACGGGCAGCCGCATGGACGACGTCATCTACGAGGAGTTCAAGGCCACCGGCAACATGGAACTCGTGCTGGACCGGGGCCTCTCCGAGCGCCGCACCTTCCCCGCCATTGATCTCAAGCGCTCCGGCACGCGCCACGAGGAACTCCTCCTCAGCGAGAACGAACTCCGCCGCGTCTGGCAACTCCGGCGCGTGCTCAATGCGCTCGACACCGCGCAGGCCACCGAACTCCTGCTCACCGGCCTCAACAAGACGGCCAACAACGAGGAGTTCCTCACCTGGGTCGAGAAGGAGATGCGGCCCGGCCAGGGGAACTCGTAGGCCTAGGCTTGCGGCTATGCGGCCGCCAAGAGCGTACCGAACGCCGGCATCCCGCGCACCGCGTGAGCCGGCGTATCTTTTTTGCGGGTAGAGTGGGGTAGGGGCCATGGTCATCATCATGCGGACCGACGCCTCGCCGCAGCAGGTAGAGGAAGTCGTGCAGGCCGTCCAGGAGGCGGGGTTCCGCTCCTTCATCAATCCGGGCGTCGAGCGCAAGGTGATCGCGCTGCTGGGAGCCGTGGACGCCGAGAAGGTCCGCCTCGCCGACCAGTTCTCGGTGATGCACGGCGTCGACCGCGTGGCGCTGATCTCCGAGCCCTACAAGCTGGCGGCGCGCGAAACCCACCCCGACGATACGGTGGTCGAGGTCGGCGGGGTCCGGATCGGCGGCGAGTCGCTGGCCATCATCGCCGGCCCATGCAGCATCGAGAGCCGCGAGCAGGCCATCGAGGTCGCCTGGGCGGTGCGCGAGGCCGGGGCGCATCTGCTGCGCGGCGGCGCCTACAAGCCGCGCACCTCGCCGTACAGTTTCCAGGGCCTCGGGCGCAAGGGGCTCGAGATCCTCGCGGAGGCGCGCGAGGAGACGGGCCTGCCCATCGTGACCGAGGTGCTGGATCCCCACGAGGTCAAGCGCGTCGCCGAGTGCGCCGACGTGCTGCAAATCGGCGCGCGCAACATGCAGAACTACCCGCTCCTGCGCCGCGTGGGCAAAACGAAGCGGCCTGTGCTCCTCAAGCGCGGCGCCGGGGCGACCATCCGCGATCTGCTCATGGCGTGCGAGTACGTCATGCTGGAGGGCAACCGCAAGGTCGTGCTCTGCGAGCGCGGCATCACCACCTTCGAGGACTCCACGCGCTACACCACCGACCTCAACGCCGTGCCGGTGCTGGCGCGCCTGAGCCATCTTCCGGTGATCGTGGACCCCAGCCACGCCACAGGCCACTGGCGCTACGTCGGACCCGTGGCCAAGGGAGCGGTCGCGGCGGGCGCCGACGGCCTCATGATCGAGGTCCACCCCAGGCCGGCCGAAGCCCTCTCCGACGGGCCCCAGGCCCTCGAGCCGCACCGATTCGCCGCCCTGGTGGAGGAGGTGCGCGCGGTGGCTGCGGCCGTGGGCCGCACGGTTGCCCCGCCTCCGGGCCGCAAGCCCGCCCGGCGCAAGCGGTCCTCACCCAAGCACTCCCGATGACGCGGCGCCGTAGAACGCAGCCACCTCAGCAGGGGGGCGGCTGCGATGCCTTCACCAAGGTTGCGCCCTACTACGACCGCCTCATGGCGGGCGTGCCCTACGGCGAGTGGGTGGACTACCTCGAGCGGCTCTTCCAGGAGTTGGACGCCTCGCCGGAGACCGTCTTGGATCTGGCCACGGGCACCGGCCAGGTCGCCGTCCTGCTGGCCCGGCGCGGCTATCGAGTGACCGGGGTGGACGTCTCCGACGCCATGCTGGCCGTGGCTCGGGACAAGTCGCGGCAGGCCGGCCTCGACATCGCCTGGCTCCACCAGAGCGCGGCCGACCTGGACCTGCCCGCGCGATCCTTCGATGCCGTCGTCTGCCTCTACGACAGCCTCAACTACCTCACCGAGCCGGTTGACCTGGCCGCATGCTTCTCGGGGGTCAGGCGATGCCTGCGGCCCCAGGGCGTCTTCATCTTCGATCTCAACACGGTCCATGCGCTGGAGGCCGAACTCTTCAGCCAGCAGGATACCACCAGCAGCACCCTCCGGTACCGCTGGACCAGCAAGTTCGACCGCAAGACCGGCCTCTCGCGTATCGAGATGGACTTCTGGGTGCCGGGAGGGGAGCGGTTCTCCGAGGTGCATTGCCAGCGGGCGTATCCCGTTGACGACGTGGTGGCAATGCTGGAGGCGGCACGCCTGGAAGTGCAAGGGCTGTACGAAGCGTACATGCTGCTGCCCCCCGGGCCGCTCTCGTCGCGAATCTTCTACGCCGCGCGCCGCTGGGCGCGGTCGCCATAGGCTCGCTAGGCCAACGTCGGCCGAGATGGGCCGGTATCGCCCGATGTGGACTAACAGATGGGTTCCCGGGGGCGACTTGGCCGGCTGGGCTTTAGGTAACATAAGATACATTATGTGACGTATTATCTCCCCGCCCAGCACACGCCCACAGCGCCCTTGCACGACCTCACGACCGCGCTGGTATCGCTTCGTCTTGCCCCTCCCCTCCCATCCGCGGGGTCCACGAGCCGCTCCACGCGGCGTGCCTCCTCGAACGGAGCGTGCGTTGTGCTCAGCCGTGATCCGAGCGTGCGTACCGCTCGGCGATGCACGGGAGCCGCGCGCGGCGGGGCCCCTCCCCCCCCGTCCACGCCGCCGCTGCGGGATGGCGTTGTCGCTGGGTGCGGCTGCGCTGGCGGGCGGACGTGCGCAGCGCGACCACGGCGCCCGGTTTGTGGAGGTCGAGGTGGAGCGACCTCGCTGAGTGGTACTTGCCTAGGGCAAATGACCGTTTGCGCGGGGCTCTCTGGGGTCAGGGTGGGTGCTTTGTTGGGGTTTCTTGCGCGTGGGGATGTGGAGGGGGCCTGGGCGCGACGGTGGTGGGAGTAAACAGACAGCGTTCTTGGACGGGTGTGGCGCGCCCGTCTGAGATAGCACGTGATACACAGAGGGCGGTCGCGCAGAAGCGTCAGTGTATAGAAGGGCTCAGTAGTGCATGTTTCTGAGGAGAAGCGCGCGGCATCTCGTGGGGATGCATGGCGGGGGGCTCACGTCGCGTGGGATGGGGTCGGAGCAAGCCCGCACGCCGAGGAGAGGCGGCCGGAGCACTCAGGGGGCAGATCGTTTGGCGGGCCCTTGGGAGTGGCGGCCTACGCTCCCCCTCCCGCCTCGGATGCGGGGCCGTGGGGCCGGCGCGCCCTGCTAGTTCTTGGCCTTCTGCTGACTGGCCGGGGGCGCTGTGACGCGGTAGGTCCCGGCCTTGAGGGAAAGGACGATCGCCTCGCCGCGCGCCGTCTCCGACTTACCGTGAAGCCATCGCTGCAGGACGGCGTTGCCGCGGGCGGTCGCCTCTTTGTCGGGGATAAGGAGTGTGAACGACGCGGCACTCACCGTGATGCGATCCAGAGCCTTCGAGCCGGGGACGGAGCGGCGCGAGTCGAACTTGACGGCGCCCGAGCATGCCAGCACGCCGCCGGGCGTGTCTATCCAGCCGCTGCCAGCCGTGATGGTGAAGGGCCTTCCCAGGTCCGTGTCGGGGGGCGCCTCGATGCTCACATTGCCTCGCAGGGTGAGCCGGTTGCGCTCGGAGGACATGCTGTCGGCCTGCACGGTCAGCCGAGCGGACCCCGGCATGGGCAGCGACTTGCGACTGCGCCCGAAGTTCTCGACGACCCATCGCGTCGGCACGGAGGCCTGCGTCTTGGCGTTGAGCGGGCTGGCGGGCACCAGGTTCTCGATCGCCTGCTGCTGCTGTACGAGGGCATCGTCGGGGCGGCCTTGAACGGCCAGCGCAGCGCCGAAGAGCGCCCGTGCGGCGCCCTCCCAGCGGGTCCCAGGATACTTCCTGATGACCTCTCGCGCGATCTTCGTCGCCTCTTCGGTCTGCCCCAGCGCGAGATGGGACTGCCCCATGCCCAGGTACGCCAGCGGCACCTTGTCGCTGGTGGGCCAGCCTTGGATGACGCGACGGAAGTGCTCGATAGCCTTTGAGGCGCTGCGCTCGGGGTTGCGCGGCTCCATGTAGAGGACGCCGAGGCCGTAGTGGCCCTCGTCTCCTGCAGGCTGACTGGGCGGCCGCTTGGAGGCTTCCGCGAGGTGATCCATGGCATCGCGCCAGCGTCCGAGGCTGGCGTAGATGTCGGCTACGGCGACGTGCGCATCCCCGGCGCGGCGGGTGGCGGGGTAGTTCTTCGACGTCGCCTCGAAGGCCCCGATGGCCTTGGTCTTCTGGCCCATGCCCAGCAGGCAGTGGCCGATGAAGAACTGCGCATCCGACGCCCAGGAGGCCTTGGGCTCCTCGCGCAGCGCCTTCTCATACTGGGCCACCGCGAGGCTGTACTTCTGCTGGAGGAAGTAGCGGTTGCCCTGGTCGTAGGGGCTGACCGGCGCGGGGTCGCAGAGCGCCGACGCGAGGATGCCCGTCATCCCCCACGCCATCCAGAGCGGCATCCGCCACCGCAAACGTCTCACTTGGCGGGCTCCGGGTCGCTCTCCGACCACGACACCAGGGTGACTACTTGGTTGCTGGCGAAGTCCACGGCCGCGCGGACCTGCATGGCGGGCTTCGGCGCCGGCTCCGACGATCGTGACATCCCCCCGCGCACGCCCAGGACCAGGGCCGCGGCCGCGGCGCCTGCGACCGCCCAGCGCCATAGGGACCTGCGTCGCGCTGCAGCGGGGGCCGCAGCGAAGGCAGGACGAACCGCGGGGTTCGCGGCAGGCGCGGCCGGCCGCGCCCGGCGCAGCGTCTCGGCGATGCGTTCGAGCGCGCGCAAGCGGGCCCGGCAGGTGGCGCACTCAGCCAGGTGACGCTCGACCTCGGCCGCCTCTTCGGCGCTGAGTTCGCCGTCGAGGTAGGCCGACAGTCTCGGATCTTCGCAGCCGCGATCCATCACCGATTACTCTCCACGTAGGGGCGCAGGCGCTGCTGCAGTTCGCCCCGCGCCCGGTGCAGCCCTGAGCGGACGGTGCCGACTCCGCAGTGCAGCACGTCGGCGATCTCCCGGTAAGACAGGCCCTCGAATTCGCGCAGGATGATGAGTTCGCGCCAGCGCGGTCGCAGGCCGGCGATCGCCTCGCGCACCGTGCGCTGGAGTTCCGACTGGAGCAGTTCGTCGTCGGGCGAGACCAGCGAACTGGCGGCGAGGTCTCTGCCCAGGGTCTCGACCGCGCGGCCCTCTCGCCTCCGCCGCTTCCAGCGGTCCTTCGCCAGGTTGCCCGCGATGCGAAGCAGCCAACTGCGCACGGCCGGCCGGCTGCGCAGCGTGCTCCAGGCGCGGTGGGCCCGGACGAAGACCTCCTGCACGATGTCGGCGGCCTCGTCGGGATCGGCGCCCATCCAGTAGACGAACCGGTAGATGGCCTCGTGATGGGCGGCGAAGCACTGCTCGACGGTGCCGGCGCCCACCTCGGCGCCGGGTACGGCGAGGTCCCGAATCGCTACAGCGCACAGCGCGTCGGCTTCGCGTTCCATGCGGTCGCCTCCCAGAGTGGTTTCCGCCACGCGCTACCGCTCCGCGTCACTAGAGATAGACGCCCCGGTCCGCCGCAAAGTTCCCGGCGGGGCCTCGCTCGCGGCCATATTATAGCACGGGAGAGGCAACAGGGGTGCCTCTCAATCCGTGTGCCTGGCGGGCCCCGAGGGGCGCGGGAGGTAGAAGAGTCGTCTTCTGGGCCGCTCGGCGGGGCTCAAGTGTGCAGGGAAGTGCATCAAGAGGGGGGCCATGGGACGGAGCGGGCCGGGGTTGGCCTGCACGTCGAGTGCAGATCGGATGGGGATTTGGGTGCAGATTGCCGCACACGCCGAGGGGGTGCTGCGAAGGTGGTGTCAGTGTGCGGTTGCGGCCGGGGTTGGGTAGGGGTTGCGCGCACACTTCGCGCGCGTTCCCAATCGTGCCGCAACCCACGCGCGGGCGCACCGGAGGGTATGCGCCGGGCCCTCCCCGGCCCGCACCTCCCCTACCCCAAGTCGCACGTTACCCGCACATTCGCCCATTCGGCAGTCACCGAAGACGCGCGCGAGCGCACGTCCCAGCCCACAAGCGAAGGCTTCTAGCCCGCCGGCGAGGAGGCCCGACGTGTGGGATCTATGCAGGTGTCCAGCCGCCAAACCCATTGGGGCAGGAGACGGTCTCTTGCCTCCCGGGAGTCTACTTGCCCTTCGGCCTATGGACGGGTGCTGCTTTCTTCGGAGGCGGCTTCGGCAGCGGGTTGTGTCCTCGGTTCGGCCGCTGGTTGTATCCCTCGTTGACAGACTTCGCTGGCGGCGCCTTGCCCTTCGTCATCGGTCGTCTCCTTGTCCCATCGTTCCTGAAATCGTATGCGCTCTATCTGGGAGCCGTTCAGGAGGATGCCATGACATCGCACCGGCTCGTGTCGCTCTTTGCCATCACAATCAGTTACCGACGCGACTTGCGTAATGAACAGGAGTGGTCCCTCGGTGTAGTCATCTGAGTAGTATTCTGGCCATCCGTACAGCCGGCTGCCGTCTGCGAGGGTTACGGTCACGTAAGCGCTGTAGGGGCTTTCAGCACATCGGATGTTGTGAAGGACATCCGACCACAGGGAGGATCTTGACGTTCTCTTTGTCAGAGACAGCTTGCGAGCGATCCACATATGCCAATCGCGCGTCTTGAAGAGGCCCGTGACGAGGCCAACCGCGAATGCAATGGAGAACAGAAGGCAAATACCCAAGGGGTGAGGGCTCACTTCGAGCGTATGCTTGCCTGGAGATACTTCATGGACAGTCCAGGAGACAAGGTCTGCCCTGAATACAGAGAAGAGCGCAAAATCAACGATGCTGTACATGAGAGACTTGGCGATGATGACTGTGCTGC
>Ga0180434_10004647_pt1 | contig 16597 bp, 13 predicted proteins | sample SS_ome_7_FD_132453 | JGI IMG/M metagenome (GOLD analysis project Ga0180434, IMG submission 132453) | Hypersaline lake sediment archaeal communities from the Salton Sea, California, USA - SS_1_D_2 metaG | ecosystem: Environmental > Aquatic > Non-marine Saline and Alkaline > Hypersaline >...
AATACAACCGCAAGGAGAAGCAACAGCGCGATTACACTAACGGTCTTCAATTTCTTCATTGTCTTTATCCCTCCTTTTAGCTTGCAGGTTTAAAGCATTTGGGCTTCGATTCAGTGAAATCCTCAATGTGTTACGTTCCGAAGTTATCACCTCCTTTCCGGCATGAAATTTCGGGCGAGTATCGATCCCGGTATTACTGCCGTTGGCCGATGGTTCTGGTTGAGCGATCCAGAATGATGGCCACGAACACAACAGCAATTCCGGCGACGAAACCTTTGCCCACCAGCATCCGTTGAATGCTGCGAACGACTTCGCTGCCGAGACCGCCGGCGCCGATCAAAGCTGCGATGACCACCATAGACAGGGAAAGCATGATGGTCTGGTTGACCCCGGCCATAATAGAGGGGCGCGCCATGGGCAGTTGCACTTTAAAGAGAAGTTTCAGGTAGGTGCATCCGAACGCTTCTCCCGCTTCTACCAATTCGCCGGGTACCTCACGTATTCCCAGGTTGGTCAACCGTACCGCCGGCGGCAATGCAAATATGACGGTGGCCACCACTCCGGGGGCCGCTCCCAGGCCGAACAAAATGACGGCGGGGATCAGGTATACGAAGACAGGCAACGTCTGCATAAAATCAAGAATGGGCCGGACGATGTTTTCCACCAGATCCGATTTGCCCGCAAAGATGCCGGCGGGAATTCCAAGGAGAAGGGCGATGAATGCTGCAGTCAGCGTCAGGGAAAACGTCTCCAACGTTTGGGGCCACAACCCCAAATTGGCAGTGAACCAGAGACCTGCAAAACCGAACAACCCCGTCCAAAGACTTGCCACCCACCAGAGATATGGGATAATGAGTACCGCCAATACAGGAAGGGCGACGGGCGTGTTCGCAATCTTGGGAACATAGATCGGGATAAACTGAAGCGCTGTCAGAATACCGGTGTTGATTTTAGTGATGATAAGGGTAATGGTATCGAAAAAGTCCATGAAGGTAATGGCTATCCAATCAATTCCGGTATCAATCCAGGCATCGAGCGGAATGACACTCTGGGTTCCGATCTTATCAAAAAGCTCCGCTCCATGTTCCTGAGCGCATACGGGTTCCCACATCACCGGTGCGAGGAAGATAATCAAGATAAAATAGGTGGAAACTCTGGAGACCCTAAAGCGTTTTCTTGCTTTCCCAGGCATTCTATTCCCCGCTTTCTCTCGTGTTGTCTTTGTGTTGGATGTCTTTGCGACCTTTTTCCAGAAGTCCTCGAAGGATCTCGTGTGTTGAGATGATGCCCTTAAAAACACCGTTTTTGGAGACTATGATGATGGGGTTCTCCGAAGTATTGAGCCGAATGCCCATGATTTGTCGAAGCGGGATGTTCTCAACGGCGGCAATGAATACATCTTTGACATCGACCGTCTCCGGGTTTTCTCCCAAGGTTCTGATTGGAAACGTCTTTCCATCTTTGATGCAACCCAGCGGTCGGCCGTCTTCACTCAGGCAATAGGTGATGTCAAGTTCCTCCGCAAACAGTTTCGGCTCGGTTCCGGTCACTTGTGTGTCCACATTGACGGACATGTTTGAGTTAACGGTCAACACTTTGGCGATGGTTCCGGCGGTCAACACGCCACTGGCGTCGGCGTGTTCCACGAACTTTGCCACATATTCCGTCCGCGGGTTCACAATAATTTCCTCGGGAGTTCCCGATTGAATGATTTGACCATCCTCCATGATTGCGATCCTATCCCCAATTTTTAACGCCTCATCGAGGTCATGGGTGACAAACAAAACCGTCCGTCGGACTTTTTCCCGCAATTTGAGCAATTCATCCTGCATATTCACCTTGATGAGAGGGTCCAAGGCACTGAATGGCTCGTCCATCAGCAAGACTTCCGCTTCATTGGCCAACGCCCGGGCTAACCCGACGCGCTGCTGCATCCCACCCGATAATTGAGACGGATACGCGCGTGCCCAACCGCCGAGCCCCACCAGTTCCAACACCTCTCGCCCTTTGCGAGTACGTTCCTTTTTGCCGACCCCTTGGATTTCCAGCCCGAATGTAACATTGGAGATCACGGTACGGTAGGGAAACAGGGCAAAGTGCTGGAAAATCATGGCGATTTGCTTTTCTCTGACATCCCGCAGCGCCTTCCGAGAAAGGGAGGTGATTTCCACCCGCTTTTGGTCAATCTCTAAGTAGATTTGACCCCTTGTCGGCTCTACCAGGCGGTTGATGCAGCGCAGCAGTGTGGATTTACCGCTGCCCGAGAGTCCCATGATGACGAATAAATCTCCCGAATCGAGTTCAAAACTTACATCCTGAACACCGGTCACCAGCCCCGTCTCTTGCTGTACCTCCGCCTTAGACTTCCCTTGTTCGAGAAGGTCCAGCGCTATCTCCGGCTTTTCACCGAAAATTTTGTAAACGTGTTGAGCGCCGATTGCCGCCATACCGGATGACCTCCTCTCCTGGCATTGCCGTCTCCCTTATCAACTGGAAAATTCATTTGGTACCCGTATCCCTTGCTAACATAGAGTTTCCTTTCCTGTCAAGCTGGATTGCTGATGGTCAGACCAATTTGATGCGTATGCTCCACCTGTGCGGTCGGTGATCAGCGGACACAGTGCCGTCGCGGGAAGAGGGCAGTGCGGTTAAGGATTTCAATAGAGTAATGTGAGACTGCCGAAGCCGCCCGATCAATATCCTACGCAGGCAGGAGCCGGCCGGGGAGAATTGATTTCAGATGGGGAGGAGAAGTCAGAGGACAGAGGATGCGCCTCGTCTCAAGCGCTGAGAAACCGTTTTAGCTGCCTCGTCAGTATGGGTACGATCTCAAATAAGTCTCCGACAATGGCGTAGTCGCATTTTTTAAAGATGGGCGCCTCCGGATCCTTGTTGATGGCAACGACGGTTCCCGCAGTTTTCATACCGGCCAAATGCTGAATTGCACCGGAAATCCCACAGGCAATGTAGAGCCGCGGTGTGACGGTGGTTCCGGTCTGACCCACCTGCATGGAATGTGGGACATATCCTGCGTCCACCGCCGCCCGGGAAGCGCCGACCGCCGCCCCCATCACCTCGGCGCATTCCGCCAGTATCCTGAAATTGTCCGTGGAATTCATGGATCTTCCTCCGGAAATGATGATCTCCGCTTCCGTCAAATCAATTCCCTTCGATTTTCCCCGTCGCACTTCCTTGATCGTCATTCGATCGGTCCGGGACAAAACCGTATAAGAAATTACCTCCGCCTCGCAGGGTGCCTCAACAGGGTCGATTGCGTTGGGTCGGATCCCGAAAATGAAATGAGTTCCATCCAGTTTTATAGACGCCGTGGCCTTGCCGGAGAATTGAGATTTGGTAGCGATGTGTTCCGCGAGATTCACGCGAATACAATCCATAACCAGGGGCGCATCAAGGAAAGCTGCAATCCTTGGCAACACGTCTCTACCCTGAGCGCTCGTCAGTCCGACAAGGGTATGGATATCAAAGTGATCCATCGCTTGGATGATCGCTTTCGACCGAGACTCGGGATTCCAGCGAGACGTCTCTGCGTTGGAGGAGATTTCAACGATTTTCTGAACGCCTTGGGCCTGCAGGCGATCTTGATGATGGCTGCCACGGTCGTCCAAAACAAAGGCGTAAAGCTCATGTCCCTTTCCGTGAGCTGCGGAGATAACACCGTAATTCGACTTTTTGAGGGTGCCTTCCGTGGTCTCTATTAGGATACCGATTTTTTGCATGATCCAATTCCTACTTCTGCGCGTTAGAAAATTTTCGCTTCAGTGCGGAGCCGTTCAATGAGTTGTCGGACAACTTCCTCCGGGTCCCCCTTGAGGATTTGCGCGTATCGGTCTTCTTCGACGGGCTGAAATTCAAGGAGGGTCATACTTCCTGCGGGTTTTTCGAGACTCAAACCGGCAAGGTCCAGCTGTTTCACCGGCTTTTTCTTGGCCATCATGATATCCTTGAATTTGGGATACCTCGGCGTATTCAATCCCTTACCGGTCCCAATGACACACGGGGCGGTCATTTCAATGACTTCCGTCGCACCGGCCTCCGCCTGTCGCTCCAGTGTAACCCGGCCATTTGCCATTGAAAATCCCACGACATCCGTCGCGACCGGAATGTCCATCTCCGCAGCCAGTCGAAACATGGTCTGCATTCCTTCGCTGTCGATGGACGCTTTGCCCGTGAATATGATGTCCGGCCGGCCATCCTGCAAGATGGCTGTCTTTAACGCCTTGGCGGTCAATATGCTGTCCGGATAGTCATTGGTCTGGATGAATATCCCCCGGTCGGCCCCCATGGCCAGCGCGGAGCGCACAGTATGGCCGGCGCTTTCTTTTCCGAGGGTCACAATGACCACCTCGGAATCACCCATCCGCTCTTTGAGCCTCAACGCTTCCTCAATGGCATTTTCATCGTAGGGGTTTATCAGAAAGACCACGGATTCATCAAACTGAGTCTTATCCCGGATGGTAATGTTGGCTGCCGAATCGGGCACATGTTTCACGCACACATAAATGTTCATGGCTTTCCTTTCAAGCGGGTAATATGCCGAACCGCCGGCCAAGACAAGTATGCTATCCTAAACGAATCGGTTCCAGGTTCAAAGTTCAGGGTTCAACGCCGCCTCTGGCCGTTTCGGCGGCCAGAGGCGGCGTTGAACCCTGAACCGCACAACCTTGGTCTATATCTTTTGCACATTGGGGAGAAAAAGACAGTCCTGACGAGTGCTCAATGACGCGGTTGTCGGCAATTCCGTCCATCCCGTGAGAATGAAAAGGGCTTCACCCGTCTCAAGACGAAGCCCTTTTGCATTTTGTCATCCGTCTGAATGTCACAATGGCCGATTGGCGAATCAGCCGTTTACGGAGAAACTGCTGTCCGGATTGATTTCCCGCAGGCGGGAGAAGAATCCGACGTTGATGGGTATCCCGGTATAGCGCATCTCGAACTGCAACGGGTCTTTATCGTGGTCTTTCCCCTTCTCGCAGTAAGCTATCAAATCCGCCATCATGGCACCGACCACCGGTGCGTTCTTATACTGATTGCCGCTGGTGCCTATGGCCATGTAGTAGCCCTTCAGGTCGGACTTATCATAGATGGGAATCCAGTCGTCCGAACAGTCATATAAATCGCAGACACCCCTCGGCTGGTTCGGGATCTGCAGGTCCGGTACACGCTTGGCCAAACGGTATACTTGGGCTTTCCATTGGGGATCCGTGACCACATTCGTGGATCCACTGTAAAAGTCGTCCGGGTCCTCAATCCATTCCTGGGGATCACACGCCGGGTCCTCGCTCCCCACCAGGAACATATTGCCGACCTCCGGTCGGTAATAGCAGCCAATGTCGCCATCAGAAGTGTGGTAACCGTCGTTCAAGTAATCATAGCCTTCGGGAGATGGAACGTGATGTACCTCATGTCGAAGGGCCTTGGTCTTGATGTTCATGCCTTTTTCAACATCCGCCATCCGATTGATGAGGAATGAATGGGGACCCGCTGCATTGAGAACAATCGGTGCATCGATCTGCGTGCCGTCCTTCAGAGTCACACCCAGCACCTTCTTATCATCACGTCGAATTTCGACCACTTCGGCGTTGAACATGAATTCGCCTCCTTTGGCTTCCGTGGCCCGCTGCACATTGTGCGCCGACAATGCCGGGTCGTTCACATACCCGCCGCCCGGGCAAAATACGGCGCCCTCAACCTCCTGAGTTGGTTCCTCATAGAACGCCGGATCTTCGGGTCGCCTGACCGGCCAGTGCTCGTGCGTATCGTAAACGGGAACCTTTTCTTTAAGGGTCCCAATGTCCCACTCTTCACACGGCACGCCCACATCCTTGTAGTGCTTTAACACTTTTCTCCAATCGTGGCCTTGGCTCTTGATCAGGATGGAGCCTGTATTCATGTACTTGGCAAAACCTTTTTCATCCTTCACATTTCCCAGATAATTTTCCCAGTCCATCCAGTACTTGAAGCCTTCATAGGCCATGGCCACACCGTCTCGGGTGGAATAGTGGGCCCGAACGATGGCACATGAATTGCCGGTTGAGCCCTCACCGGCACTCGCGATTTTGTCAATGCTCAGGGTTTTGTAGCCCATTTTGGCCAATTCATAGGCCGTGCAGGCACCAATGATGCCCGCTCCAATAATGATGGCATCTGCTTTTTTGTTCATTCCAAGACCTCCCTCTCTTTGGATACGTCTAAATAAGAATCGTTGACGAGTGCTTACCAAGTTAGTACGTTACCAGCACATCAAAACAATGACAAGGCCAAAATTTGGTCAAGCCGTATCACTTTAGCGTTTTGAAAATCCCCAGTATCGGAAAAGAGATCCCAACGGCCCCCAACCCACAATTTCAAAGCACTAAACTCATACGTCAAGCCTGGTTCGCACGTTCCGATCGTTCAACTCTGTCAGTGAACTCAAATGGTTGTCTCATTTTGGAATCCCGGCCGTTGCAGAGAGTCCGTAACACTTGGGATATATTTTTGAAAATGTCAACAAATAATTGGTTCGTTTGTTTTGAATTCATGACAGTTGCATTGACTTTTTTGGTTGACGGAGATGAGCTTCTTTTAATAAAAATTGAAACCTCTAGCCGTGCTCTTTGCTGAGTGCGGTGCAAAGCTCATTATGATGAGAAGGAGCGCTTATGTTTCGAGGGTACAAACGCCTGTGGGGAAAACCGACACTCAAGTCAAGTTATGATGTGGCGATTATCGGTGGCGGCTTGCATGGATTGGCCGCCGCCTATTTTCTCGCCCGAAATCACGGCATAAATGATGTCGCGGTGATTGAGAAACGCTACATCGGTTTTGGGGGTTCCGGCCGGAACACCGCCATTGTTCGCGCAAATCAGCGAACAAAGGAAAATCTACCCCTCTACGATGAGGGGCTCAAGCTCTGGCCCAAGCTGACGGATGAACTTGACTTTAACCTCATGTTTTTCAACTGCGGAAACCTGAATTTGGGCCACAGCGAAGCTGCAATCAACGCACTTCGTCTCCAGGTAACCTCCGCCCAGTTCAATGGAATCAAAAGCGAACTTCTCGACGCGAAGCAACTGAAGGAAATGTGCCCCCTTCTGGATATTTCAGACCGGCCCAAATATCCCATCCTGGGCGCCATGTACCATCCGCCCGGCGGGACCCTCCGCCACGACGCCGTGGTCTGGGGTCTTGCAAAAGGTGCCTCAAAACACGGTGTCCATATCCACCAGGGAACCGAGGTCCTTGGAATCGGTGTTGAAAACGGAAAAATCTCTTCGGTCGAAACGGATGCGGGAACGATCCATACATCGCGTGTGTTGCTCGCCGCCGGCGGCTATTCCGCCCGTATCTCATATGAAATGCTGGGCATTCCGCTTCCCATCAGTGTTTTGAATATCCAGGCCATGGTATCGGAACCGTTGAAACCGCTACTGGACCATGTCGTTTCATCCGGCGCCTACCACGTCTACGCCAACCAGACACTCAAAGGAGAGATCGCCACGGGCGCCCACATGGACCCGTGGCCGAATTATACGACACAAGCAACCGCTCACTATATCAAGCATCAGGCGGAAGCCTTGACGGATATTCTACCATGCTTCAAAAAGATTCGATTCATGCGGCATTGGTCCGGCCTGGCCGACATGACGCCCGATATGGCGCCGATCATGGACGGCAATGATCCGATAGAAGGTTACTATTTTGACTGCGGATGGGGATATTTTGGATTCAAATCCGCGCCGGTCACAGGGAAATATATGGCGGAATTCATAAGCTCCGGTCAATGCCCCGAAATCCTCAAACCTTTCACACTGCGTCGCTTTGAGCAGCACCGATTGATGGGTGAAACGGCCGGTCCCAACAACTACGGGCCATGGAATTAGGAGAGGAGAAATCGAAATGTCGTTTATGATTACCTGCCCGATTTGTGGAAAGCGAAACGCATACGAATTCAGATACGGTGAAGTGGAACGCGGGCCGAGGCCTGACGAGAACGGATTAACGCCGGAAGGTTGGTGTGAATATGTACACACGCGCCCGAATGCGGGAGGGATTCAAAGAGAATGGTGGTACCATCGGGATGGGTGCGGCGTGTGGTTCACCATTTACCGAAACACCTTAACCAATCTTGAAGCGGATGAACCGGAGGAGAAATGATGAATAGGCTCACGGATCTGCCCACCCTGCGAATCAATCCGGCCGAATCTCTCAGCTTTACTTATCGGGGCGAGCCACACAGTGGGATGGCAGGAGACACGGTGGCGACGGCGCTGTTTGCAAACGGCGTGCGGGTTTTTGCAAGGAGCATGAAATACCACCGTCCGCGAGGGTTATACAGCCTCGATGGAGAATGCAGTAATACGAGCGTCGAAGTCAACGGCATTCCCAATGTCCGCAGTGAGAAAACACTGCTCCGAGACGGCATGGTTGTGAAGCCGCAAAATGTATGGGGAAGCCCCGAGCGGGATTTCCTGGGCTTCCTGGACAAGCTGGATTGGGCAATGCCTGCCGGATTTTATTATCGTTGGATGCACAAGCCTTACAGATTTTGGCCCTTTTTTTTGAAACAGATTCGAAAAATGGCCGGACTCGGGGTTCTCAAACCCTCCGTTGAATTGAGCGAGCACTATGATGAGATTTATCCGAATGCGGATGTCTGTGTCATCGGAGGCGGTCCTGCCGGCATGTCGGCGGCGTTGGCCGCCGCCGAGCAGGGATTGCGGGTCATCCTTTTGGAATCTCGCCCCTGGCTGGGCGGTTGCTTTGAGTATCGAGCTGCGGAATTCACACCGGGCGTACCCCTGTATCAGCGAGCGCAGGAACTTTCCAGACAGATTGAAGAGACTCCCAATATTCGTGTTTTTGCCCACACGACCACCATTGGGGTTTACAGTAATAATCTCATCACTGCGTCCCAAATACGCGGGGGAGGGGATGCCTTCGAGGAGCGCTATGTGGAAATCCGCGCGGAAAGCCTTGTCGTTGCCACAGGATGCATTGAGCGACCGCTGGTCTTCGAAAACAACGAGCGACCGGGCGTCATGCAGATCGGCTGCGCCCACCGGTTGAGCCGAACTTATGGACTGCTGCCCGGTGAGCGTGCTGTTTTCAGCGTCGGTCATGATCTCGGTCTGGAGGCGGCGATGGATCTTTCGGATTTGGGTCTTTCGGTTCTGGCGGTGGCTGACGTGAGACAGGATGGTCAGGACCTCCGGTTGGTAGAAGGGCTTGCAGAAAAGAAAATTCCGTTTCTGCGCGGTTGGGTTTCATCCAAGGCGCACGGGAGCAAAACCCTCAAGAAAGTGACGCTGAGTACAACAGAGGGGATGAGACATCGTGAGTACGAATGCGACGTGCTGGTGGCTTCAGCGGGCCTGACGCCTGTTTACGGGCCGCTTTCGCTGGCCGGAGCAAAAATGGGCTTCGATCTCCACAGCGGCTTTTACCTCCCCACTCAGTTGCCGCCGAGCGTCCACGCGGCGGGGCGTTTGATAGGCCTTCACGATCCCGATTCCATTGAGACTTCGGGTCGACTGGCCGGACTGTCCGCGGCAGCGGATTGTGGTGCGTCCGTGGAAATGCTTTTAAAGGATGCGGAGGAAAAATATGAGGGGCTGCCGGGTCCGGTGAGAGGGTCTAAATTGGTGATGGCCCCGGTGACAGGGAAAAAGAGTTTTATCTGTTTTGATGAAGACGCCACCATCAAGAACATCTATCAGGGGTGCGAAATGGGGTTTGATGCGGTAGAGTTGTCAAAGCGGTTTACCGCCGCCGGCACGGGTTCGGGTCAGGGGGGGATCCCCGGGCACAATCTCCCGCTGGTCATATCGCAATATCATGCCGAATCATCCGGTTTGGCGCTTCCCTCCACGGTCCGCGCACCGCTGTTTCCCACCTTGATGGCAACATACGCCGGAACCAACCATGATATGTACAAACGGTCACCGCTTCACGCATCGCAAGAAAGGGCGGGCGCTGTTTTCCGGCGGATCGGCGTATGGAAGCGCGCCCGATATTTTTCCAAGGATTTCAGTTGTCGGGCGGAAATCGAAAATGTACGCAACAACGTCGGTTTGATCGATGTCTCCACGCTGGGCAAGTTTCGCATTTTCGGCCCCGATGCCCTCAAAGCGCTTCAACGGGTATACGTGGGAGACATGTCCAAAATACCGGAGGGAAAAATTAAATACTCGGCCATGTGCAACGACGACGGGAATCTCATTGATGACGGCGTGATTGCCAAGCGGGGCGATACCGAATACTATTTCACGGCTTCCACAGCCAGGGCAGGTGCCACCGTCGAATGGTTTCGTTATCACACCCGGTATGACGGGTGGGAATTTCACTTGGTCAATCTCACGGACGCGTTCGGGGCGATCAATCTGGCAGGCCCCAACGCCCGGTCGGTTCTTCGGAAACTCACCGACGCGGATGTATCCCATGAAGCGTTCCCCTTCATGGGCTACCGGGAATTCACCCTCGCCGAAACAATACCGGTAAGGGTGATGCGACTTGGATTCGTGGGAGAACTGTCCTTCGAAATCCACATGCCCGCTTCTTTGACGCAAACGGTTTGGGACCTGTTGATGGAGGCCGGTGAAGAGTTCCAAATTCGCGCTTTCGGGCTGGAGGCCCAGAGTGGGCTTCGAATGGAAAAGGGCCACGTGATCATTGGACAAGAATCCGAGATCCGTACCACATTGCACGACCTTGGAATGGGTTTCTTGTGGTTTCGCGAGAAGACCGAGGCAAAGACGGTGGGAGCCGTTGCGCTGAAACAAACCGAGCATCAGGCGGGACGCCTCAAACTCATAGGCATTCGCATGGAGGATTCCTCCCGATGTCCTGAAGATGGCTCCCTGATTGTGGACAATGAAATTCGGGGTTTCGTCTGCACCGTACGAAAGAGCTTCGCGTTGAAGGAATCCGTGGGGCTGGCGCTGGTGGAGTCCCAGCTTGCCAAGCAGGGAACCCGATTGGAAATTTTTGAAGACGGCGGTGGGGATGCGCGCCTGTATGCGACCGTGGTGCCGACACCCTTCTATGATCCTGAAGGAAAACGGTTAAGGATGTGAGGTGGAAACAATGACCCAAATATTTCGACGCTCTCCCGTATCATTCACAATCGCACCCGCTCGCACGGAACTGCGGGATGGATGGGACGTCATCCTCGAATATGAGAGCGAGGGTGAAGGCCCGTATTTGATCGATTTGAGCCACAGTGCGAAATGGGATGTGCAAGATATCGATCTTTCGCAATTTCGACCCTGGGGCCTGAGCATACCGGAAACCCCGGGGCAGTGTGCGTTTCAAAACGGTATTCTCATCAACCGGATGAATCGAACCCAGGCAGCCTGTTGGCATCTTTGCGAGACGAGTCCACAAGTCCCGGGGGAGTCCGCATATACGGAGACAACCGACGCCACGTTGCTTTTAGCGATTTTGGGGAAGCACGTATTTTCCGTTATGGAAAAGGTAAGCGCTCTGGATTTTTTTTCTCCCAAGCGAAAGGCGCCATTCTTGCTTCAAGGTCCAATCCTGCATGTCCCCTGCCAGGTCGTATGCGCGGCGAAAGAGGATGAAGGCGCCGCCGTTCTTTTCACCTGTTCCAGGGGGTACGGGGAGAGTATGACCGAAGGGATCCTTAGCGCAGGCGCTGAATGGGGACTCCGTCCGGCCGGCGAAAACGTCGTGACTCATTGGCTAGCGGGGAAATCCACATAGAGACCGCATCCCTGCCGGTGTGGGTCCAGCATCCAGGGATCAGCCCACTTCCCCTTCACAAGATTTCTCGGGGGCGGCTTTTCCGAACGTAAGCAGACCTACTTGTTTTCGGCGGCTGCCTTTTTTGCCTCTCGTTCTTCGGCGGCCTTCAGAATCTCGGCGATTCTTTGTTTTGGCGCCTCCGGGACCTTTGATATGGGTCCTTCGAAATTCGCGATGATCTCTCGTGTCTTGTCAATCACCCTGTCCCGCATGGTTTTTGTGCCCTGCTGTTCCCACTCCTCGTAACTTTGACGATCCATGAGCGTTGGTTTCCAATGAGATGGGAGGTGCTTTTTGGTATGATCCAAGTCGAGATAATTGCCGCCCGGGCCGACACTGCAAATTTCCTCGACGGCCAGGGTGTCCTCATTGACTTCGATACCTTTTGCCACCGCATGGCTCATCCCGATTTGCTCATCCGCCATGACGAGCTGTAGGACCGATCCCGTCATTCCAGATTCAAAGTACCCCACATCGTGGATGAAATTTGCACCGCTGAGCATAGCGGAGTGGATTGAGGTGGCGGATTCAATCGCGCCCTGTGGGTCCAAAATCTTCGTGTCGGTGCATCCCGCGGTGGAGAACATGGGCAAGCCTACGTATTGGGCCATTTCAGTAAGGGCGGCACTCAACAGACTCAATTCAGGTGCACCGTATGAATATACGGAATATTGCATGTCGAGAATGGACTGGACGCCACCGATAATTACACAGGTTCCGGGATTGATGAGTTGAGAGACGATGACACCCAGCATGGACTCCGAAAACGCGCATACGAGCTGGCCGGCATGGGTCGCCGGGACTGTGCCGCCGCCGATGCAGCAAGGGGTGTACACTTGAGGGATACGATGTTTTGCGCAGTACATCGCTTTGTCCATCGCATGGAAGTCGCTTTGAAGCGGCGAGATGGGTTCTCCATAAAACACATAGTTCGGACACGCTTTGAATTTGTCTTCCCCACCTGCCATAGCGATGGCGATGTGATGAATGTCTCGGCATGTTTCAGTTGAGTAGGACCAGGACAGAATGGGTTTGGTCGTGTTCTGGATCATTTCTGCAAATTCGTACGCATCCGCCAGGGATATCGTCACATCACTAATGGTGCCGAGGGACTGAACAAATTCGATGTTTGGAAGGGCCTCACACACGCGCGCGACCAGTGAAGCATCCCTCTTGAGGTACTTGCGCCTTTCGAGCGTATCGGGATCGGTGAAGTTGGGAGGGGTGGGCCCGGGACCGAACAGGACCTGGTTTTTCTCGATACGCGTTTTTCTGGAGCCGTCCCAGCTTTGAACAACGGTCACGGGTGGAACGGTGGAGAGTGCATCCATGACAAGGTTTTGAGGTATTTTGACGGACACACCGTCAACCAAGGCACCGTGCTCTCTGAGCAGCGCACGGGCTTCCTCGTGATGAAGGTGGACCCCCGTATTTCGCAGGGTTTCGACCATTCCTTCAAAGATTCTTTTTTTCTGGTCCTCTGAAAGGATGGAAAACCGAGCAGTTTGATTGACCCTTTGGTTGGTTTGTGCGCTCATCAGGAAGCCTCCTTCTTGTCTGCCAGATCGATGATTTTTTTCATTTCCTTATGTATGGCCTCATCCAGCGGCTCGGGCTCATGCGTTTCCAGTATCCGATCTACTGCCGGCTCCAGCCGAGCATTATAATTTTTGCTGCCGGCGTTCGTCCATGTTTCCCAGTTCGAACGGTCTATGATTGTCGGTCGAAACCACTCCTTCCAGTGGTCATATGTATGGTTGTGGCTGATGAACTCTCCGCCTGGACCCACCTCCTGGAGTATGTCCAATGCCAAATTTTCTTCGTCCACTTTTATCCCTTTACCGATCTGCTGAATCATCCCGATAATTTCGTCGCACATGACAATGCCGGACAGTGATCCGACCAGACCGCCGTTGATACAGCCGGCATGGTGGACCAGGTTACAACCCGCCATGAACGTGTTGTAGATGCTCATGACAGCTTCCGAGGCCGCCTGTTCATCCACCGCTTTGGAGTCGGAACATCCCCCCGGAGCCGAACTCAAGAGTCCCAACCATTTATAAACTTCGGTGCTTGCAACCGAGGTCAGGTGAAGTTCCGGCGCCCCGTAATAAAGGGTTGCCTTCTCAGGGTCCATGACGGTCTGGAGACCCCCGAGTATGAGTGGCAACCCGGGCTTTTTCAGGTAGCACAAGACCACGGTCAAAAGCGCATCCGCCAGCGTCTGCACAAGCACTCCTGCAAGGCTGGCAGGTGCGGTCAAACCGAGACCCGCACATGGCGCGTATAGGGTAGGGATGCCTTTTTCCGCCGCGAAAATCAGTTTGTCCACCGTCTCCTTGCTCAGCATCAGCGGCCTATCCGATTGGACATAGGTTGCGAAAAGGGGGCTCAAACGGAACTCGTTTTCGCCGCCCCTGATCAGGCAACTCATCTCCCATTGATCCTTTAGGCCCTCAGCGCCTTGATTGGAAACCACCAGTGGCTTTCCGGTGTTCTTAATCATGGCAAAAAACTGGTGCCGGTCTGATGTTTTGGGCTCCGGTGAATCCGAGACCAAACCGTGAGACATACAAAAATCGAGCCTTGGCAAATAATCCACGACTCGGCTCGCGGCCGCCACGTCATTAAAGGTCGACTTGCGACGCTTTCCTGTCTTCCTGTCGTACACAAATGGAGCGTCTGGGCCGGTTCCAAAGGAGACATGGTTTTTTTGGACTTTGACCGAACGTTTCCCGTTTCGACCCGTCAAGGTGGTCTTGGTCGGACAACTCCGAAGCGCCTGCTCTACCAGAGAGGTCGGAATTCTCACACGGTTTTCTTCGGTCACCACAGCGTCGCTTTTTCGAAACAAGTCAAGGACTTCTGCATGAAAAACTCTTCCCCCGGAGATCTCAAGGACATCTAACGCCCCGAAATAGATCCGTGCTATCTGATCCTCAGTGAGGACCTGAAACATCGGGGTCTCGTTTGCCGATTGATTCGATTTTATTTTCATTGGCGCCTCCTATTGGCTAAATCAACTGGGTGTGAATGCGTCTGTTCCCATTAACCGGAAGATGATCTTATACTCGGGAAAGTAGCTCCTTGCCCTTGTCAACCGCGATCGCCGCGTTGGAAGCATACTGATCGGCTCCGATTTCCTTGCCGAAGGCCTCGGTAACGGGTGCCCCGCCGATCATTATCTTCACCTTGTCGCGGAGCCCTGCCTCTTTCATCGCATCAATCGTCTCGGCCATCTTCGGCATGGTTGTTGTCAAGAGTGCCGACAACCCGACAATGCCGGGATTGTGCGCTTTCACGGCCTCAATAAACGTCTGCGCTTCCACATCAATTCCCAAATCAATCACCTTAAAGCCGGCGCCCTCGAACATCATCCCCACCAGATTTTTTCCAATGTCATGCAGGTCACCCTTTACGGTGCCGATGACGATCGTGCCGGTATTCGCTGTGCCGCTCTCGGCCAAGAGCGGCCGCAACACTTCCATGGCATTGTTCATGGCCTTTGCACATCGTAACACCTCAGGTATGAACATTTCAGAGGCCTTGAATCGCTGCCCCACAACATCCATTCCGGCAAGGAGTCCCTTTTCCAGGACCTCCTCGGCCTCGATGCCACGATCCAAGGCATCTTTTGTAAGGTTCACGACCGCTTCAATTTTGCCTTCGATCAAATTCTCAGCCAGATTCCCGAATATCTCCGACATCATCATTCCTCCTTTTTAAAAGATTCGTCTGGAAGGGCGTTACAGGTCTCGGTAAATACCCTGTTGTTTTGCTCACGAGTTCTTTCAAAAATCTAAATTGATACCTCATTTTTATTTCCAATCGTATAGTTGAAGTACTCATTTTTGTCAATGGCGTTGCCTGTCGGTCACCCAGCGGTCTAGGGATGTGTGGTCTTTTGATCATATGAGTGATCTGTGTCGGCTTGGTAGACCATAGCAAAAATTGAAAATGGACTCAGAACTCGAATCTCTTCGCCCGGTATGCCTGCAAATAACTACCACAGTAATCGTCCTTCCCGGCCAGGGCTTCCGCGGCAACGATGGCCGCCATCATCCGCTTGTCGAGAGGATCCACGATGGCGCCGTCGAGACCTTTTGTGATGGCCATCACCATAAACGTCCGGTTTAAAAACTTCCGCTCCGGAAGGCCGTAAGATACATTTGAAAGTCCGCAGATCGTATGTACGCCTTTGAATTGGGTCATGATGACGTCGATGGCGTTTAAAAACTCAACCCCAAAGGTGCCGTCGGTGGAAATGGGTTGTACGAGCGGGTCCACATAGATATTATCCAGGTCCACATTGTTTTTAACCAGAGCGTTGATCAGTTCCTCTGCGATGACAATTCTTTCCTCGGCAGTCCTCGGCATACCCGTGTCACTCATACACAAGGCCACGACTTTGCAATCCGTACCGGAGACAATCGGAAGCAAGGTGTCGTAGCGTTCTTTTTCCAAAGATATGGAGTTGATCATGGCCGTTCCCTTGTGAACCGAAAGCGCGCCTTCGATGGCTTTCGGATCGGGACTGTCGATACAGCAGGATACATCCGATGCTTCCTGAACCGTGGTAACAAGCCATTTCAGATATTCGGTTTCTTTTCCTACAAAAACACCCGCGTTCACATCGATGAGGTTCGCCCCGCTTTCTTGCTGATCTATGGCGATTTTCTGTATGGCCTCCCTGTCTTTTCTCTCGATGAATGCGGCGACTTTTTTGCGGCTTGCATTAATCAGTTCTCCCACAATAATCATATCCATCCTCCTCTGTTAACCCCTGTTGGCGTCCTTGGTCCCAATGACTTTATCCGTCGTCCCCACAGAT
>Ga0180434_10004648_pt1 | contig 16595 bp, 12 predicted proteins | sample SS_ome_7_FD_132453 | JGI IMG/M metagenome (GOLD analysis project Ga0180434, IMG submission 132453) | Hypersaline lake sediment archaeal communities from the Salton Sea, California, USA - SS_1_D_2 metaG | ecosystem: Environmental > Aquatic > Non-marine Saline and Alkaline > Hypersaline >...
ACGCCGTCGGCAAGATCGTCTCAGAGATTGGCGAGCGTGCGGGGGTGGTGGTGAAGCCCGAGACGGGTAAGACGGCATCGGCCCACGATCTTCGTCGTTCGTTCGGTTCGAGGTGGGCGCGGGTGGTTAGCCCGGCGGTTCTGCAGCGCATGATGAGGCACGCTCACTACTCGACTACGTCGGCCTACTATGTCGGCATCGACGCGGACGAAATCGCGGCCGACTTGTGGGCCAAGCACAACGCGAAGGCGGCGGCCGTCAACACTTCCGTCAACACTCCCGCGACTGACGGGGGGGAGGGTCGCGAATCGGCACCCGCCACCCACAACGCAAACCCATGTAGCAAAAGCACTTCCGGCAATGGCCGAGGCGGGACTTGAACCCGCACGCCCTGACGGGCACGGGATTTTAAATCCCGAGCGTCTGCCTATTCCGCCACTCGGCCAGGCGACGCCGGCAAGGCAGGCCAACGTCGCGACTATTCTACGGTGCTTCCGCGATCGGCTGCGGGGCGGCCCCGAGCGCGACGACGCGGTTGATCGCGTTGAGGAACGCCTTGGCGCTGGCCTCGACGCTGTCGGTCGAAATGCCGTGGCCGCGGTACAGTTGGCCCTCGTACTCGACCTGCACCATCACCTCGCCCTGGGCGTCCTTGCCGACCGTGACGCTATGCACCCGAAAGTCTTTGCAGACGACCGACACGCCGGTCAACTCCTCCATGGCGAGGAAGATGGCGTCGATCGGGCCGTCGCCGCACTGCTTCGTCGTGCGGACCTGCCGCCGGCCGTCGTGCAGAACGAGCGTCACCTCGGGCGTCTGGCCAGTGCCGCAGTTGATCCTGTAGGCGTCGAACGTCCATCGCTGATCGACGGCGTGGATCTGCTGCTCGACCAGCGCGATCAGGTCGGCGTCGTAGATCTCCTTCTTCCGGTCGGCGAGCGTCTTGAACTCGGCGAAGACCGTTTCGAGCTGCTGGCCACTGAGGTGGTAGCCAATCGCCTTGGCCCGATCGGCCAGGGCGGCGCGCCCGCTGTGTTTGCCGAGCACCAGGTCGGTGGTGGCCAGACCGACGTCCTCGGGCCGCATGATCTCGTAGGTCGTGCGTTCCTTGAGGATGCCGTCCTGGTGGATGCCGGCCTCGTGGGCGAAGGCGTTCTGGCCGACGATAGCCTTGTTCCGCTGCACCTGGATGCCGGTCACACTGGCCACCAGTCGGCTAGCCGGGACGAGCCGTCGGGTATTGATGCGCGTGTCGGCGTGGAAGTAGTCCTGCCGGGTGCGCAGGGCCATGACGATCTCTTCGAGCGAGCAATTGCCGGCTCGTTCGCCGATGCCGTTGATGGTGCATTCGACCTGCCCGGCGCCGGCCTCGACCGCCGCGAGGCTGTTGGCCACGGCCATGCCCAGGTCGTTGTGGCAATGGACGCTCAGCACGGCCCGATCGATGTTCGGCACGCGCTGGCGGAGCGTGCGGATCACCTGGGCCATGTGGCTGGGCGTGGCGTAGCCGACCGTGTCGGGGATGTTCACCGTGGTCGCCCCGGCGTCGATGGCCGCCTCGACGACCTGGCAGAGGAAGTCGGTCTCGGTCCTGGCGGCGTCTTCGGGCGAGAACTCGATATCGTCGCAATAGCCCTTCGCGCGGCCGACGCCGGCCACGGCCCGGGCGATAATCTCGTCCTTGCCCATCTTGAGCTTGTGCTCGCGATGGATCGCGCTGGTGGCCAGGAAGACATGGATCCGGGGGCGCTCGGCGTACTGGACGGCTTCCCAGGCCCGATCGATATCGGCGTCGCGACATCGCGAGAGGCCGCAGATGCTGGAGCCGCGGACCAGCTTGGCGATTTGGGTGACCGCTTCGAAGTCGCCCGGCGAAGCGATGGGGAATCCGGCCTCGATCACGTCGACGCCCAACTCGACCAGCGCGTGGGCGACTTCCAGCTTCTCGGCCAGGTTCATGCTTGCCCCGGGCGACTGCTCGCCGTCGCGGAGCGTGGTGTCGAAGATAACAATCCGTCGTGGCTGGGTTTCGCTCATGGAATTCGTTGCCTTTGGGGAATGGTGCTGTCTCTTGGAAACAGACGCTGTCCGATCGCCGACCCTTGGCCGGCTAGGGCAACACCAACCACGCCCTCGTGGGGCCCCGGCGACGGGTTCCCGCAACGGTGGTCCTTGCAGCGTTTTCCGAGATTTGGGTGTTCATGTGCGTTGCAACGAAAAAACCCCAAGGCTTGGCCGGCCTTGGGGTTCTGGGTGGTTTGGGGCGGAAGCAACAAACAGCGAACCCTACGGCCGACGGGCCGGTGCCAGTAACAACAGGGCAAGTAGGTTCGCCGAAAGGTTCATGGTCGCCTCGACATTCGGTGTTTTCGGCACGGATGCCGACTTCCCTTTACTGTACCCGGCGTCCGACGGGGCGTCAAGCCATTGGGACTCGATTTGGCCATTGTTCGTGGCCGGCAAAGTAGCCCGGCTCTCCCGAGCCGAGTAATGGCACTTCGGCAAGGCTGCGCAAGCAGGGCGCAGTGGGCGTGCGCTGGTGGCCGTCATTCCCGCCTTCGCGGCAGTGACGGTTAGGACCTGGCTCGGGAGAGCCAAGCTACGATTTGTCTCGCGTTGACACGAATGCCCCCACAACAGTATGGTATCGCGGGAGAAGCAGGAAATGGTCGGTGAGAACCTCGATCTCAGCAGCCTCGGACCGGGCGAAGAACGCCACCGGCGGAACCCGGGCGGGCGGCGGTTTGTCGGCATCCAATTTGCCTGCTGCGGGATATACAGCCGCGTTTACGTCAATCGGGACGAAACGGCCTACGAGGGCTATTGCCCAAGGTGCTCGAAGCCGGTGCGGCTGCGGATCGGCCCGGGCGGGACCGACTCGCGGTTCTTCACGGTGTATTGAATCGTTTGGCCGTCTCGAGTACCGTCCGCGGCAATACGGGAGACAATGTCAGTAGTTCCAAGTTGGGGGCCGGGGGTGGGATTCGATGACCGACCCGTCATTCCCGCGAAGGCGGGAACCCAGGCGTTTCCGGCAGAACTCTGGGTTCCCGCCTTCGCGGGAATGACGGCTGAAAAGCCGTCGCCCTCCCAAACTTGGAATTACTGAATGTTTCCGAATCGGGAGGGCGAAGCTCCTACTGAGCCGGGAATCGGCGCGGCTCGGCGGGAGCCTCGCCCCAGATCCGGAACCAAGGGGACAGACATTTCGCATCATGATGGATTACGAGGTTCAACGCTGTACGAAGCACTGCGCGGCGACCGAGCGCCAGCTGTTGCCGGGCGAGGAGTTCTTCTCGGTCCTGATGGCCGAAGGGGCCGAATTGAAGCGGTACGACTACGCAGCCGAAGCGTGGCAGGGACCGCCGGCCGAGGCGATCGGCTGGTGGAAGTCGCAGGTACCCGACCCGAAATTGCGGCGAAAACAATGGGCGCCCAACGACGTGATGCTCGAGTTCTTCGACCAATTGGCCGACCAGCCCGAGCGACAGGACATGCGGTATGTCTTGGCGTTGCTCTTGGTGCGGCGTCGAGTGATGCGGCTGGAGGAGTCGCAGCCGGATGAGCAGGGGCAAGAGCTGATCGTGTTGTACTGCCCCCGTCGGGATGAGACGTATCAGATTCCCGTCACCCCGCCCTCGGCCGAACGGGTCGAGGAGATTCAGGCGGAACTGGCGGGATTGTTGGAGTGAGTTGTGAGAGTTGAGAGTTGAGGGTTGAGAGAGGGGTGAGGGGTGAGGGGGTGGCAGTCGAAGGGAGGGCTGGGCACTTCAGTGCCCAGTGAACTGGCGGCAATTCGTCCCCGATTGCTGTACGCAATATCCAAACCGCCCCAAGGATGGGAAACTGAATCCATGGATGGATACCGACGCGGACTGGCGCTGCTGGTGCTGTTGGGGCTGACCGCCGCAAGCGGCGCGAGTTGCCCGAACATGGTGCAGCAGATCAGCGCGCCGCCGCTGCCGAGAGTCCTGCCGCCGCAGCCGACGCTCGACCAGGTCGTCGCCGCGGTCAACCGCAACAGCTCGCAAATCGAAAGCTTCCTGGCAACCCACGCCACACTGACCGGGCCGGGCTTCCCGCCGCTTCGCGCGAACGTGGCCTTCCAACGGACGCAGCGATTCCGGCTTCGAGCCGACACGGCCGTCACCGGTGCGGAACTGGATATTGGCAGCAATGAAGAACTGTTCTGGTTCTGGGTCAAGCGGAACCAGCCGCCGGCGGTCTACTTCTGCCGGCACGACCAGTTCGACGCCAGCGATGCCCGGCAGATGCTGCCGCTGGACCCCGACTGGCTGGCCGACGCCCTGGGGCTGTTCCAATTCGACCCGAGCCTTCGGCATTACGGCCCGGAGGCGGTGGCCGGCGACATGCTGAAGGTGACCACCGTCGAACCGCGTCCGCAGGGCCAGCTCTTGAAGGTCACCATCGTCGACGCGGCTCACGGCTGGGTGCTCCAACAGCACGTCTACGACGCCCAGCGGCAGCTCTTAGTCCGGGCGGTCGCCACCGGGCATCGCCGCGACCCGTTGACCAACCTGGTGATGCCCACCGAGGTTGAAATCGACTGCCCGGCGTGGCAGTTCTCGATGCGGCTGCAACTGGGCCACGTCGAGATCAACCGGCTTGAGCAGGACCGCGCCGAGCTTTGGGCCATGCCCCACTACGAAGGCTCGCCGCCGGTCGACCTGTGTAGCCCCCAGGGGCAACCGCCTGGTCTTCGAGGCCCGGCGCAACGCCCAGAAGCTCATCGCCGCCGACCCGGGGCTTGCCCGCCCCGAGCACACCGGTCTGCGGCGTCAGATGCTTGCCCGGTATGGCAAGGCGCTGGACCTGGCTGACGTTGGTTGAGCGGGTTTGGCCGGGGCCGATACGCTCATCCCGCTCGGGGGCCGGTTTGTCATTGCGTCCACCGTCTCGACCGACTATCCTGGATTGTCGCGGACGCCGGAACACGAGCGGAATTCGCGACAAGCGCCGCCACGGCCGAAATAACCGTCCCCGGTCGATGGTTGGCCGGTCTCGCCCCACTCCCCACCCAATCTCGAACGGGACACACCGCCGTGAGAACCTTTCTATTGAGCCTCTGCCTGCTCTGGGCGCCCTCGGCCCTGGGCGCTGAGTTTCATGTATCGCCGGAGGGCAATGACGCCGGCTCGGGCACGCCGGAAAGCCCGTTCGCCACGCTCGACCGCGCCCGCGATGCCGTTCAGGCCATGAAGGCCGCCGGACGGAGCGAACCGATTCGCGTCCTGGTCCATGGGGGCCAATACGCCATCACCGGGCCACTGGTGTTGACGCCCGAGGATAGCGGCGCCGCGGAGGCCCCGATCGTCTACGAAGCCGCCCCGGGCGAACGGCCGGTCATCAGCGGCGGACGGGTGCTGCGCGGTTGGGAGCCCGCCGGCGACGGCCTGTGGAAGCTGCGTCTCTCCGACGTCGCGACGGGAGACTGGTACTTCGAGCAACTCTTCGTCGACGGCCGACGCGCCACCCGGGCACGCATGCCCAACGAGTCCTACTTCCACATGCAAGCGGTACGCGAGGAGGTGCTTGAGCAGGGCTCGCCGCGACGTGCCCAACGGGCAAGACAAACCGTACACACGCGGCCGGAGGATTTTGAGCGTTCGCTGGCCAAGGTGCCGGCCGACGAATTCCCCGACGTGAACATGGTCGTTTATCACAAGTGGGACAACACGCGGCGGTTGCTCGACCGCGTTGATCCGAAAGAGGCCGCAATTGTCACCAGCGGCGAGGGCATGAAGTCGTGGAACTCGTGGAAAAAGGGGACAAGGTTTCATCTGGAGAACTTCCACGCCGCGCTGGATGTGCCCGGCGAATGGTTCCTTCAGCGCGACGGAACGCTGTTGTACAAGCCGCTGCCCGGGCAGGATATGCGCCGGGCTGAGGTCGTCGCCCCGGTGGCCGAGAAGTTTCTCGTGATCCAAGGCGAACCGGCCGCGGGCCGTTTCGTCGAGCACGTCGCCTTCCGCGGGCTCAGCTTCCGTCACGGGCAATGGCTCACGCCGCCGGGAGGCTTCGAGGGCTCGCAGGCCGCCTCGCCGATCGACGCGGTTGTCATGGCCGACGGCGCGCGGAACGTAACCATCGAGGACTGCGAGATCGGCCATATCGGCACCTACGCCGTCTGGTTCCGCCGGGGATGCCGCCGCTGCACGCTGCGACGCTGCTATCTGCACGACTTCGGCGCCGGCGGCGCGCGGATCGGCGAAACCGGCATCTCCGCGAACGACAATGAACGCACCAGCCACAACACGCTCGACAACAACATCATCCGCCACGGCGGACGCATCTTCCCCTGCGCCGTCGGCGTCTGGATCGGCCAGAGCGGCGACAACCGCGTCAGCCATAATGAAATCGCCGACCTGTTCTATACCGGCATCTCCGTCGGCTGGCGATGGGGCTACGCCGAAAGCCTCGCCAAGCGAAACACGATCGAGCACAACCACGTCCACCACCTCGGCTGGAACGTGCTCAGCGACATGGGCGGCATCTACACGCTTGGACCGTCGGAAGGGACCGTCGTCCGCAACAATGTCTTCCACGACATCTCCGCCTCTACCTACGGCGGATGGGGTCTTTACACTGATGAAGGCACCTCCGGAATCCTCTTCGAGAACAATCTGATCTACCGCACGAAGACCGGCGGATTCCATCAGCATTACGGTCGAGAAAACATCGTCCGCAACAACATCCTCGCCATGAGCAAGCTCCAGCAGTTGCAGGCTACGCGCGTCGAAAACCACCGGTCGTTCACCTTCGAACACAACATCGTCTACTGCGACCAGGGCAAGCTGCTGGCCGGCCCGTGGGATCGGCTCCGATACGTCAGCCGCAACAACTGCTACTGGCACGCCGGCGGCGCGCCGGTGACGTTCCTGGGGCATTCGCTGGAAGACTGGCAAGCGAAAGGGCACGAGCAGGGCTCGGTGATCGCCGATCCGAAACTGGCCGACCCGGCCCAAGGAGACTTCCGCGTTGCGCTCGATTCGCCCGCGGTGGCGTTGGGCTTCAAGCCTTTCGATCCCGGTACCGCCGGCGTCTACGGCGACCCCGCCTGGCGCCGCAAGGCGGCGGAGTGCAACCTGCCGCCGATGCCCATGGCGCCGTAGATGGGAAACCACGAAGGACACGCGGGTTCGGATCGTGCTCCCGCTGGGTTCCATCGCTTGCGGGACATCGCACTCATGTCCGTTGTCACTCAAGCCCCGACAAGAAACGCTCGGTCTCATCATTCCAGGGCAAGTCGGCCGGACTGTAGAGGAATCGCTTCGGATCGATCGGCACGTTGAGCATCACGTCGTAAAGCTGCATGACGACCAGCGCACGGCTTGGGTGGGGCCCAGCGTCGGTCGGGCGCGCGTCGGTCAGCGTGCGGCGGTACTCGATCCGGTAGGGGAAGTAGTCGTCCTGGCCGAGGATGACGACCACCTGGTCGGGCAAATGCGCAGGCAGCCGACTCAGGTCGGCCGGCTTGCCCGCCTCGATCGCCTCTTTTTGCTCGGGCAGCAATTGCGCCAGTCTCTTGGCAGTCCAGTGCCCTTGGAGTCGCCATACCGGGCGTCGGGCTTGTCCCCACTGCCCCGGCTCGGCCGGTGTTGAGAACTCGAAGGCGTCGCGCAAGGCTCGGATCAGCCGCGGCAGTCCCCCCAGGCCGGGCCATTCTCCCTGCGGCGTCGCCAGCGAGTCCGGCTCGGCCTCTTCCAGCCGCCGCAACACCCGATCGATATCGACGCGGCTAAGTTCCGGCTCGCCAACCAGGTTCCGCTTGGTCCAGAGGAAGCGGCCGTCGCAGACCTGCAACAGGCTGCTCGTCCGATCGCCAAGCTGGATCTTCAGTTCCAGGCGGCTGAGCAGATCGCTGCCGTCGCGCTGCTGCCAATAGTTGCCCGAGCCGATCAGACGCTTGTCGAACAGGTAGACCTCGTGGTGGATCCGCGCCGACACCGAGCGGGATCGGTCCACGAGGTTCAACGCCGCCTCCAAGAGCCGCTCCGACTGGGCCGTCGGCGTAGCGGCCGGTGTGGGAACCCCCTCTGGCACAGCGATGGGGATCGCCGGCTGCGGCAGCACCCCGACGGCCGAGGGGGCGGTGGTTGGCCGAGTCGCCTGGGCAAGCCGCGGAGGCGATTGGCTTCCGTAACCCCCTTGCGCATAAACACGTTGCGGCCAAACGGATCGAGCCGTTTCCGCCGCCGGGCACGGAGAAAGGACCAGAACGCACACCCCCCCCGCCAACGCGACTTTGGGCAATTTGGGCATCATCTTACGGGTATTAACGGATTTTCCAAAGAAACGCATTGTAACAAGCCGAAAACTAGTCCTCAGAAGGCGATCCTGCGCGATCGGCCCGTTTGGGATGACTTTCCGGAATGTCCGGCCAGCCGTTGCCCAAACCGGCTGCGTGGTAGCCTCGGTCGTCGCGAGGATGCGGGACTGGCTCGAAGGCGCAAGGCGGCATTGTACGCCCGACGTCCCAGACGGTCCACATCAACCTATGGACGTGGCTGGAGAAGTGCCCTGATTTGGTTTCAGGCTGGAAGTTTTCCGAGATTCCGCTGCACGCGAGCAGCCCACGAGGCGGGTGGCCTCGTTGGGCCAGTTCGTGACAGAGAGGGGGGAACACGATGAGGATTTTGGGAGTGTCCTTATTGATCGTCTGCGTGGCGGCCATCGGCTGCACGCGACCGCTGAAGAACAACCTGCCGCCGGCCCAAATGATGATGGAGCCGGGGCCTGGCGTGGGCGGTCCGGGACCGGGAGTGATGATCCCGCCGTCGGCACCGCCGATGCGCCCGATGGCCTCGCAGGTCGCCTTCGTCAGCCCGGAAGGGATGATGGTCACCTGGGATGTGGCCATGCCGGGCCAGTTCGATTCGGAGCCGCTGGTCACGCCGGGACGCTACAACTTCCCGCAAGGCGCGATCTACCGGCTGAAGCTGACGAACATCCCTGGCCGTTTGGGCGTGGAATTGTATCCGACGCTGGAAGTCGGCCCGGCCATGCCGCGGACCGAAGCGTTCCTGTCGCACAACGCGATCCCGATCCAGTTCTCGATCGAGGACTTCGATCAGGTCCTTAGCGGCAACTTCGTCACCAAGGTGATCTATCTGCCCGATCCGGAGTTCCAGGAACTGGCCCTTGCCGGCGTGGAGACGCTGGTCAGCACGCGGCTCGACCCGGGCGTCGACCCGGTCATCGAGGCCGACCGCCGCGGTTCGATCCTGGCGATCGTCCGCTTGGGCAACAAGGACCTGGAGGTGCCGACCGAGATGATGGAATCCGGCGCCGTGGAGCCGGTCTCGTACAACGCCGACGCCGGGCCGGGTGCGATGCCCATGGGCCGGCCGATGGGGATGCCGGTCGGAGGGCCGACGACGATGCCCTCGCCGAACCACTACATCTCCGGCGTCAACGGCCCGCAGTACGGCATGCCGACTTGCGGCACGCCGATCGGTTTGCCCGGTCCGCCGCACATCCCGTTGGGCGTCCCGGCCGGTTTGCAACGCCACACGGTCCGCAACCACACGAAGGTCTGCATGCCGCAGCCGACGAAGCACTTCAAGATGGATGTCAAACAGCGCCCCGGTTTCACCTACCCGAAGCCGGTCGATCATCTATATGTCTCCGAGTCGACGTTCCCCGGCGTGGGTCTGAACTGCCAGCCGCGGTCGGATAAGCGTCAACTTATCACGCCCGACCCGTGCGCCACCGGCGGCGGGGTGATCGGTGGCTGGGATTCGGGCACGTATGCGACCGACGCGGGAAGCGCGACGGTCGAGAATTGACCGCGGTAACGGTTCCGAAGCGGCGGCAAGGCCGTTTTGGATTCCGACGTTTGCAAGACAGGGAGGCTTGGCGTGGAAACTCGATCGAACCGACCTGATCCACCGAAGGTACTCCGAACGATGGTGCGTGTGTTCCGCTGCATGGCAATCGAGAAGTTGGTTTCTCGACGTGTTGTCGGCAGGTTGGCGTTAGTGCTGATCGGAGGGCTCGCCACAGCCTCGGTGCTGTCGGCGCAGGAGCCGCCGGTCCACTACCTGCATCAGGGAATGATGCCACCGGGAGCGATTGGAAGCCGGCACTTGCAGCGGCGCGCACCATTGCTCGGGTACTTCCAGCCGGTCGAGATCCGGGCCCCGGCCGGGGCCCAAGTCTCCCTGGCCGTCGACGGACGGTTCGCCGAGCCGACGTCGGCCCCGCGGCAGGTCGGCATGCTCATCGGCCAGGTCTATCGGATCCGGGTAACCAACATTCCGCGGCAGTCTGGCATGGAGGTCTTCCCGACCATCGAGGTGATCGACCGGACCTATGCCCCGGTGGGCCAGCAACGGCGTTTCGCAATCCCCGTCGAGCTGTCTCAGGAGGATATGGAGTTGGCCATGGCCGGGAAGTTTGTAACCCGGGTCATCTACCTCGAAGACCCGCACAACGCCCTGCCGGTCCAAGGCAACCTCAGTGGGCAGAACTGGTTTGAAGCCGCGCCGGGTCAGGATCCGCTGGCCGTGGCCGACGCGCTGGGGCGCCCCGTGGCCATCCTGCGGATCGGAGCCCGGCTGCCCAGTATCGGTGGCGAGCCCAGCGCGGAGTTCCTGTTTGGCTCCCCGCCGGTGCAAATGGCGGCGGGGAATGTCCACGGTCCCATGACCAATGACCAATAACCAAGGTCCAAACGCCATGAACCGCACTTCACAAGCCTTGACCGTACGGCCTGGCGTTCTCCGCCTGTGGGGCATGGCGCTGGTCGGGTGCGGCGTGACGATCCTCTGCTCGTGCCGTGGTCCGGCGTCCGGCCCCGGCGAGTTCGGACCCATTGCGGGCGGCCAATATCCGTCGTTGCCCGAGTCGGCCTATACCGGTATGCCCGCGCCAGGCCAGCCCTGCCCGATGCCGATGGGCCCAACCGCCGCACCCGGCATGCCGCACGGCATCCCGTTGCCTTATATGGCCGGCGGCCCCTGGGCGCCCGAGGGAACCAGCCAGCCCTGGCCTGCCGAGGAATATCTCTGCGATGGCGGCGACCGCGGTCTGCCCGCCGAAGTCCGGCCCGACTGGGAGGTGCTGGGGCTGGAGAGCGAAGACACCATTGCCCACTTCGACACGCTCGACGGCGAGACCCTCATCGAACCGAGCAATCGCGTTTGCATCTACAGCCCCCGGTTCAACGCCGTGCGGCGGGTGGAAACGCCCGTGGCCAGCGAACGCGCGGAAGGCTGGGCCGACGTCGCCTCGCCCGAGGTACTCATGGGGCCCACCAACACGCAACGGGTCGGCACAAACACTCAGAACTTCCAGCCCGTGCTGCACGATCGCACCCGACTGGTCGAAACATTCCTCGGCGAGCAGAACGGCGGCGAGGTCTCCGGCGCTCAGGGGCTTCGGGCATTCGAAGACGGCTTCCTGCCGTATGAGAACCTCCAGGTCATTCGCCAAGGCGTGATCGATAGTGCCGAAATGCCCTTCCTGGCCTTGGGTGCCAAGGCGGCGATCACCTGGTCGTCGGATCAGGCCGTGCAGGTGATCCTCGACGAGCAGTCGGCCATGGAGGACGTCAGCGACGTGACGGCGCCGTCGGTCTACACCGTCAACGCGCCGCCGGCCAATCCGCGTTTACGGGTGGTCAAGGTGGCCTCCACCCCCTTCGCCGAGCCGGGCGACGAGGTAGCCTTCACAATCCGCTTCGACAACGTCGGCAACCAGCCGATCGGCAATGTGGTCGTCATCGACAACCTGACCACACGACTGGAATATCTGCCCGACAGTGCCCAGTGCAGCATCGAGGCCTCTTTCTTCACCCAAGCGAACGAGGCCGGCTCGCTGGCCGTTCGCTGCGAGGTGACCGAACCGCTCGAACCGGGCGAAGGCGGCATCCTCCGGTTCCGCTGCCGCGTGCGGTAGGGTTCCAGCCCGCCATACCGCCCCGCTTTACCGAACCGATCGATCCGGGTTAGGATAGACGCGCGGCTCGGTCTACGTCCCACGGCGAAGAAGGAATCCAACGAATGGCCCATGTCTGTCCTTGGTGGGGCGGCTACTTCATCGACAACCCAATCCGCCGCCTCTTGCACCGGCCGCGGCGGATCCTCGAACCGATGGTCCGACCCGGGATGACGGCGATGGACTTCGGCTGCGGCATGGGCCTGTTCACTATCGCGATGGCGCGGCTCGTCGGCCCTCAGGGGCGGGTGATCGCCGTCGACCTACAGCCGCGGATGCTCGACGTGCTTCGCCGCCGGGCGAGCAAGGCGGGTGTCGCCGATCGGATCGTCACCCACGCGTGCAAGCCCAACACGATCGGACGAACCGATGTGCTCGACTTCGCGTTGGCCTTCTATTCGGCCCACGAGGTCCCCGATTTGAAGCGGCTGATCACCGAGCTGCACCAGCGGCTGCGGCCCGGCGGCCGTTTGCTGATTGTCGAGCCGATCGGGCACGTCAATGCGGCGGCCTTTGAAGACATGATGCGCATCAGCCGCGAGACGGGCTTCACGCTCGTCGACTTCCCTCCGGTCCGCCTCAGCCGCACCGCCCTGTTGGCCCGGTAGCCGCTGCCGGCAATCCTGGGGTCTTCCGTAGCTCGTAGCCTGGGAGGGCGACCTCCCCCGATGGCTCTTGGCCATCAGGCTTCGCACTACCGATTCTACCCCGCCGGGTGTTGACGCCGGGGCGCTTCGCCCTGCAGCAACGGGGCGGCCGTGGCGGCGACCACGATCCCGGCAATGCCGACGATCACGTAGACAACCCGGGTTACCGGCGTCATCTCACCGAAGATGGCGGCCACGAGGTTGTACTCGAACAACCCGACGAGCCCCCAGTTCAACGCGCCGATAACCGCCAGCACGAGCGAAATGATGTACGTCGTCTTCATCGAACATCCCCCTCTGCAAAATAAGGAATTGGCTGACGAGCCGGCGCGGAGTGCCGGCGTCTACTCCGAACCTTCGCTTCGCACTAGCTGCAACAACCGCGCCAAATAGCAACGGAGCGGCCGATTACGCCCAAGCCCACGCCGCATGTCCGAAGGTGCGGCCGATACCGGGCCAAAACACGGCAAAAACCGCTGGAAGTCGGCGTTCGCAAGCCACCTCATGAGGAGGTGCCGCCGGGCCGCCGAGGACGGTTCGCCGCCACGACGGGGGGTGCTGCCTGTTGCCAAAGTCGGGCAACGCGCCGAGCCTGTGCGACAAGTCGTCGCCGGTGTTTGACCAACTGTCGTGCCGGTCGAGCCTTGCCGAGGAAAAGCAAGCGACGGCAGGCCGCCGCTTTCTCTCTTTTCGCCTCAACCGTCACCGCCGGACGCTGCATGCCGCGCGGACAGCCTTGAGGACGTCTTTCGCCGCAGTGTGCTTCGAAATATAGGCATCGGCCCCGGCCTCGGCCATGGCTCGGGCCGCCGCGCCCCCTTCGTGGAACGAAAGCCCAACGACAATCATGTCGGGCCACTGCTGCTTGATGCGCCGCGTGGCTTCGATCCCGTTCATCCGCGGCATGTCGACGTCCATCAGGATCGCGTCGGGGTGCAGGGCTTCGGCCTGAAGGATGGCCTCGTCGCCGTCGGCCGCCTCGCCGATCACGTCGAAATCCGGCTCCTCGCCAAGCAGCCCCATGAAACCCGACCGGACCACGGCATGGTCGTCGACCACCAGCAGCCGGAACACCCGGGCGTCGAGCGGCGGCGTCTTCGCGGCGGCACGGCGCAGCTTCGTCGGCGCGGGCTTCGCGGCGTCCGGCGGTTCCGCACATTCCACGATCGGCACGACCAGCCGGAACCGGGCACCGCCCTCCGGCGTCGCTTCAAACTCCAGCCGCCCCTCCAACGCCTCCAGCCGTTCCTGGATGGTGAACAGCCCGAAGCTCTCCGGGTTTTCCAGCCGGACTTCAACGGCCCGGGGATCGAAGTTCGTGCCCTCGTCCTCGACCTCGACCACCAAGTGGTCATCCCGGCAAGCGAGCATGAGCCGCGCTTCCATCTTGCCGGAGTGTTTCACGACGTTGAACAGCAGCTCGCGGACCGCCCGAAACAGGAACGCCCGCAAGTGCTCGGGCACTCCGGGAAGGTCGCCTTGGTCATCGACGACGACCTCCAGCCCGTGCTTCCGGCCGAACCACTCGGCGAGCCACTCGAAGATATCGGCCAGCGTGCCGATTTGGAGGACGGGCGGGCTGAGTTCGTGGGTGAGGTTCCGCGAGGTGCCGATGCATTCGTCGAGCAGTTCATCGAGTGCGTGGACGTCGTCGTGCAGTTTCATGGCGTCGCGTCGGCCAAGCGTGCGCAGCCCCATCTTCGCGGCGACGAGCATTTGCTGCAAGTCGTCGTGCAAGAGCTTGGCGAGCCGGCGGCGTTCGCGATGTTCGGCATGGCCCAACTCGGCGGCCATGCGGCGGAGGTCCTGGGCACGGCGTTCGGCGACGGCCGCCCGCTCGGCGACCTGGGCTTCGAGCGTTTCGTTCAGCTCGCGCAGCGCCTCCTCGGCGGCCTTGCGGTCGGTGATGTCGCGATTCGAGCCGCGGCGGCCGATTGGTTGGCCCTCGTCGTTGAACACCGGACGGCATACGTGCCCAAGCCAACGCTGCCGGCCGTCACGGCGGATAATGCGGAATTCCAACTCATGCGAATCGGATTCCGACGGGTTCTCGCGCATGTGCGCGGCAACGCGGGGGCGGTCGGCCGGGTCAACGATCTTCAGATACAAGTCGGCGTCGGCAAGAAACTCTTCCCGCGTGTAGCCGGTCATCGGTTCGCAGGAAGGCGATATGTAGACAAAGGTGCCGTCCGGGGCCCTCCAAAACTCCCAGTCGTGCGTGTAATCGGCAACCGTGCGGAATCGCCGCTCGCTCTCGCGCAGCGCCTCTTCGGCCCGCTTGAAGGGCGTCGTCTCGCGCAGCGAGAAGACCAGACCGGTCACCTGGCCGTCGGCGTCTTGCACCGGCGTCAGGCTCCAGTCCCAGTAGGTCACGCCGCGCTCGGGCTGGTCCGGAAAGACAAACGGCTTGTCCTTGTAGAAGACCGCCTCGCCCGTGTCGCGGACTTTGCGGAAGATCGCTTCATTCTCTTCGTTGGGATACAGCTCGAAGTGGTTCTTGCCGACCAGTTCCTCCGGGGTTTTCCGGCACGACTCCGCATAGGCCGGATTGACCCAAACGAAATGGAACTCCGGATCGAGAAAGACCAGCCGCACATCGGTGGCCTGCATGACGGTGTCCAGCAGGCTGCGCTCCCGGCGCAGCGCCTCTTCGGCCTGCTTGCGCTCGGTGACGTCCGTGAAGATCACGGCGAACTGCCCCGCGGCGGGCCGATAGGCGAACACCTCGTACCACCGGCCCAGCCTGCCGCTGTAGCTGTCGAAATGGGCCGGCTCGCCGGTCAACGCGACCCGGCCGTAGGTCTCGATCCAAAGCGGCTCGGTCTCGGGCAGCACCTCCAGCAGCCGACGGCCCACCACCGCGTCGCACGCCAGGCCGGTCAGCCGCTCGAAGGTCGGGTTGACCTCCAGGAACCGATAGTCGACCGGCCGGCCGGCGGCGTCGGTGATGATCTCGTGCAGCGCGAAGCCTTCGGTCATGTTGTCGAATAGCGACCGATACCGCGTTTCGCTTTCGCGCAGGGCATCGCGCAGGTGGTTCAGCGGCGAGATGCGCCACGTTCCGGTTGCCCGGGCGGAGGCGACGGCGGCGACGAGCATATAGAGCCCGCCGAGCATTTGCGCGCCGCGGCCGGTCCAGCCGAGCACGCCGCCGTGGATCGATTGGAGCATCATGCCGCCGAGCCCGATGGCCAACAGGGCCAGGCCGAGCCCGTACCAGTAGAGGAAGGCCGAAGGTTCGCGGCGGTGGCTTCGGAGCATGCGCCAGGCGGCTGCGGCGAACATGGCCACGGCCGCGACCAGCACGACCTGGCGCAGCGGCGTGCCACCGGTGCCTTCGACGAAGAACAACGGCGTTCGGCCGGCCAGCGCTGCGACGACCAGCAGGAACATGGCGGCGACCACCGCGACATAGCCGGCCGCCAGCCATCGAGCCGGCCGCCCGATATGCCCGAGCCATAGAACGCCCAGCAGATGGCAGGCCGCGCTGAGAAGCACGCCGAGGTTGTGGATGGTGACGGTGAGATTGGCTCCACGGTCGACCAGGGCGGAAGCGGCCACGGTTGCCACCCCCCAGGCGAGCGCCCCGCAGCCGAGCATCAGCACTCCCACTTGTCGGCCGGCCAGGAAACCGCGCCCCGCCAGCAAGGCGATGCATACGGAGACGAATCCCGCAAAGACCAGGTTCAGCGTCAGCAGCAGAGCACGAGATTCGTAAACCGTCGGCAGATTCGCCCACCACAAGACTACAATCGCCCCGGCCAGCAGCGGGATCGGAACCCACGCGAATCGGCCGACGGGCGCGCCGCGCGGGGGTTCCGGCTCGGGCGGCCCAACCAGCACCGTTTGGCCGATGTGCCTCGGGAGGGATTCGCGCCGCGCGGAATGGTCGAGGGTCGGAGGGGCGTCCATGACGAGCTGCGGCCTTCAGGGTCAGAAGAAAGAACAACCGCTAATGGCTCATCATACCCCAACTCCCCATGGGCC
>Ga0180434_10004649_pt1 | contig 16589 bp, 14 predicted proteins | sample SS_ome_7_FD_132453 | JGI IMG/M metagenome (GOLD analysis project Ga0180434, IMG submission 132453) | Hypersaline lake sediment archaeal communities from the Salton Sea, California, USA - SS_1_D_2 metaG | ecosystem: Environmental > Aquatic > Non-marine Saline and Alkaline > Hypersaline >...
CGGTTGCTTTCGCGCTGGCCGCGCTCATTCATGGTCTTTCCCGTAATTCGTCCCACCATCGCCATCGTTTTATGCCCATCGATTGCTACAATCACGGGTTGACCGCCACGGCGGTCGGCTGGGCCGCCTCTTCGGCGAAATAGGTCGTCACCTGCTCGACGATATCCTCCGGAGCCGTCTCGTCCAGCGGAATCTCGCCGTGGAACTGCGATTCGGCACCGGCCATCCGATCGGCCACATCGAGCCGGGTCTTCAGGTCGGAGATCAGCTCCTTCACACGGCCGAGATGGCTGTCGTCGAACTGGTACTCGCTCGTGGCATTGGCGGCGGCGATCATCTGCAGCCGGGCGTCGAGATTCTCGACCTCCACCTGCAACTGCCGCTTCGACGCCATCATGCCCTCGAGCTTCTGCCGGGCCGCCTCCAGACGCCGCTGTCGGGCGTCGTGGATTTGCTCCAGGCTGGCCAGGGTGGCCTCGCCCGTCTTGTAACGATCGAACCGATTGGCCAGGTCCATGCGGACCTGCTCGGCCGAATAGGTCCTGCCTGCGTAGCGGAAGACGTCCTTCTCCGAGGCCAGGTCGGTCCGCAGCCGCATCAGGTGGCTCTTCTCCTGCTCGAGCTGTTCCTCGGCCCGGGCGATCTGCTCCTGAAGCCGCTTGACCTCGACCTCCTCTTTGGCGATCAGGTGCATGTTCTTTCGGATCTCGGGCACGAGATCCTTGACCATGCCGCGTGCCCTTTCGATCTCGAATTCGATTGGCACGGCATCCTGGACCGCATCGGACACATAGCCGGCCGAGGTGCGGACATAGCTGACCGCACCGCGACCGAATAGCAACACGGCCACCAAGGCCGTCCCCCCGCCGACAATCAGCATTTTCTTAATAATCATTGTATCCTCCGGGTTTAGTTTGAGAAACGGGATGCGTTTTTCCGTTGTTTCTTTTTGGGGACTGTCCCCTTTGGCCCGGCCACCAAGGCCGAGCTCTGGAGAGTCATTCGCCGGGCGCCGGCGGATATTGGGAAGTTTTTCGAGAAACCTTATGCGGAAATTTCGCTTCCACGCGGGGCTGCTTGGCGCGGAGGGCGACATGGATAAACTGGCGATATGACAGAAACCACCACGAAGCTGGTCAAGAGAATCCACGACACGCCCGGCAAGCTGGTTCTGGCCGTTTCCGGCGGCGGAAGTCGTGCCATTGCCGCGTTGCTGGAGGTGCCCGGGGCGACGCGAACCGTGCTGGAGGCGGTCGTGCCCTATTCGGCCGAAGCGATGGCGCAATGGCTGGGCGGCCCCCGGGTCGAACATTTCTGCTCCCCGCAGACGGCCCGGGCGATGGCGATGGTGGCTTTTGAAAGGGCACGTCAGTTGGGCAAGGGCGAGGAGTCGCTCGCGGGGGTCGCCTGCACGGCCGCGTTGGCGACCGACCGCCCCAAACGGGGGCCGCACCGGATCCACCTGGCCTTGCAGACCGCCTCGCTGACAACAACTTGGTCGCTGGAACTCGAAAAGGGCCGCCGCACCCGAGCGGAGGAAGAGGACGTGGCCCAGCGGCTGGTCCTCAGCCTGGTCGCCGAGGCCCTGGGTCTAGACGGTCGGCTGGAACTCGACCTGGCCGACGCGGAACAGCTCGAACGCCACCAGACCGTTGCCCCGCGGACGTGGCGGGAACTGTTGCTCGGCAGCGTCGAGTCGGTGGTCCAGGGGCGGCCCGTCTTCGAAGCGATTCTTTCCGGTTCGTTCAACCCGATGCATGTCGGCCACCAGCAGATGGCCGCCATCGGCGAAGAGATCCTCGGCCTGTCGGTCGCGATGGAGATGTCGATTATCAACGTCGACAAACCGCCGCTGGACTACTCTGAGATCGAACGGCGACTTGGGCAATTCCCGCCGGATCGCACCGTCTGGCTCACCCGGGCGGCCACGTTCGAGGAGAAGTCGCGGCTGTTCCCCGGGGCGACGTTCCTGGTTGGCGTCGACACGCTACGGCGGATCGCCGACCCGCGCTACTACGGCAACGACACGGCCGCCCGGCAGGCGGCCCTGCGGCGGATCGTCGATCGCGGTTGCCGGTTCCTTGTTTTCGGCCGCGACATGGGCACCGGCTTCGTGCGGCTGTCCGATCTCGAGTTGCCCGAGGCATTGCAGCGTATCTGCCGCGAGATCAGCCCCGAGCGTTTTCGGGAGGATGTTTCGTCGACCGAGCTGCGCCGGGCGGGGAAGTGGTGAGCGGATTCAGTCCCCCAGCTCCAGCCGCCGCCCCTCGCGGTGGCTTTGCCGGGCTTGCTGGACGATGGTGAGGCTGCGGTAGGCGTCTTCCAGATCGCACGTCTTCTGCCCGCCACCGGCGACCGCGCGATGGAAACGGGCAAGAAGCTGCTCGCCGACGGGCCGCTCGCTCTCGAGCGATTCCTGATGCCGGCCGGCCTCGTCGAACCAGACGAGCGTGCTGGGCAGATCGACGAACGCCACGCCATTCTCGCACGAGACCTGCAACCCGGCCAGAGGGCGGTACGTGAGGGCCTCGTGCCAGCGCGGCGGGATGTAACGACCGCAACTGATCTGGGCGATCGGGCCGTTGCCGGGCTGCTCCGGCGGCGAGAAGTCGAGGCTCATCATCTGGTAGTCTTCCTCGCCCGAGGCAACATCGCCCGGATACATCAGCCCATAGACCCAACGCGGCGGGCGGTCGACGATATAGCCGCACCAGTCGACCAGCTCGATCAGGTCGCGGACGGCCGAATGGGCCCGGGAACAGCCCGACAGATGGTTATGGGCCGTCTCGATGCACCGGCGGTGGCAGAACAGCAGCCGCGGTCGGCCCAACCGGGTGGCAATCAACTCCTTCAGCCGGACGGTCGCCGGGGCATGGCGTCGGGGCAATTCGACCATGAAGATGATGCCTGAGGCCTCGACCCGCTGCTTCACCGCCAGAGCCTCCTCGGGCCCCAAGTCCAACCCGGCCGCGCAGTAGATAGCCTTGCCCGACCGGCAGGCCGCCAGGATCGGCAAGGCGCCGAACCATTGCGGCGAGAGGATCAGCAGTGCGTCGACGTCCTCGCGCTCGACCAGCGCGTGGTAGCCGTCGACGGCCGAGGCGGAGAACTCCGCGGCGGCGAGTTCCGCACGTTGGGCTACCTGGTCGCAAACCGCGCGGACCTCGAACTGATCGGCCAGCGTCCGCAGCGCCCGCGCATGCCGCTGCTGCCAAGTGTCTCCCAAACCGATCAAGCCGACGCGAAGTTTCATAAGTGTCCTGTAGACGGTGGCCCCATTTGATTATAGGTGTGGGGGCCTGGAGTCACAATTGCACCCCCGGACGCGGTTTTCGCCTGACGTGGACCGGGGAGTTGGGGGTCAGGAAAAACCGTCAAGAACCTCACATTCGTCACAAATCCTATGCCCCCTATTGCATCTCCAGATTCTCTAAGTAAACTAACGGTACTCACCGCTAGGAAGGCGGCCATGGCGGGTCGCCCCCCAATACGGCAGCGGAACACGCAGGTTTCGCGAGTCGCCAGCCGACACCCTTCCCCGCCAGCTTGACCCCCTGTTTCGTCTCGCCCCCCTGAAGGAGATGTTCGTGACTAGCCTCACTCTTGCGATGGTATTGCAGGCTGCCGCATTGACGGCCCATGGAGAAACCTATGCCGAAGCGCATCGGGCAGCCGTTGATTCCGGCAAGCCCATGCTCATTATGGTCAGCACCGAGTGGTGTGTCCCCTGTCAGCGGATGAAGAAGACCGTGCTGCCGGAGGTCCGCCGACGCGGACTCTTCCGCAAGATCGCGTTCGCGATTGTCAATCCGGACCGGGAAGGTCCCTTAGCGAAGAAGCTCACCGGGGGCGGCCCCGTCCCGCAGTTGCTGATGTTTCGCCGAACGCCCGAGGGCTGGATGCGGCGCAAGCTGGTCGGCGGCCAGGACGTCGCGACCGTCGAGAAGTTCATCGAGCAGGGGATCCTCGTTGACGCCACCGCGGGCAATACCCAACCGGGCGATGCCGACCACGCCGATACCAAGCACGACGCGCCAAAACCGACCGACGATGCCACTCAGGTCGTGACTGTCAGTCGGCGGAGCGGTGGAGACGCGGCGGACAAGCCCGGCCGCTGAGCGGAGGCAATTTCCGCACTTACTTTCCGCCCGGCATCTCGTTGTTGAGCTTGTAGCGGCGGATCTTGCGGTCGAGCGTCGAGCGCTCGATGCCCAGGATATTGGCAGCCCGGCTCTTGTTCCAGCCGGTGTACTGGAGCATGGCACGGATGTGGTTCCGCTCCATGTCGGCCAACGACGCCGGGCGAATCACCGGCTCGTTGAGGTTGGCCTCCTGGGTGTCGCCGGCGGTAGAGAGCTTCGTCAGCAGCAGATCGTGCTGGTCGATCATCTCGCCGCGGCAGAGGACCACCGCGCGTTCGATTACGTTCTTCAATTCGCGGACATTGCCCGGCCAGCGGTAGTGCAATAGCTGGTCGGCGGCCTCGGGCGTAAATCCCTTGATCCGCCGGCCGGTCTCGGCGTTGAACTTCTGCAGGAAGAACTCGGCCAATACGGTGATGTCTTCCGGCCGCTTGCGCAGCGCAGGCACGACCACCTCCAGCACGCGGAGCCGGAAGTAGAGATCGCGGCGGAACGTGCCCTCGGCGACGTCCTTCTCCAGGTCGCGGTTGGTCGCCGCAATGACGCGCACATCGGCCCGGATCGGCTTGTTGCCGCCGACCCGCTCGAAAGCGTGTCCCTCAAGCACCCGCAAAAACTTCGCCTGGATGCCGGGGCTCATCTCGCCGATCTCGTCGAGCATCAAGGTGCCTCGGTCGGCGGCCTCGAACTTGCCGATCTTCCGATCCGTCGCGCCGGTGAATGCGCCCCGCTCGTGGCCGAATAGTTCGCTGGCCAGCAGGTCCTCGGCCAAGGCGGCGCAGTTGAGGCAGACGAAGACATTGTCGCGCCGCGGGCTGCAATAGTGGACGGCCCGGGCGACCAGCTCCTTGCCCACGCCGCTTTCGCCGCGGATCAGGACGGTCGAATTCGTCTCCGCGGCCCGGGCGATCTCGTCGGCCACGGCCTTGATGCCGGCGCTGTTGCCGATGATCTCCTTCTGCACGCCCAGCCGCTCGCGGAGCTGGACGTTCTCCGTGCGGACTTGCGAGAGATTGTCGGCCAATTCCTGGCGGCGGAAATAGTTGACCAGCGCCACGGCCACTGTCTCGGCCACCGCGAGGGTGAACTCCAAATCGTCCGGGTCGGGCACGCGCTGCTCGTCGGTCGAGTAGAGGTGGATGATGCCGAACGTCTCCTGGCCGAGGCGGATCGGGGCACACAGCACACTGGTCGTGTAGATCACGCCATGGCTATCGCGGCTGCCCAGGGTGCTGTCGCCCATGACATTGCGGGCAAGCACCGCTTCGCCTTCCCGCATGACGCTCGAGGCCAGCACATCGGAGAGGCGGTGGTAGCGGTGGTCGGTCGACGTGCTCCGCGAGGCCACGACCTCCAGCGCCTCGGCGCTCGGCACGCCCTGGAATCCCCGAGGAAGCATCAGCACGGCACCGCCGTCGGCCTGAGTGCCTTCGAGCAGTCCCTCCAGCGCCAGGTTGGCCATGGCCGCCAGGTTGGCCGCCTTGCCCAACTCGAAGGCCATCCGGCAGAGCTTTGCGGCCGCCCGACCCATCTTCGAGACGCCCTCGGCATCTTCTTCGCCGGCGAGAAGCTTGGTCCGACCGCGGCGGTGGGTGATCGTCGTCGGCTCGCAGGCCGATAGCACGCTGGAATCGTCGTCCACGTCTTGCGGTTGCTTTGGCGGCTCGGCGCGGCGGACGGAGGTGGCGGTGTCGGCAAAAGCCTCGGCCAGCCGGTGGACGAAGACCAGTTGCGAGCGGCCAATGCGGATCACGTCGCCCGGTTGGAGGGCCCAGTCGCTCTTGACCAACTGGCTGCCGACCATCGTGCCGTTGCGGCTGTCCAGGTCGCGGAGCGTCCACTGCCCGCCCGACATGAACACCTCGACGTGCGTGCGGCTACAGCGTTCGTCCTTGATGACGATTTGGTTGGTCGGCGCGCGGCCGATCGTCAGCGACTGCCCCGGCACCAGCCGGAACACATCGCTCCATTTCGTTCCTTCTCGGACGACCAAGTAAGCCAGTTGGGACACAGGACCCTCTCGACGGGTGGTTGGGCAAGCCGATTTTCGCGGAAAAGGTTGAACTCCTCCCGGTGTATTCCCTGTGGGGGGTAGAGCCCCTTCACGAGACGTCACCGCATTTCAGTACCTGATCCACTAGCGTATGTTATTTAGATTAGCCGCAACACCCCCGTTTCCGCAACCCAAGGGCTCGGAAGGGCGTGCCTGCAAGGGCTGGGCACTTCAGTGCCCAGTCTTCAATCCCCCGGGCACGAAAGTGCCCGGCCCTCGATGGAAGTGTACTCTATTCCCCTTTGGGCAGGGATTCCCAATCCCGGAATCATCTTGACTTCCCACCCCAAATGCCCGTATCGTGTGCGACCCATGCATGTCGATCTGCTAGTGCTGAACTACAACGGGCGCCGGCTGCTGGCCGAGTGCTTGCCGACGGTGCTGCGCGCCGCCGAACAATCGCGCCACCGGTGCCGGGTGACCGTGGTCGACAACAACTCGACCGACGACTCGCTCGAATGGCTCGGGCGGCATTGGCCGGACGTTCGGGTCGTCCGCCGGCCGAACCGGGGGCTTTGCTCCTTCAACGACATTCTCTCCACGCTCGAGGGGCCCGTGGCGGTGCTGCTGAACAACGACATCAAACTCGATCCGGCGAGCATCGACCCGTTGGTCGAGCCGCTAATCGCCGAGCCCGACTGCTTCATGACGGCGCCGCGATGCTGGCTGTTCGACGGGGCGACCTACGAAGGGTTCCGCACGGCGGTCACTTGGCGATGGGGATTGGTCCAGGCCACGGCGCTGTTTCCAGGCCACGAGTCGGGTGTCGAGCAGCCGGGGCTCACGGCGTCGGCTGGCGCGGCCATGGCGGTCGATGTCCGCCGGTTCGTGGAACTCGGTGGATTCGATCCGATCTACCTGCCGGGCCGGCTGGAGGACCTCGACTTCGCCTTTCGCGGCTACCAGTCCGGCGGCTACGCCCGATATGTGCCGGAGTCGGTCGCCTACCACCGCGGCGCGGCTACGTTTGGCCGGGTCCATGGCGACGGCGGCTGCATGCGTCTGGCGTTACGCAATACGCTGCTGTTCCAATGGAAGAACCTCCGCCACCCGCGGCATATTGCCCGCCAGATGTTGGGGCTGCCGCTGCGGCTGGCGCGGGACTTGTTCCTTGCCCCGACGGTTCCGGCCGAGCGGCGGTGGATGTTCGCCCGGGCGTTGCGCGATGCATTGGCCCGGGTGTACCAACTTCGGCGGAGCAATCATCGGCGTTGCGGAAGCATCATGGAAGAGCGTGCCTTCTTCCGCCGGTTCGCCCCGGTCGCGATGCGGCGCGTATAGTCTGAAACAACCCAGGAGTTCGCCACCACATGGACGTGACGGCGGCCACTATCCCGACGACGAAAACCCACGCACCGACCGCGGCCGAACTAGCCGAGCGCGATCGGGCGCGGCGGTATCCGCTGGCGCGATGGTATCTCCGCCCGGCGGCGGCCTGGCTGGCCGAGCGCCTGGTACACACCCGAATGCGGCCGGTCGCGTTGACACTTTGCGGGTTGGTCTCAGCGACAGCGGCCGGAGCTGTCTTGCTTACGCGGCCGGAAGCCCTACCGCTGGCCGCGCTGCTGGTGCTGCTCTACTGGTTCTTCGATCGGGCCGACGGCCTGCTGGCTCGACGGCAGAAGACGGCCTCCGCCTGGGGCGCATGGCTCGACGGCAACATCGACGAGCTGGTCGACGTCGGTCTGCACGCCGCCTTGGCCGCCGCATTGGCCGCGAACGCCGCAAGCTCCTGGCCGTGGATCCTGCTGGCCGCCTTCCTTGGCGGCAAGTATCTATTCGCCTACGGCCTAACGCTGGAAGAGCACGCCGCGGAAGCGTCCACGCAAGTCAACGCTAACCAAGATCCCCAAAGCTCCGCCGGCCTCTTGGCTCGCCTGTACCACCTGCCGGGCAATGCCGACATCCGCGTTCACCTATTGGCCGCGGCGATTCTGACCGGCTGGCTCGGCGTGGAGCTGGCCCTGGTGGCCGTGTACTACAACATGCGTTGGATCGTGCGCTACGTGCTGGTCGCGCGGCGCTTGCACCATGACCCCGGGAGCCAACCCCAATGACCGGGCGCCCAACGATCACCGCCGCGCTGATCGCGCTGAATGAGGAGCACCAGCTCGCCGAGTTGCTGCCAGCGCTCGACTGGGTCGACGAGATCGTGCTGGTCGACGGCGGCTCGCGCGACGGCACGGTCGCCGTGGCCGAACAATTCGGCTGCCGCGTGGCCGTGCGGAAGTTCGACACTTTCGCGGGGCAACGCGACCACGCCCTGCAATTGGCCACGAGCGATTGGGTCCTGTCGGTCGACGCCGATGAAAGGCCGACACCGCCGATGGTCGCGGAGGTCCGCCGCCGGATTGCCGAGGGCCGCAAGAGCGCGTTTCGCGTGCCGATTCGCAGTTGGATCTTCGGCCATCCGATGCGCTGGTCGGGCACGCAGGACGATCGGCCGGTGCGGCTCTTCCGGCGCGACGCGGCCCGTTGGCAAGGCGAGGTCCACGAACGGCTGCATGTTGTTGGCTGCGTAGGGCGATTGCGTCATGGGTTGACGCATCGCACGATGCCGAGCCTGGCGAGCTTCTTGACGAAGATGCACCGCTACACGCGGCTGGAGGCCGAAGGCCGACTTGCCGTCGGCCGGGCGCCGCGCTGGCGCGACCGCTGGATTGCCCCGCCGCGCGAGTTCCTCCGACGGCTGATCTACAAGCAAGGCTTCCTCGACGGCCGACCCGGCTGGGCGTTTTGCGCCCTCAGCGGGCTGTCCGAATGGGTCCTTGCCCAAGAGCATCGGCGATTGTGGACCGCCTATCGACATCGAGAGCACCAACCGACGCAAACGTGATGACACCGAATCGACTCCCCCTACTGCCGCTGCTGGTCGACGACGTTCCGTCGGGCCTGCTCCGCGCGCTGGCGCAGGAGGGCGTGCCGGTTCGGTCGCGGCGCGACGCGACGGCCGCGGGCCGGTTCGTGCTGTTCGATTCGCGGCGAACGAGCAATCCCGCGCCGGCCAGGGGGCAAACCGCTATCGACGTCCATCGGCTTCGCGGCGTCGCAAGCGGTGACCCATTGACGCAGCTCGGCGATGGGCAGTCGCGGCGGCAATGCTGGGGAATCGGCGGGTTCACGCTCTGCGAAGAGGTCGCCCGGGTCAATCACGCGTCCGTGCGGCAACGCGTCTTGGGGCGATTGCGGGAGGAGATCGAGCAGGCCGGCGGCGTTTGGCTTACCGTGGCGGCATGGCCGTTTCCGCATCGCAGCGCGATGAGCTTCCGGATCGACTACGATCAGTACGATTCGGGCGATTTCGACGCGATGATGGACGTCGTTGCCGAATGCCCCGAGGCGACCAGCCATTTCGTCAACGGCGCGGCATACGAGCGGCATCCGGAGGCACTGGCCCGGCTTCGCGGTCTTGACGTCGGCTCGCACGGCTACCGGCACCACACGTATCCGACCGAACCGGAGAACGTCCGGAACATTGGCCGTGGGATCGACGTGCTACAGGCGGTCGGGATCGAACCGTCGGGCTTCGTCGCCCCAGGTGGGCGGTTCAACCCAGGCTTGCTTGCGGCCGTCGAGTCGCTCGGCATCGGGCACAGCTCGGAGTTCGCCCTGGCCTACGACGATCGGCCCTTCATGCCGGCCGGTAGCCGGGTGTTGCAGATTCCGGTCCACCCGATCTGTCTGGGATTATTCCTGGAGGCGCTCCCCGAGGCGGCGCGGCGCGACTCGGCGGCCGTGCAGCGCGCGGTCCGTGCGACGATTGACCATTTCCGGCAGACGGCCCGACTAAAGTACCGCGCGGGCGAACCGATCGTGCTCTACGGGCATCCGACAGGCCGCTTGGGGCGATACCCCCAGGTGCTCCGCGCGGTGTTCGACACGGCCGACGAGTTCGCCGCCGTTTGGAAGACCAGCTTCACGCACTTGGCCGCCTGGTGGCGGACGCGGATGGATGTGCGGCTGATGGTCACCAGCGACGGCCGGCAGTTTCAGATCACCGCCGACCGCCTGCCGCTGAACTACCGCGTGGCAATCGAGTATTGGCGCTCGCGGCACGTCGCCCGCATGCCGTTGACCGGGCGACGCATGGCGTTCGTCCCAACGTCGCTGGCCTACGAGAACCGCACGGCCATGCCGACGCTCCAGCCGAGCGGGCCCGACCGATCGGCCGGGCTTCGCGACCGGTTCCGCAAGTGGCTCGACTGGGAGAAAGAAACGCCGCCCGAGGAGATCGCCCTCCACGACGTGCGACATTGGGCCAAACGAACGTTGCGGAAGTTGGCTGGATAGCCGGGATGGAGTCAATGGAAACAACCCACGTCACAACACGTCAGCCGCCTGAAGTACGTCATTCCCGCTCGCGCGGCCGCGCGCCCTCGGTCCTGCTTGCCGGAAAGCTCGACGCGATGATCGCACCCGGCGGGGGCGAGATCCAACTGGCGGCAATGGCCGAGGCGCTGCCGGCGGTGGGCGTCGACGCGCGTAGGTGGCGGCCATGGGAAGAATCGTTCGCCGCAGCCGACGTGTTGCACCTGTTCGGAAGCGTGCCGGAGCATCTGCCGCTGGTCGAGGCGGCACGGCGGCAGGGCGTGGCGGTCGTGCTCTCGCCGATCGCGTGGTTCGCCCTGGCCGACGCATGGCGCCAGCCGCGTCCGATCGGCGGGCGACTGGCGGCCTGTGGGCGGTTCGCGGCGCGGGCGGCGTGTCCTCGGTTGCCTTCGTGGCGGCGGCGGCTCTATCACGCGGTCGACCGGCTGCTGCCGAACTCCAGGGCCGAAGCCCGACAGTTGACACACTACTTCCAGGTACCGCCGGAGCGGATCCATGTCGTTTCCAACGGAGCCGACGAACGGTTCGCGGATGCCGACGCCGAAGCGTTCGTCGACGCGTTCGGCCTACGCGACTTCGTGCTCTACGTCGGGCGGATCGAGCCGCGGAAGAACCAACTTGGCTTTCTTCGGGCAATGCGGGGTAGCGGCCTGCCGCTGGTCGTGCTCGGCGACGTGGTGCCGGGCCATGAAGCCTACCTGGCCGCCTGCCGGGACGCGGCCGATGCAAATGTGCATTTCCTGCCGCGGCTGGAGCACGACGACCCGCGATTGGCCGGCGCCTATGCGGCCTGCACGTGTCTGGCATTGGCCAGTTGGTTCGAGACGCCCGGGCTGGTCGCGCTGGAAGCCGGCATGTCGGGAACGCCGTTGGTGCTGCCTGAGGGCGGGTGTGCCCGAGAGTATTTCGGCCCGATGGCCGAGTATGTCAAACCCAACGACCTGTCGGGCATCCGTCGCGCGGTGCTGGCTGCCATGGGGCGGCCGCGCGACCCTGGGTTGGCGGAGCATGTCCGCGAGCATTGTTCCTGGCACGCCGCCGCCGAAGCGACCAAGGCCGCATACGCGAAGGTGTTGAGAGCTGAGTGTTGAGAGTTGAGAGAAAACAGGAAGCAAGTCGAGCAATGACCCCAACGCCTGAACAACAGAAGCGGCTTCGCCGACGCCCGTTGGGCCGTTATCGCTATACGCGGTTGCGGTGGCGGGTGGTGTTCGCGCTGGTGGATTGGGTTGGGGCATGGTTGTTCGCCCTCGGGCGTGCGTTACGGCGCTGGCTTGGCAAGGACGAGCCGACCGAGCCGCCGGCCGAGCCCGAAATCGTGTTGCTGGTGCAGCTCGATCACTTGGGCGACGCGATTCTGACCACCTCGATGCTGCCGTGGCTGCGGCGGCAATACCCCAGCGCGTCGATCGAGGTGCTGGCCAGCCCTTGGAACTGCGAGGTGTTCGACGCGGCCGTGGAGGTCGACCGCGTGCATGTATTCCGCTGGAACCGATTCGCTCGCGGCGTGCTCTTGCCGTTGGTTTGGGTGCCGGCCATGGTTTGGCAAGGCTGGCGGCTGCGCAGGCGGCGGATCGGGCTGGCAGTGGATGTCCGCGGTGATTGTTCGATCGCGTTGATGCTCTGGATCGCCGGGGTGAAGCGCCGTGTCGGTTGGAGCGCCGGCGGCGGCGGGTTCTTGCTCACCGAAAGCGCCGCGTTCGTGCCGAATCGGCCGGAGTTGGAGTCGCGTCGGGCGCTGTTGGAGACGCTCGGCATTCAGCTTGGCAGGCAGCCACGCATGCGGCCACGGTTCCATCCCAGCCCCTGGGCACGACGTCAGATACGCGGCTGGCTGACGACCTGGTTAAGGCAGGCTGAGAAGCTTTGTGACGAATCGAAAGCGGACTCCAATGTAGTCATCGCACTTCGTACGACGTCCAATCATCACACTCCGTGTGATGACCGCGGTGTAAGCCCCAGTGAGGCCGTGTCCACGCGGCCGCTGGTGGTCTTGCACATTGGCGCGGGCACGGCCGCCAAGCAGTGGCCGGTCGAACATTGGCGCGAACTACTCGGGCGCTTGGTGGTCGACCGTCAGGCCCGGGTCGTGCTGGTCGGCAACACGCGCGAAAAGCGGCTTGCACGACAGATTCTCGAAGGCCGGCGTTGGCCGGGGGTGCTCGACGGAACCGGCTGGCTGAGCCTGGACGAACTGGCCGCGCTGATCGAGTTGGCCGATCTGTTTGCCGGCGCCGATTCCGGGCCGGCCCATTTGGCCGCGTCGGTCGATACGCCGGTTGTCGCGCTTTTCAGCGGCACGAATCACGCCGAGCAATGGCGGCCGGTCGGCCGGCAGGTAGTCGTGCTGCGCGAGCCGGTGGCCTGTTCGCCGTGCCACCGCGAGACCTGTTGTTGGGGCGAACACCCCTGCATGCGCAACTTGTCACCCCAGCGCGTTGCCTCCGAGGTTGCCGCGATGATGGAAGCAACAGCGTTGTCGCCAAACACGGAAAGGAATCCGACGTGATCGCGCGTTTTCAACAACAGACCGACGAGCGTCCGCGACCGGCGGCCCTCCGCCAGGCCCATCGGCTGGTCGCGAAAACATTCTTGAAGTCCGAGCTGAGCGAACCGACGCGGCGCGTGCCTGTGTGGCAGGCGTGGCTGTTTACCGCGTGGGCCGTGACCGCGACGGTGGCGTGGTTTGCCTACATGGCCGGGCTGCTATGACGATTCGCGTACCATACCATCTATTTCATCCATGATCGACCAACTTTATAGTTTGACCATTCTCTTTGCCATCGCTCTGGCCACGTATGGCGTGGGGCAGCCGTTGCTGCGCGGCCTGGGGCTGCGCCAGGACGACCGACTGACCGATACCGTGTGGAGCGTCGGCCTGGGGCTGATCGCCGCGGGCATGTTGCTGGCCGTGCTCGGATGGCTCGGACTGCTCTACGCACCGATTATCTGGCTGCTGACGCTGGCGGCCGACTGCTGGGCGACGGCCGAAATCATGGCGGCTTATATGCGCCATCTCGACCAGCAACCGCCGGAAGGCGAGGCGCCGATCTGGCCCGAGACGCCGGAGCAACCGCCGTGCAGCCCGCCGCCGTGGTGGCTCTCGCGCGGTTTGCTGGCAGCGGCCGGCGTGGCCTGCCTCGGCGCGCTACTAAGCGCCTTGGCCCCGCCGACCGCCGGCGACGCGCTCGCCTACCACCTCGAACTGCCCAAGCGGTTCCTGCTCGACCACCGGCTCGCCTTCCTGCCGCTGCACGACAATTCCACTTACCCGCTGCTGGGCGAAATGTGGTTCCTTTGGGGCTTGGCCCTCGACGGCGGCGTCGCCGCGCAGTTGGTGCATTGGGCATTGGGGCTGCTGCTTGCGTTGGGCGCGGTCGTACTCGCCACGCCGATTATCGGCCGGCCCTGGGCATGGCTCGCCGGTGCGTTGGTCGTGCTTACCCCGGGCATCAACAACGAAATGACGGCCCCGATGAACGACGTCGCCCTGGCCGCCATGACCACGTTGGCCGTGGCGGCGTGGTGGCGAGCCGCAGTGAATGACGAAGGCCGGCGGTGGTATCTGTTGGCCGGACTCGCCGGCGGCGCGGCGCTGGGGGTAAAGTACCTCGCGGTGATCTTCGGACTCGCCTGGGCAGGCGTGTGGCTATGGCTGATCGTACGCGAGCCGCGCCGACGGACGACGCTGTTGGAAGGGGCCGCCATCGTCGCGGTTGTCGCGATGAGCGTCGGCGGTCCGTGGTATTTGCGGGCAGCGTGGCATCGGGGCAACCCGGTCTATCCATTCCTAAGCGAGGTCTTCGCGGCGGATGCGGGCGAAGCGCCATTTGAAACCCTGCCCGAAAGCAAAGCGCCGGTCGGACGCAATCCGATGCGGCTGGCCGCGCTCCCCTGGCAGACCACGATGCACCCGGAACACTTCGGCGGGCGCTCCCATCAGCTTGGCGTGTTGCTTATGGCGGCCGTCCCGGGGCTGCTGTTTTGTCGGCGACTGCGAGGGCTGGGGGTGCTTCTGATGGTGGCGGCAGGTTACGCAGTGCTCTGGGCGCTGTTGCGCCAGAACGTGCGGTTCCTGTTTCCGATTGTGCCGCTACTGGCGTTGGCGGCGGCTTGGGTCGCCATCGAGGCCCGACGCTTCCCGGCCGCGCCCCGCTGGATCACCGCTGGGGCCTTCGGCCTAGTACTCGTAGCCTTAACCGTCGTGCCGCTGGATCGGGCGCGCCGGCATCTGGCCGTGGCGTTGGGGCTGGAGTCGCGCGAGGATTATCTGTTGCGATGCGAGCCGAGCTACCGCGCCGCCATGATCGCCAATGGGCTTATGACGCCGGCTGATCACCTACTGACCGAAGACTATCGGGCGTTCTACTTCCAGGGGCGCGTCACTCGCGAATGCATCTACCGCCGCGAGACGGGTTACGACAAACGCCTTGCCTCGCCGGCCGAACTGGTCGGCCAATTGCGCCGGGACGGCTTCACGCATCTTCTGCTTGAACAGATCGAACAACCGGCCGACGCCGCCCTCGATCGGCCGTTGAGCCGGCTGGTCGATGCCCAAGGCAAGCAGCTCGACGGACCGCTGGTCACGCTGATCGACTATCGCGAGCGGGACACCGAAGGGCAACGCCGCCGCTATCGGCTGGTGATGTTACGGCGGTGATGCGACTAGCGGCCCAACAGCGCGTCGACCGCCGCGCCGATGTCCGCCTGGCGCATGAGGCTTTCGCCGACGAGCATGGCCTGAACGCCGGCCGCTTCGAGACGCTCGACGTCGGCCCGGGTGCGGATGCCGCTCTCAGCGACCAGAACTCGATCGGCGGGGATTTCCGGGCGCATGCGCAGCGTGTGCTCAAGATCGGTGGTGAAGGACCGCAGATCGCGGTTGTTGACTCCGACCAGTCGCGCCCCGGCCGCCAGCACGCGCGGCAGGTTGGCCGGCTCGTAAAGTTCGACCAGCGGCGTCATGCCCAGGTTGAGGGCCGTCTCGTGCAGCTCGACCAGCGCCGCGTCGTCGAGGCATTCGGCGATCAGCAGTACCGCGTCGGCTCCGGCCGCCCGTGCTTCGACGATCTGGTAGGGGTCGATGATGAAGTCCTTGCGGAGCACCGGCAGGTCGACCGCCGCACGGACGTCGCGCAAATAGTCGAGCCGGCCCTGGAAGTAGGGCTCGTCGGTCAGCACGCTGATACAGCTCGCGCCGTGCCGCTGGTAGATTTCGGCAATCCGGGCGGGATGGAAATCGTCGCGGATCAAACCGGCCGACGGGCTGGCCTTTTTCACCTCGGCGATTAGCCGAATCGGCCCGCCGCCGGAAAGGGCCCCGAGGAAATCGCGAACCGGCGGCGCCTCCGGCAGGCGCTCTCGAAGAACCGACTCAGGCACGTCGACCTGAGTCCGCCGCACCTCGTCGCGTTTGGCCGTTACGATTTCGTCAAGGATGTTGGGCATGCGGCTTAGTGCTTGAAGTGCCGGCGGCCGGTGAAGATCATTGGCAGGCCGTGCTGGTTGCAGGCGGCGATGACCTCATCGTCCCTCTTCGATCCGCCGGGCTGGATCACGGCGCGGATGCCGGCCGCGGCGGCCTGCTCGATCGAGTCGGGGAAGGGGAAGAAGGCGTCGGACCCGAGCACGGAACCTTCCACCCGATCGCCCGCCTTCTCGATGGCGATCTTCACCGAGTCGACGCGGCTCATCTGCCCAGCACCGGCACCGAGGAGCATCCCCTGCTTGCAGAGCACGATCGCGTTGGACTTCACGTGCCGGACCATCTCCCACGCGAACCGAAGGTCGTCCATCTGCTGTTGGTCGGGCTGGGGCTCGGTGACGACCTTCCACTCGTCCTCCGGGTCGGGCAGCACGTCGGCCTTCTGCATCAACATGCCGCCGTCGAGGCAACGGTAGGTCCATCCGCAGGCCGAGCGGTCGAGGTTGCCGACCTTCAACAGCCGCACGTTCGCCTTCCATTTCGGCTTGGTGGTGAGCAGTTCCAGGGCCTTAAGCGCGAAGTCGGGGGCGACAATGGCCTCGACGAACAGCCCCGGCTCGCAGAGCACCTCGGCCGTCTC
>Ga0180434_10004651_pt1 | contig 16584 bp, 17 predicted proteins | sample SS_ome_7_FD_132453 | JGI IMG/M metagenome (GOLD analysis project Ga0180434, IMG submission 132453) | Hypersaline lake sediment archaeal communities from the Salton Sea, California, USA - SS_1_D_2 metaG | ecosystem: Environmental > Aquatic > Non-marine Saline and Alkaline > Hypersaline >...
AAACATCAAATTACATCTTCTGCCTTTTTCTATTGGCTGCTCACCCTTTGGGTGAAAAATATAAACTTTCATAACGTCTCCAATAAAAAAGCCCCCGAAGGGGCGATTTTAATTACTCGCCTACCGGAAAGAATAATATTGTTATCAGACCAAATGCTGATACCAATACTCCGATTGGCCATATGAGTATTCCGACTGTAGTTCCTACAATCCATTGTATCCACCAACCTAATGAATGGTGGGTTTCCAACGCTTTTGCAGCATCTTCGAGGTCCTTAAGAGCTTGATTGTATTCAATCCCTCTCACTTTCCTGATGAACTTAAAAAGCGGCCTTTCAGCCCCATACTTGTAGATGGCGAATGCCAACCCGAAAATGATGTACTCCAACATAATTTTTTCTCCTATGTAAATTTTTTGTGAACTATGTTGAGCGAAGACGAGGACTACATATCCTTATCTTCTAAAGTACTTATACCAATTTTATGGTTTAAAAATTTAGGCAGGAAGGGGCCGAAGCCCCCGGTTGGTTACTTTTCTTTACCCTCCTTTATTATCCTATCCATCTTCACAATCATATCCGCTGCTCCGTATACCGTAGCCGCCGGCCCCATTGCTAAACCCACTGCTTGAAGCGGGATATCTAGTCGCCATGCTTTTTCAGGCTTACCGTCTACTAGAATTGTAGTAGTCGTGCAGCTTGTGAGGCTGCACAACAGTAGCGCCCTTACTACTAGGGCTATGATTAGCTTTCTCATCTTCTCTCCTTAGGCAGCTAACTCCATGTAGTAAGCTGCATTGTAGATTAGATAGACATTAGCGACAGTGCGGTCGCCACGCTTTGTGACAGTAACTACCGCACGGGTAGTCTTTTCAATAACGTCAAAGCAAGTGCAATCTTCAACTTCATACTCGTTGAGAGCCCCTCGCTTTGAGGCTACGAATACACGGCCTTCAAGTTTGTCTTCGTAGAGGTTTCTATAGCTTGGAGTCTTTATGTAGATCATGTCTAACTTGACTTCAGCCATAAGCTTTTTCACAAACGGAAAATCTTTTACGACTTCTTTCATTGTGTTTTCATTAATAAACATTTTAGTTCTCCTATGTAAATTTTTAGTGGAATTTTATTAATGAGAAAGAGTAGCTAACTCTTTCTTCTAAAAGGCTTATACCAATTTTAGGGTTAAATTTAGGAGCTAAAGAAAAGCCCCGGAGGGCTTTTTTCTACTCTCTGTAGCCTATCTTTTTAGATATTGCTCTGCCAAATATTAAGCTGAGCGGTAGTCCTATTAAATAGAATGGCCACAGAAGTATTGTGAGGACTAAACCTATTACTATAAGCAATAGATAGGCTGCAGCCCCTACAATATTCATATTAGTTAGAACGCCGTAGTAAATCTTTACAATGTCTGCTATAGACAGTGTCGGCAAGCTTGCTAGGCTATCTCCGTAAACGAATTTTATAACCTGCTTATGGCATAGCCCTGAAAATATAAGTGCAAAAATTAATACACCTACGCCAATGTAACAATACATTTCAAAACTCATAATCTTCTCCTTAATAAAGTTTTTGTGGAATATATTTGAATAGGCAGCTAACTCCATGTAGTAAATGGAGTTAGCTGCCTAAGGAGAGAAAGGGTTGATGTACATACATCAACCTTCTAAAGTCCTTATACCAATTTATTAGCTAAAAAAAGAACGAGCCTGGTTGTTTGCGCTCGTTCTTTTGCTAACCTTTTTAGGCTGCCTTCTTTCTTCTTTTTGCCTTTTTAGCTTGTTTGACAACTTGTATTCCGAAGGCGTGCCACTTTCTTTCTCCTCGATGGTTAACTTCCCGTATCAAGAAGATCACTTCTTTTCCGACGTCAGATTCTTTTACCGGAAAATCGTTTTCGCTGAAATGAAAGAACACGTCCTCATTCCAGTCTTTGCTACGAACAAATCCGTAGCGTTTTTTCATGTTAACCTTTCTTAGCGTTCCGCTAAGTGTCCCATGAATTTTCATCTCCCTTTACTCCTTAAACTTTTGCAAGGTGTCCTTTCCTCGCGGTGTTAACATTTACCCGGAAGATTCCTTACCCTAAGAAAGCGGCCTTGCTCTCTTATCCCGTAGGCGGATATCTAGCGGTCCCTGTCCACTAAAATAGTAGACGATATGGAAGTATACATTTCCTGTACTTCCAAAGTTCTTATACCAAAAATTAGGAGCTAAAAAGAAACCAGACACACTATCGCATCTGGTTTCAAAACACTTAACAAAAGTCCAGACACACTATCGCATCTGGTATCAAATGACTCAAACAAACTATTTATCTGCTTTGAATTTTTCTTTTTCGAATTCAAATTCCATCTTGAATTTTTCCTTCTCAAAAGCAAATTCTTCTGCTCGTTGTTTTGCTCTTCTTTCAGTATCTCGCTCTTCAAATGCAATAACTGTTTCAATGACCTTTTCGCCTAGGGCGGCTATAGCTGCCAAAACTGTAGATAGAACTTGCCTATCGGCATCTTCTTTAGACTTCTGATACTCGATGAATCCGAGCACCACGTCTTTTAGTTCAGTGTTGTCACTCATAATTTCTTCTCCTAAAATTTTTTAAGGGTTACACCACGAGAAGGCAGAGCAGTTAACTCTATCTTCTAAAAGACTTATACCAAGTTTTAGGTGCTAAAAATAAAAAGGGGGCCGCATCGGTAGCCCCCTAAAAAAACTGCCAGCAAGCAAGTTTGGTTATCATGGTTAGAAGATAACCGGCAGTCTTTTTTAAAAATGGTGGCGCAGCGAGTGGTTCCCTCCTGCGCCTGGAGCACATCCAGTACTTAGACTCGCGCTCACCTTCCTAAGTAAGGTACTCACTAACTTCTTAGTACCCAAAAGCCTACCTGCGCAAATTACGCCCGCATACGGCCTAGGCTCTTCTCGGATTCAAGTTTGCAGGTACTTAATCCTAGTGCGCACTCATCAAAATCTTTCGATCCCACTCGTCGGGGCCGCACTGTTACCTTCGAGTGTAAGCGTATACTAAATTACTTATACCAAATAAAAGAGACGGCCTTCGAAAGAAGACCGCCCCTTTTTTGGATGACGCCAAGGGGTTAGTAAATTCCCTCAGAGTCTATTTCAGGCATAGGTGAATCTAACATTGGTAAAGGTTCTGGCTGCCCTGCAACTCGAAGCCGAGGAGTATCAAATCCAAGTTGCTCTAAATCCATTACCCACACCCATTGCCGCCCGTCCCTATTCCTGACTAACTTTTTAAGCCTGCCCTTGTCGGTCGTTTTAATGACCTTCATATCGACAAGCTGCCTTGCTATAGATCTTTCCGTTCCTCCTATTGCCGGCTCTTTGGCGGCTTTCTTTACTGTATTGAACGCTATATCTGGGTAGACATTAATTTCACTTGGGTCGTCTGACCCTCTAGAAACAAATCCAATAACAGGCTTGTGGTCGTGCTCGTGCCCACTTAGATTAATTACAGATACCTCTCCCGCGTCAATAAGCTGCTTAAGAACTCTAACGAAAACAATCCCGTTCTGCTCTTCTTCGCATCTATTTAACATTGTAGCTCTGCATTCATCTATATGGAGCCAGTGCTCAACCATAAGCTCATTCTTTTCCTTGTGGTCGCTAATACCGCACATTACCATAAACTCTGTGAAGAGATCCCAGGACAGGTGGTTCAGCGCCAGGTTGTAAGCGACCCTATCTGCGTTTTGCCTTCCAATACAGTTTTCGTAGATCTTGTTCTTGTACTTTAGAAGCCTTACTTTAACTTCTTCGATGTCTTGCTGAAGAAACCACTGAAGATACCTTGGGGTTACCCCTTGGTACATGCCGCACATTCTCCAGCAGCTCTCGTATTTTTCTCTAGTCGTTCTTGTGTCATGCTTGTTTACTTCTATAAGGATGCAGCGAGCAACCATAGAAGCCTGTGCTGAAATAAACTCTTCGCCAGACATCATAAAAAGAGCCCTTGAGCCTTTTGATTTCATCTGGGTGGAGTCTCTCCTTAGCTTGATCGATGTAGTCTGATCATAGCTATATTGAATCACATGCTTTAGGTTTTTGATCTGCGCGTAATCAAGTCCTTTATAGTCATCAACAACAAGAAGGGCATCTTTGAAATCATGCCCCACATCCATAACACCTTTTCCAGTAGACTGTAGGTTTAGTATTCCATCGAAGTTTCCCCAAAAGTATTGGCAGAGGTGGGTTAGTTCTGTCTTCCCAACTCCTGTCAAACCTTCGAAGAACATGGTTGGTTTTTTTCGTATACCTAAAGGCTTTAGTATTCCAGCAAGTAGGGTGTGTGAAAGAGCCATGAACGTCCATCTTCTAGGCCAAGCGTTAAGAAGATCGCTTTTGATATGCATCATTACCTCACTAAACTCAGACTCTTTTAGAAGTTTGAAGTCAAGTTTTTTGGCATGCTCTTTAAAAGACAGATCTACCTTTTGCTCTGTATTAGGACGAACGCTGTCTTTGTCAATCAAAAGAGATGGCATGAGATACGTGTTCTTAAACCATCCTTGGGTTACCATGTATGAACTCTTTGCGATCCCCTCCTTTTCTGAAAAGCCCATAGCTGCCTGCCTGATGTAATCGACGTTCTGCCTTAGAGCATTGAACTTGCTATCAAGCAAAACCGAGAAAAACTCATAAAACTTAGAGTTGTCACACCAAGATTTGGCATCAAGGCTAAACTTCTTTTCAACGCCGACGCTAGCAACCTTCCCGACATAATCAGATTTTACAATCTCATCGTCATCGATATAGACACTAACCTCTTTGATCGTAATGTCGGAAGAGCATAGCTGAATTTTCTTCGTTGCACCTCTCACCCTCTTAAGAGCGTAGTATCCATAAGGTATGACTTTTTTGTAGGCGTTATCGTGTACGTTTACAGAGTCATCCCTTTCTTCAACAATGTCTTTGACTTCTTCTTCTTTTTCCTTTACCGCAGCGTTAAACATCTTGTTAACGTCTACAGTTTTAAGGTCGGCAACTCTCATCCTTTTGATCTTCTTCTTAAGATCGTCTTGCTGCTTTCCGTCAAAAACCTGAGCTCTTCTTGCGACGTCCTGCAATACTTTTAACTTTTCTTCTCTATCCTTAGACTTCCTGACCTCTTTTATCTCTTCGAGAAGCTTTTCAAGGAAGTCCTCTCCGGTACCAAAGGCGTATCTAATTGGTGAAGGCTCTGGCCACTGCTCTTTAGGTATATCCTTCATTACAATTACTTGGCCTTCGACCATGTCTATAGGGGGCTTTTTCTCAAAGCATCTAGTCCCTGGCACGCATACCCCCTCTGTCTGCATTTTGGTGCAGGTCCATGGGGCATAGTTCTTTTTTCTGCTGTGATCTAGCTGCTTAATATCTTGGGCCGACTTGCCCCAAGTGGTTACGTTTTCTTCAAACCATTTTTTACCATCTGATGTGCTCATGCACACATGGTAAAGAGAAAACCCCTCGTGATGTGAGAGTTGCTTTCCGGCAAGAGCTTTATCTCTTACAGCCCTGAAGGCCGCGCAGCCTTCCAAGACCTTTTCTATAGATCCTACAAGGGGAGGCTGCCAAGCTCCGTTAGAGCCTCGGCTTAGAGGGGCTCCACAGCTTGAAGTCCTAGACCTTCCAGATCCTGTAGGGGAATCTTCATAGATTGCAATGCCATGTTCTTCGATTAAAGCCTCTAGGAGTTTAGTAGGGATCCTTGGAATGTTTTCAAGGTATTCCCACTGCACCTCTGGAGGAATAAACGTATTGTCTTTGGTGACAAACCCGTTTCTTTCCTTTGAAAATCTAGACTCCACCATCGGCGGCTTTATGCCATTCCCGATGCCGTCTTTACCTGTGTAAGATTGCTTAGGAAAAACTTCAGGGAGAAACCTAAGGCCTTGCCTCATCTCTTCACAAAATCCTACTCTTTCGTATATAGCAATAATGATTGCTCTAAACTTATTAGCAGGAAAGAAGTCTTCGAAAAAGAAATACACATGAAAGCCATTACCTGTTGATCTTGCTATCCCGTGGTCTATTCCCCACTCGTCAAGAACCTCTTTTACTTTTACAACGTCTTTCCACGTATACCCCTTATGTTCTTTACCTTCTTTGTAGTCGAAGTCGATTGCTCCGAACATATGGGTACCATCTGGCTGGACTACATAATGAATCTGAGCTTCTTCGCCTTTTATATGGCGTATTACAGACTCATCGCTCACGGGGCTGTATTCTTTAATGTCACAAGAATCGCAGGTTACCCCGTCTTTTAGCTTTAGATGGCAACCATCTTTCCAAATGTTTTCACAGACAGGAGCATAGCCTCGGACCTCGCTACCATCTTCTCTTTTCGTGGCCCACATCCTTCCATAGACTTCCTGCCTTCCGTAAAAGCGGCTCCTGAAGATCCGCGCCTTTTCTGTGTAATCCATTCGTTTCTCCTCGTTAAATATGACGCATAAGCTGGGCTATGAGCTCAGCGTCAACCGTCTTCTGATCTATAAGTTCTTCCTGGTTTTGAGCCTTGGCTTGAATCGTACTGAAGATAGGCTCATCTATGGAATCCTTACAAAGTAGATAGTAAATAAACATTGCGTTTTTCTGGCCAGCGCGCTCAATTCTTTTGATGCACTGGTAGTCGTCTTCTGCGGAATAACTAATACTATAAAACACCATGTAGTGGGCCATAGTAAACGTAATTCCGTGGGCAGCTGATTTTGGGTGTAGCACAATGAGACGTACATCAGGGTTCTCAATGAAATCCTTGATGTTTTTCAAATTGTCCTTGGCTTTATTACCGCCATATACAGATACGCACTTGAAATGCTTATACCGCGATTCTATCAATTCTATTTCCCACCTGTACTGCGCGTAAATCACTACCTTATCTTTTTTGTCGATCTCCTCTTCAATAAGACTATCGAGCATATCAAGTTTTGGGTTGGTGTTTAAGGGGTGAGCAACATCTCCATCATCAATTATAAAACCGCCAGTAATTTGGCGAAGTTTCATTGCTTGGGTGAGCTTCATGCTGACCGAGATTGTCTCGTCATGAATTATTGTGTAAAGATCTTTTTTCATTTTCTTGTAATGTTTTAGTTGATCTTTAACCATAGGTAGAGATCTTTTCATAACCGTCCGCTCAGGGAGATCATGTATGTGGTCTCTGATCTTCACTCGGTAGATCAAAGGGTTAACTATCTGAGATATTTCCCTGCTACACTCTAATGGTACGACATGCTTTTGGGGGATCTCTCTGATGTTCATTTGCTTCTCACCTTCTTTGGCTTCCGGTATAAAGGGGCTGCCGTCAGGATTTTTTCTGCAAAAATAGATGGTGTTCATCCATCTTTGTTTAAAGTCTTTCCAAGAAGATTCAAGAAGAAACCCTTCGGGATCTAAAAAATGCATTTGCCCCCATAGATCTTCTGTTCCGTTTGGGGCAGGCGTACCGCTCATCACTACTCTCCACTCAGCTTCGGCTGCAACTTTCATTAAAGACTTTCCAAACGCCCCTCCTTTACCTCTAAAGCTGGCTCCTTTAAAACTCTTTAAGACTGTGCTCTCGTCGACAACAACCTTTTTAAACTTCTTAGCTGTCAGCTCTTTTTCAAGAACTCTTACGCCTTCGTGATTGATCAGGTAAATGTCTGCGGGCTCATCTAAAAGGGCTTTTAGCTTTTCTTTTCTTTTGTAATTAGATCCTGTCCAAACGGTTACAGCTTTAAGGTCTGTAAATTTTTTAGCGTCTTCTTCCCATCCGGTCTCTAGCGTATTTAGTTTTCCGCACACAAGAGTTTGACCCGGCTCAATGATGCCGTCTTTTATCTGTTGCTCTGTAGAAGTTAAAACAGCAAATGTTTTCCCTACCCCGCAATCTGCGAAGAAGGGGGCTTTAGGAATACAGCAAAGGTAAAGAACCCCCCGGTGTTGGTATTCACCAAGGGGCGGCATCTTGTATTCCAGATCTGGAAGAAGCGAAGCATCGCACGTTTTTGCTTTCACAGCATTTTCGAGCATGGTGTGAAACTTTGTGTTCTGCGCTTTTAGGTATTCGATTCTCCCGTGTCCTTGGTTTACGGCTATGTCACTGCCGAACTGAGCCCTGATTCTTTGAAGGTTTTGCTTACTGAAAAAGCATATAAATGCATCGAGCCTTTGGCTATGGGTTGCATGCCCTCTAAGAGGATTGCCCTTTTTAAAGATAGGCTTCTTATCTGGCCCCATCTCTAAAAGGCTGTGCTCTAACATTTTTCCTTTTTCATCAAACCCAAAGCCCAGTAAAGGGCTTTTAATTATTATTTGATTTTTCCAGACAGATATTTCTACCGTCACCTTAAGCCCGCCTTTCTCTTGCCGGATTGTTTGGGCAAGTTAGCACTGTGCAGTTTTCACATCTACTTTGATCACCCTCGTCTCTTACCTTGGGGTGCTCGTGCTTTATCATGCAGTTGTTACAAAGTCTTTCCATTCTATCTAACGAAGGATCTCTAATATCCTTAGTGCAATGAGAATTTATGCCGCAGCAATCGCAGCTCTCATTTTCTTTCCTAGAAGAGCTGACTTGTGAAAAAGGAACGGTTCTTCCTTCAATAACCGCTCCTCTTAAAAAGTAAACATCTTCAGATTTTACTGATCTGATAGCCTGCTGCTGGTGGTCGTGTATCTTATACTGGTTTCCATCATCTCCTCGAAACCATTCAAGTTCTAATATATTTGCTCCATGAAGGCCGCCTTCAGAAGTTTCTGACATCCACTTAAACGTTGCGGCAACTGAAGCCTCAAGCCAATCCATTGGTATCGCGTCTGGGTCGATCCCCGCCTCAACCAATTGCCTCTTGACGCCTAGGGTCATTTCTGGGCTTGGTCTGTAAAAGTCCAACTTGCAGCTCATATTGTGCTCCTCCGCCGTGTTTAAAGTAATTTTCTATCGCTTCTGCCAGCTGCCCTATCTGCTGACCTACTCTTGAAACAGCCTTGATTACTGTTCTGTCCGAGTCACTGTGGACAATGTTTTGCATAATAAGCAGGGCGTCTTGCAGCGCAGCTAGCTTGTCTTCTTCAGGGCACTTTCTAGCCCACTTTTCAAGATCTTCTTTAGCTAAAAAATATTTCTTTTTATTGTCTTCGGGCCACTTAATGGTTTTTCCAGATTTAGGGTCGAATGGCCCTAGCTTTTTGTAGAGCTCATCTATCTGAAATGAAAGGTAGTCGGGGCTTCCAAAATACTCACTTTTATACTTTTCAAGCAATCTCTCGCAATATGGGCACCTTGGGGGTATTGGGTAGCCAATCTCGCTATTACACCCTCTACAAATAAATACTGAAGATGGCGTTTCACCGCTTTCTTTGTTTGCCATTAGTCTATCTCCTAAGTTAAGATCATTCACAGGTTCTTATACCTAAAGGTGAACACAATTTACGGCGGAGTCTAATATGAAAGTAGGTGCCAAGGCTGGCAAGCAGCCCCCAATCGGTTCGTTTACAAAACCCCCTCACGTTAAAAAAGCAATCGCAAAAGCAGAAAGAGAGAGGTATGAACCTTCCGAGGATCAGGAAGAGGAAGCTGCCCCTGCGTCTACTGAAGAGGCATACCAAAACGAGGCCCTCGAGGTTGAGATGCCCGAAGACACCCCTAGCCCGCCCGATCCTGAAGATACAGTCGGAGTTAGCTCGCCCTCAGAATTATTCAAAGACCTGGGCATCAAATTTACCCAGGAAGACTTCCAAAGCTTTTTGTTTAGGGGCTACGTGGAAAAAGACATCGTTATCGTGAAAAATCCAGTGGACGAGAAAAATAGCTTTGTTGCTACTTTTAGAACCCTCACCGGCGGTGATCATGACATGATCGACGAGCTTTTGGCAAAGGAGCTTTATGATACTCCGCTGCAAAGAGACGCCGTGGCTACCAGAAGATCTATGTGGAATATGGCTTTTGCTATACATAAATTAAAAGGAAAACCTATAGTAAAACCAGTATTTAAGAAGGATAAGTCAGGCGAAGAGACTTCCAAGGTGGACAAGGCTGCTACAGCAAAAGCAAAAAGAAAGGTCCTGGCCCTCCTGTCTCCGCAACTTCTTGATAAGACAGCAAGAATTTACTCAAAGCTATCTGTAGCCCTTACACGAATCGTGGAGGATCCAGAGAGCGATTTTTTAGCCGACTCCTAGAGTCGTCACAAGGTACGGCTCGAATAGAACTTATATCAAGGGGGGTAGACCTCCCCTACGGTAGTGTGCGTGAATCTCTAGCTATTAAGGCGATCCAAAGAGAAAACAACATTCGATTACTGACGACCGTTTCAATCATCAATGCTATCATTCATACTGGTAATATGATCGGCGCTGTTGTGTCCGGAGGGTCCAGCGGCTCAGATAGTGGTGAATCTCTTAAGAAGACTCTTGAGAATCTTGAAAAGAACCTTATGCCTCAATCTAGGGAGCACCTTGAGAAGAGGTCTAAGGAAGTTAAAAGGATTCTTGAAGAAGAGACTTCTAGAGGTCCGTTTAAAGTTAAGGCGGTTGCTAAAGACAAATCGAAGAGTAAAAGGATCCGCCTAGGAAACAGCTCTGGAGATAGGAATGTACGGTGATCAGCAAGCCTATATGACTGGTATGAGGGCGGCCTACGGAGATGTTCCCCCCGGTATGTATGGAGGGGCCGGAGGCGCTGGTTACGCAGAGTCTTCTGGAATGGGGGCCTACGATGGCGGAGCAAGCTCAGCAATAACCCAAATAGGTAGCAGTATAAGGCCTGTTACTTACACGCCGCCGGCTAGGACTTATGTAGGTGCTGCCGGCCAATATATGCAAGAAACCGGCTTCCTCAGCGATCTTTACGCAATGATGAGGGTTAGCCGGGTACCCCAAGGCGTTATGCACGCCGACTACATGCATAATATTACAAGCGATTTTGGTGAAAGACTCGGCGGCGGTCTGGCTGCTGGGGGTATGACTGCGGCTGGCCTGGCCGTTGGTGCAACTGCCGGAAGCGTCGTAGCCGGGGGTCTTGGGGCTGCTGTGGGGTCTGTATTTGGTCCTCTCGGTATGGCAGCAGGAGGGTTCCTTGGATCTAATATCGGTGGCTACATGCTCGGCATGGCTGGAGTAAACAAGATTACCGAGGGGCTCCAGGAGAGAAGGGCCATCCAAGGATTTCTTGAATCTACATCGACTAGCTGGGTCGGAGCAGGAAGCTCCATGGCGGATCCCCGAAGGGGAGCTGGCCTGAGCGCTACGAGTAGAAGAGATATTGCAGATTTTATGGGAAAGATGGACATAGAAGATACGAGGTTTGATCTTAGCGATCTTACCAGCATACTTCAAAAGTCCACAAACCTTGGCCTATTTACAGGAACCACCGATGTTGAAGACTTTAAGAAAAAATTTAAAGACATCACTGAAAACGTAAGAACAGTTACGAAGGTTCTTCATCAGACCCTTGAAGAAGGTCTTTCTACTATCAAAGACCTTAAAGGCATAGGTATTGGAGCAGGCCAAGCCGGCGGTCTTGCTCTACAGGCTGACGCCCTGGGTAAGGTTTCTGGAAGAACTGGCCTTGAGATGATGAATCTTGGGCTTCAGGGCGCCGAGATGTTTAGAGGTACTGGCGTTGATATGTCGATAGGCTATCAGTCTACGATGATGAATCTTGCTTCCGTTCGTTCTGCAAGAGATGCAGGCATGCTTTCTCAGCAGGCAATCGCCCATGCGGGCGGCGAAGAAGCTCTAGCTCAGAGGGCTACAGCATCAGGCCTTATGTTCTCTCAAAGCGGCCTTGGAAGAGGCTATGCTGCAAGCTTTTTTAATGGTGGCGTTGGGGCTGAAGGCTTTAATAAAGATATGTTCTATGGAGCCGGCGCCGACGGCGGGGGTTTAATCAATAGAGCAAGGGCCGCGGCAAATGCTCTAAATTCGCCCCAAGATTTAATTAGATATGAAGCCAATCAGGAAGATTACCTCTCCGAACTAGGCAAAGCCTACGGGGGGCAGGGTCTAAAGATGATGCAAAACATGGCTGCTTTCGGTCAGGCGAATATGCTTGTTGAAAGAGGTGCTGCATCTAATATGGATGACGCCCTTAAGTATTCTTTTAAAGAAATGGGTCTTTCTCATGCTGAAGTTAAGATGAGAATGTCGGAAATATCAAATTCAGGCGAAGCATTTAGAAAAGCCCAGGCCGGGGCAGCTGCTACTAGAGATAAGATGATAATGGAAGGGGCTGGCCAGAACTTTGTACTAAACCGGTGGAAAGCCGCCCTCGGCGACGCGGTAAAAGGTGCGGTAGACCCTGTAGTAACAAGCCTAAACGAAACTGTTGATGATGTAAAAGAAGGGGTAATAACCTCCTACGAAGAAAACTTCTATGGGATGAGAAGGTCTTCCACTGTTGGAGTTGATACTGAAACTCTTTCTGAATACGAAGGAGTTGTGTCAGATATTATTAAAGGAGCCGGATCGGGGGCTACTTCAGATAAAACAGTAAATCTTGATGTCGGCGGGTTATTTAGCTCAACTCCTGGCGAAAAGTTATTAGATAGAATTGAGAGAGATCCGGCGTTCGCTAAAAGGATGGGTTACAAAGAGGAGAATGTTAAGAGCATTGAAGATATTGGCTCCGGCAGGGGTATACTCGGGTCGTGGAATCAGATACGTGAGCCCGGTAAAGCTATTGTCGTGCGTAGCGTCGATATGGCGGCTGTGAATAATTATGTGGAAGGCAATCAAAAGTTATCTATGACAGAAGCTCAAGCCAAAAAGGTAGAGATTTCTGATCCTGTAGCGAAGAGTATTAAATCTAAATTTAGTAGTTTTTATCTTAGTAATAATTTTACCCAAACTGAAGGCTCGCTTGTAGATACTCTTTTTATAAAAGGAAGAGGCCCTAAAAATACAATTAAGGGTAAAAGCGGCGAAGATCTAATTAGAGCAATTACTGGTAAAGACATATCTGAGATGTCTAATGAGGAGTGGGCCGCTCTCAGAAATGAAGCCTCAGGAACGGAGGTTGCCCCCGTATTAGATGCAATGAGAGAAAATTTTTTAGCTGCTGGGGATGCTAGCGATAGGGCTAATGTAGAGGATCTAAATCAGAGCGTTGCTACTCTAAATGAGGTAAGAGACGACTTCAAAGACCTTCTAGATATAGAAGACGTATCTGATAAAACTATGAACCTAGTTATAGAGGCCGGTCTAGCAGCAAAAGAAGCAGACAAGGAGATTAACCCCGAGTTTCAAAAAAGAGCTGACCAGGCTAAATCCGACGCAGCCGTAGCTATTCAAAGAGAGGCCGGCATAGGAGCGGAGGAAGCAAAAGCAGCTTTAACTGGCTTTATCACCAACGCCAAGACAAAAGGTAAAGGCTCTTATCTCAGTAAAGCTGTAGTTGCTGCCTATAATATTAAAAATAAAAGAGCTGAAATGGGCTCTAATATTTATCAAGCAAGTTTGATATCTCACATTGATAGCGAAAAAGGGCTAACCCCAAAGCAAAAAAGCGAAGCTCTTTTAACCATAGAAAAGCTAGACTCTTTAGATGCGTTTATGTCTATGAGTGATGATGAGCTAGAAAAGCTTCCTGCTAGCATGTCGGTGGGATTGATAAATCTTAAAGAAGGCTTATCCGAGCTTAAAGGCGTGGAAGCAGGTGACGACGCCAGAGAAGACACTGACGACGCTCTGAGAAAAACCTCCCTTTCAAAAGCTCGAAGGGCAGCCATTGGGGATGTAGCTACCCTAAAAGGTGGTAGAGCTGCCATGGAGGGGGTGTTCAAGGAAGTAATGGCTAGCTTTACCCCACAAAGCAACGTATCAGCGGCAGGTAACGCAGAGACTGGAGAAGGGGCTTCGGGAAAAGAAGAGTTTATACTTCAAACAAATATAAATAGGGAAACTCTGGCTATTCTTCAAAACATGCATGCCATGATGGAAAAGAATAAATGATAGGGAAGTCAACAGAGGGGTTAAAGCCCCAAATGGTCCAAAAGCTCCAGGCCCTTGAGGTGGCCTGCTCTGAATTAGGTATGGATGACCTTTATCTGACTTCTGCCTATAGAGATCCCAAGCATAACGAAAAAGTTGGTGGCGCTAAAAATTCTATGCACCTTAAGGGCCTTGCGGTAGATGTTGCAGTTCCTAAAAACAAGCAAAAAGAATTTGTCGAATTAGCAAAAAAATCTGGCTTTAAAGGTATTGGGGCAAATCCAGACAAAGGTTTTGTTCACGTTGACCTTGGAAGATCAAGAACGTGGAGCTACGGAGATGATAAAGCCAAAAACTACGCCCAGAGGACAGGTTCCCCTGGGGCAGGAAATCTTCAGGCCACTGACCCTGCGTTCCCTGCAGATGGTGGAAACAAAGAGATACTCGCAGCTCTAAAAACCCTTCGCAGGAAAACTGGAGCTTTATCTAGAGAGTACGCCTACCAAAACAGAGCTCTGGCGTCCGTAATGGCCGAAGGGAGAGGATTTTAATGATAGTAGACAGCAAAAAAAGTTTTATCTTTAATACCGATATTGGAAATGTGGTAGTCGAAGTAGCAAAAGCGAGGGGGTACAATATTGAAGACCTAACGAAAGATAGAGCCCTTTCACTTATGCTTACCATCCAGATGATGATTAAGGGCAAGCAAGCTAGCGTAAATACAGAGAATGCCCCAAGAACGGTAAAGTCTAGATTTTACCGCACTACGGAGGAGATATAATGGCATCAGGTGGATCAAGCCTATCCAGTTCAATAAATCAAGGCGCTACGTCTTCGACTATCAGAAACGTAGTTATGGATGAAAGTGAATCTACCGAGGTTCAGGTAAAGAAGATTTTTCATGTAGAGGGGTACGCGCCAGAGCCGATCATTGCTCCGTCAAATATTAGACAAGCTGATTATTATCGGTACGGGAAGCCTGCGCAGATCTCAGAAGAGGGGCTTTATCCAACAAAAGCTTTTGATATCTTACCTAAGACGCTAGAGGATTGGCCTGAGCATGAAGCTTCAATTCGGGTTAGAGGTAAAAAAGACGGCACAGGAGAGCCGACAGATTTAATCGCTCCTTATACTAAACTCCTTCTTGAGCAGGTCAGTGAAAGTCACGCAGAAAGGTCTCAGATTGTAGAAACCTTTGGAGATTTTTATGTGTTCCTGTACGGGCAAAGGCCTCCGGTTTACACCTATAGCGGAACCCTTATAAACACCAAAAATGTAAACTGGCTTTCAGACTTTATGTTCTATTACGAGAACTATCTTCGAGGAACAAGATGCGTAGAAAACGACGCCACTATAGTTCTAACTTACGGAGGTAGGCAGGTTGAGGGGTATATCCTCGGTACTAGTACAGTAACAAGTGCCGCCCTCGAGGCTGGCGCTCGGCTGACATTTCAGGTTTTAATTCTTAGTAGGAAGTATTTAGGGTTTTCTGAAGACTTTGGTATCTTCCAGCAAGGGTATTCAGATACACTTTACAAGGATGAAAACTTTAGTAAGTTTATAGATGCTATTGCCGGAAACGAAGGTAATGGCACGGCAAATCCAGATTACGATGCTGCCAGAAAGGCTTTAAATGTTGGTATGGGTGCTACCCCTCCCGGCATACCAGCACCGTTATCTGGGGCAGAGAGCGGAGAAACTTTAGGGTTAAGTAAAACTGGCTATACTCCTAGTTTCTAGCTTTAGCTTGGGATGATACAAAATTGGAGATTTAGATGGCACACGGCAGGCCGCTTCAGGCAAAGCTTTTTCTTGAAGGAATTGAGGTTCCATTTATTGGGGCGTCAATCACCCATACTGTCAATCAGGCTTCCATAGCTTATATAGATTTAGTTCCCCACTCCTCTCTTTTAAATATAAAGCCAAGAACGCATGTAGTTCTTCAGGTGAGAGACGTCCATAACGTTCACACTGGGGGCGGTTTTCCTTATGTGCAGGCTTGGGAAGGAGAAGTATTCGGCTACAACTTTGGAAAAAGTGTAAGCAGTAGATCGTTTTCTATATCCTGCATTGATTACACTGGATACTGGGACAACGTCCTTACTTACTTTTTTAATGCAAAGCATTCGATGGGTAAAGGCACAGATACTCTAGTTCGAACTGGCGAGGGTATTGCCGTATCTAAAGCATCTGGTGGTGTGATACAAAACGTAACTGGAGTTTCAGAGTCATACTTTAAAAATATCATTGATTCGGTGATAAAGAGCGGCGAAGGTAAAGACTTCCTAGATGGGTTTGTAGAGGTGTATAAGCAAACCACTAACGTTAATCAGTTTTATAATTACGCCGAAGAGCGCCTTAAGATTATTGATCGAATACTCCTTAAATCAAGTGGAGCCCTCTCTGAGCTTTTAGACGCCGGAGAGGCTATGAAGTGGACTTCAAAACAGGTAGACCAGGCTAGCGGTATGTCTACGCTTAGAGGTGTAGTGCAGCAGCTTATGTCACTAATCTTCCATGACTTTGTATCAGTTCCCTTTCCCTCCAGAGTGGAAAAGCCAGACATAAATCCTGAGTACGGCCTTAAGTCTTCTTCAAATAAACTTGAGACTATCGGTAACTTTATTTTTAAGCCAAACCTTTACATGGTTCCTCCTCCGATGTGTAA
>Ga0180434_10004654_pt1 | contig 16580 bp, 10 predicted proteins | sample SS_ome_7_FD_132453 | JGI IMG/M metagenome (GOLD analysis project Ga0180434, IMG submission 132453) | Hypersaline lake sediment archaeal communities from the Salton Sea, California, USA - SS_1_D_2 metaG | ecosystem: Environmental > Aquatic > Non-marine Saline and Alkaline > Hypersaline >...
CCTAACCGAAGAGCTGGCCAACCGAGAGGACCTGAAAGGTCTGCCGGAGAGCGACTATCAGCATCTGGCAGGTGACGTGAAACGGGCTTACTCGCGGCTGGTCGACCAATGGTTGGATTACATGAAGTATCTGAAGAACAACTACCCCTATCTGTTCTCCCTGGCCATGAGAACCAATCCCTTCGACCGGGAGGCGTCGCCCATAGTCAAGTGAGTTGGATTATCTGCTTCTGCGCAATCTGAAGATCACGGTAATTTGGGAGCGTCACGGCCAACGGTGGCGAGGCTGGTATCGTCTGACGAGGTTCGGATACCGAAGCCGGATGGGTCAGTGTTGGAACCCCCTAAATCCCCCTTATCAGGGGGACTTGAAGGCTCTTGCTTACGGTGATAGACGCTGCCTTACCTCCGGTCATCTTTTGCCGCGCCACCAAAGGTCGACACGGCCCAGATGACCAAAGTCCAGGTTTGTCTCCCCAGAGGAACCCGCTTGGAAAAGGAATAACCTATCTCCCGGATCATGGTGCGGGTGGGCCTGCTTTCCGGTTCGAGGAGCCTCTTGAGAAACAACAAGCCGAAGAGCCGGCCTGCCCCGGAGAGGGCAAAAAGTACGTGAAAATTCACGAAGTGCTGGCCTTTGAATACCAAGCTCAGCCCGCTAAGATTGTGGGCAATGACGCCTCCCAGAGCAGAGGCCGCAGAAAGGGTCAATCCATTGACGGCCGCCATTGCGGCCAGATAATAGGCCCTTCCCTTCTGTGGAGACAGGGCCAGAACCACGTTGAAGGCTGCCAAGTTGAACCCCGACCAGAAAATTCCTCCCATAGCCGCATCGATCCACAAGGGGAAGATGTTCTGGGGGGTAACGTAAAGCCAGATGAAGGGTATGAGAAAGATGAAGGAGACGTTGAAGATCAGCACCGGCTTGTTTCCGTACCTGTCGATGGCTCTCCCCCAGAAGGGCTGCGCAAAGAGACTTATCACCCCGGCGCCGATGGAGAAAAGCGAGATTAAGCGGAAATCCAAGTGCAGATTCTTGATCATATGCGGCACCCAGAAAGGCGTGGATATTCCGGTCACGAAGGACCAGTAGATGAAAAAATAAATCAGCATTCGGAAATTCTTGTCCGAGAAGGGAACTCTGAGGGTGGAAGCCAAGCTGACCTGCGCATCGGAAACCATCTTCGGCTCGGGCTGCCGGGTCAGAAGCGATGCTGCGATTAGGGCCGACGAAACTGCCAGCAGGAATACCAGCGAGAACCCAAAGCCGACCGGGTTTTGCTCGAGCAGCCCGGAGATGAAACCCGGGAGATGAGCACCTATCCCTGTCCCTCCGGCCCTGAAATAGTCAATCAGGTTCGCCCCCCCGAAATTGGCTCCCATGGTAATCAGGCCCAGGATTGTATTTCTCAGCCCGAAATATGTTCCTCTCTTCCGCGCAGGGACCAAATCGGACATCCAGGAGAGCCATGCCACCCCCACCAAGTTGGCGATTGCGGCGGATAAACAGAGGAGCAGAAGAAAAACCCCGATCTTCACCCGCTGGTCTTCGGGGAAGAAAGGAAGGAAGACAAAAATCAGAAAAAGCGAGCGAGAGAAAAGCGAGCCGAGCAGCGTGATCTTCTTCCTCTGTTTGAATCTTTCGACTGCGAGGGCCCCGAGGATCTGAAAGGCTTGCGCCAGGAAAGGGAGGGCCGCCACCAGCCCCAGTTGAAAGTCGTTTGCCCCCAATAGAAGAGCATAGCCTGCCAGAAAGGGACCGGTGGTCAAAGCCAGATGAATGGCTGCAAAGGACCCTTCCAAGATCGAAATCCTGAGTCCCTTTCGAATTTCCTTCTTATCTAATCCCTGGTGCCCGCTCACTTGTCTCTTCCTCTGTGTGCTGTGATTCTATACGACGTTCGAGCATAGAGATATCATCCGGAATAGGTTAAATCAAGCGGATTTTTCTTGTTCCGGCAAGTCTTATCGCTTGGGCGGGTTTGACCTGAGAGCTTAGAATTTGTCGTGTTATGAGCGGAGGGCAAAAGCTGAGGGAATCCTTACAGTCACAGCACTTCTCGCAACCCACTAATCTCGGATTACCCAAATTCGGACTCTGACCCAGTCAACAGAAACGTCACTGCTTGCACGGGTCACTTTGACTTTGGAATTGTCCAATTCATGCCAGTACGCTCCGCCATAAGTGCCGTCATCTCTCCATCCCCCGTAACCAACCTGATGAGGTCCCGTAATACCCCCACTGTTGTCATACAACATGAGGTCGACCACGTAGTCGTTATAACTACCGCCGAGGCCATGGGTGAATGTGAGGGTTTGTCCCGCGCTGATGACCTGCCAGCCACTGCTGTAGTCTGGCCTGGGGAAGCCATAATAGCGCCTGACTTCATGATTGTATACATCGATATCGCCGTCGTTATCTATGACCGCCGCATACTCTTCGTCGTCATAATTGTAAATTGCTAAGCCATAGTTATTTACGCCAATCTGATAATCATCACTTGCGAAATGGCCGCTGAACTTTACATAAGGATATGAACTGTGGATCTCTAACTCCTCTCCAGGACTTGTCGTCCCGATGCCCACCTTGTCCGTGCTGTCCTGAAGCCTGACAACTGCTCCATCGTCCACCCAACCGCCACCAGAGGCTGCCACCACAGCACTATCTGCCACCATAGCTCGGTAAGCGTAACCTACGCTGACAAATCTCAACCTTTCGGACATCTGCTCGCCTTCAATCCAGATTTCCAGCCAGTACTCCTCTGAGAAGTCCAAGTTTATTCCCCCTATGGTTGCACCTCCCAAGATGACATTAAACAGTCCATCGGTGACGGCAACGTCGGTCTGGGTCTCCTCCCACCTCTTGTCACCTCCTGAAGATGCATTATAGATCTTGAAGTTGATGTCGTAGGTTCCGTCGGCAAGGGAGTAGAGCCATCCGACTCGGTCAACATCCCCTGGTAGTTGATCAGCTTGGGGATCTCGGCCAGACTCACACCAGCCAGTGAAACCAAAACGGTAAAGCACACTACAATAGTGAAGCGGCACATAGAAGCCTCCTTAGGTTGGCGGTTGAAGGGCGGAGGTAATGAAAGCAGATTTCTGTCGAAGCGCAAGAAAAAACTCTCCAGTTGTGCCGTGTTCCGACTGACCCGGCGAGTGTTACCTGGAGGTCTCGATGTGTCGGGCTACACTGACGACGGTCCGTCGTCCAAACTTCATGCAGAGAGGCCGAACCTCGAAGGAGATTCGGCCGAAATTTACTCCCGAGTATTCTGTGGTCCCTCGCGGGCAAGTTCACGTTCGTGCTTCATACACGTGTTTCACTTGATGACCCATATGCGAATTCGGATTTTGTCCGCATAGTAATCATCCTCCCAGCGCTTGATATCGATAGTACTGTCCGTTAGAGAATGCCAATGAGCTCCGTAGGACCGAAGATCACCTGAAACGTACGCAAGATAGCTTCCCATGCCATGATTGTGCATCCCTAAGACAGCATCCCACAGCTGCATCTGCACTACGTAGTCGTCAACATCGCCCCCTACGCGGTGGACTAACGTTCGACCCTGACCCTGGCTCATACTCCACCAATCGCTCTCATAAGCCGGGCGCGGAAAAGGAGCTCCATCACTGCCCGAATATGAGCTGATCTCGCCCTTGTAAGCGCCGGTAACCTCCAGATCTCCGTTGACGTCCAATTCCGCCGAAGGTTCGGTCGTGCGGATACCCACGTGACCGTCGTCGGTCCAGGTCATCACCTCGATCCCGGAATTCTGGCTTCTTAATGCCAACGAGCCCGTGTCTGGAAGGTTGTTATTTGAATCATCATCCATTCTCAGATGCCACATGTTGTCTGGCGTCTCGATACGCATTCCTACTTCTCCCCAGTCCGTGGTATGCGATGTTTCCAGCTTCATGAACGCCCTGCCTCCACCGGCAGGGTTTTCGACATGCAGCATTTCGGTGGGTTCGGTAGTCCCAATGCCAACTTCCATAGCTCCCGGATCAATGCGTACGAAATTGGAACTTGCACCGTCATACCGGATATAGATGTCGTCATCCGGATGCAGGTAAATGTCGTTGTCGGCAGTAAGATACAAGTTATCTGATGATTCGTGAATCCTGGTGTTATCATCAGCAAATGCGATGTCTCCTCCGGCGCTTATCCTAATGTCCCCGACCACGTGGAGCTTCTCTGCGGGGTCGCCGGTGCCGATCCCTACGGAATCGGTGCCCCAATCCAATCTGATCACGTTCCCCTCATCTTTCCAGCCGCCCCCGGTCGGGGCCGATACTGCCACGGTTGCACTGTCTGCTATCTTTGCTCGATAGGCATACCCCACGCTGGTGATCCTCACTCGAGGCATGGTTTCGGCCCCCACCTTCACCGCCAGCCAGTATGATTCGTCAAACGCTTCGTTCAGCACTGTTTGTTTTCCCAAGACAACATTGAACAGCCCATCCTGAACTTGCACCCCGCTTTGAGTTTCACTCCATTCAAGATCTCCTCCCGTGGTATCATCGTAAATGTAGAAGGTTAGGTTATAGTACCCGGTCATGGGATTGCCCGAGTCATCCGTCAGCATACCCTGGTAGTTGATCAGCTTGGGGATTTCGGCCAAACCCGCACTGACCAGAAAAACCAGGACAACCAGGCATACCACGATGGCAAGGTGACGCATGGAAGCCTCCTTTGATTAGTATTTGGTTCCCACCAGTAAGAAAAGCCGATCGGGGGCAAAAGGCAAGAAGAATCGGCATCCTGCTGGCAGGAACTCCGCGGTCCTTCAGATCAAGAATCCCTTTTGATCCTCTGTCAGGTTTTGCCCTCCTTGGCGGGTGTGATCTGGTGCTGCATAAGGCAAACTCTAAAGGTTTTGGTTGACCAGCGGCTTTTTGTGGCTTATTCTATTGAGTGAGAGAATGCAGTAACGGGAACCAGGAATGTGATCTGGGCTTATAAACAGGGAACCATATCTAACCAACCTTCTTTGGGTCGGAGGGGCTTACCCTGGTTGAGATCACGAAAGGAGAGGAGAATCATGCGCTTCGCGGAGAGTGTCGTTTTGAAATCATTTTGCGGCGTGGCATGCACCTTCTTAACCGTCAGTTTGGTTGGCACTGGAGGGGCCTTTGCCAATGACATCAACTATGTCTCCAGCATCCTCTGGAGCAACGTGAGGACGTTCAGGTGGTGGATGATACGGCCTACTGCTCCTTTGCCAACGGTCTGGTGATACTTGATATGTCGCCAGTCGGTGTGTCGGGTGACCCATCCTTTGTGAGCAGCTTTTACCTTCCGGGAGGGGGAGAGGGAATATTCGTCAAGGACGATCATGTCTATTTGGCTGACGGGGATGGAGGCCTAATTATATTCGACGTGACCGACCCTACGAATCCGGACTCAGTTGGCCATTACGCAACTCCAGGGAGGGCCTATGATGTCTGTGTGGTGGACACCCTGGCTCATCTGGTCGATGGCAATATGGGCTTGCAGATACTGAGCGTGAACGATCCGGCCAATCCCTATCTGGTGGGCAGCTATGATACCAAAGGCAGTCCCCGCGGCGTCTTCCTTCAAGACAGTCTGGCATTTGTGGCCGACTATACCGAGGGGTTGAAGATCATTGACGTTACTGAGCCGGCCAGCCCGGACTCTATCGGCAGCTGCGACACGCCGGGTTATGCTTATGCGGTTTTCGTTGAAGACAGTCTGGCCTGTGTTGCTGATGCTCACAAGGGTGTGATGATAATCAATGTCAAGGACCCGGCCAATCCGGACTCAATCGGCAGCTTGGATACCCCGGGTCAGGCCTTCGGTGTATACCTCCGGGACAGCCTGACTTACGTGGCGGACTACGTCTCAGGTTTAAATGTAGTAAATGTCGCTGACCCGGCCAATCCGTACTCGATGGACGACTACAACACCTCCGGTTACTCTTATGGCCTTCATGTCCAAGACAACCTGGCATACGTAGCCGACGGCCATGGTGGTTTGTACATAATCGATGTGGGCGAACCCTCTGATCTGGGTTTGGTCGGCAACTACGACACGCCCCAGACCAACAACAACGTTTTTGTCTTGGATAGTCTGGCTTACGTGGCCAATGTGTGGGACGGCCTGAGGATAGTCAACATCAAAGATCCGGCCAACCCGGACACAATTGGCCGGGTTGATACCCCAGGCAGGGCTAATGATGTCGTTGTGCGCGACAGCCTGGCTTATGTGGCTGATTGCAGCGGCGGCTTGCAGATAATCAGCGTGAAGGACCCGGCCAATCCCTATTCGGTAGGCGAATACGATACCGAGAAGTGGGCTCGGGGCATTTTTGTTCAGGGGGGCTTAGCCTATCTGGCTGCCAGTGACATTGACTTGCTGATCTTTGACGTCAGTGACCCGGCCAATCCGGACTCGATCGGCATTTACGACAATGCTGGTTACGCCATCGACGTTTTTGTGGAGGACACTCTGGCCTACGTTGCTGATTGGACCAGCGGCCTGCTTATACTAAACGTAAAGGATCCAATCAATCCCGACTCGATCGGCAGTTACGATACTCCCGGGAATGTGTACGACGTCTTTGTTCTGGACAGCTTAGCCTACGTGGCTGACTATGCTTGGGGACTGCACGTAATCAACGTGAAAGATCCGACCAACCCAAGCCTAATGGGCAGTTACGATACTCCTGGTTATACCAGGGAAGTCTATGTGGTGGACAGTCTGGCTTATCTGGCTGATGACGTGGGGGGGATGCGAATCGTAAACGTAAGCGATCCGGCAAACCCGGTCCCGATCGGCAGCTATAACACCCCCAGCATGGCCAATGGTCTCTTTGTGAAGAATGAATACGTGTATGTGGCAGATTATCATTCTCTTATCATCCTGGAAAACCCTTATTTCTCGGAAGTAAGAGAGATTTATGAGGGGGAGACACGCCCCTCGGATTTCGTGCTGTTTCAGAACTATCCCAATCCTTTTAACCCTGCCACCAATATAGAATTCGTGCTCTCCAAGTCGGGACCGGTTAAGATTGGGATCTTCAATGTCCGCGGTCAAAAGGTCAGAACCCTGGTGGATGAATACTTGAGGCCCGGCCACAAACTGGTGGACTGGGACGGAAAGAATGACTCCGGAGAAGAGGTTTCCAGCGGGATCTACTTCTACATGCTTCAGACGGATGATTTCACCGACGCGAAGAAGATGCTGCTGTTGAAGTAGCAGACGCGTGTCGAATTAGAACAAAAAGAATAGCCCCAAGCCCAGAAGGTTTGGGGCTATTTGCACATATCAGGTCAGACTGAGCGCGGGACGTCAGCAAGACGCGTCATAACACAGAAGTTCGTCCCGACGCGCTGGGAACCTATCTTCTCTTATTCTTACGGTACCGGCTTGTATTGCCTGTTTCCCGCCTGGCTCTGATAGCAGGCTTTGAAGGAGACCCATCCGGCGGTGACGTTCAGGTCGATGACCTGAATCTTGCCATAGTGGTTGTCCCCGGTCTTGACCGCGTATACGTGCCCGGGGATGGCGGTGAGCGAATAGCCGGTGCTGGCATACCCTGAACTGGGGGCCATGTCCGCATCGTCCCAGTCCTGCATGTATCCTAAATCCATCGCCCCCCCGCTGTTGGTTCCGGCCAGCCAAAGACGATATTCCACTCCTCCCTGGAAATTGATCTTCTCACAGATGAAATCCCCCAGTCCGTCATCTGTATAGTAGCCCGGAGTGTGAATGTCGTTCATGTCGGTGACGCTGAAATCGGAGAGATCGTATCCGGATTTGCTCTTCTGAACCGACGAGGCCCACACGGTATCACGGGAACCGGCTGAGGTCTCTTTGCGGGGCGTGTCGTTGATGATATTCGAAGGTTGGCTGATCTCAGACCAGTCGTCCTTGGCAGCCACCACCAGGAACGAGTAGGTGGTGCCGTTCTCAAGACCCGTTACAGTCCGGGACTGGATGGTGTTGGAAGGACTGCTCTTGGAGAGAGAGTCGACCTTGGTGAACCCGGATGGGATCTGCTGCGGAGCGGAGGAACTTGAATAGGCCCCATCGTACTTGTAGATATGGTAGCCGCTCAGATCGTCCTCGTAGTTGCTGGTGTACCAGAGCAAGGTGATCTCCTCGTGCCCGGTTATGCTTTTCAAACCCAGCGGCGGGGATAGGCTCTCCGCCGGCACCGACTTGGTCACAGTCTCATCACATCCCTGGACAGCGACAATCAATAGGAGCGCCGTGACCAACAATAGAGCTTGTTTCATGAGCACCTCCTGATGCAACTGTTGAGTTGTCCGCTTCTGCCCTCAGAGTATGCTTTATCACTCTTTCAAAGTCAAGGGTTTTGTGGTGGGACGGTCTGGAGACCAGGAGCGGGTCATGGACTGTCTGATGTATTAGATCACTCTGTCTTCTGGATGAAACGGAACTGGCAGTCCGTAGTCTTCATGCCTCGGCCCCTTGTATAAAAAACATACCTTCAAGCAGGTAGACTAAATTGCGGCATTGTGATGGTCGATCACATAAAGGTGGATTGATGCCGAAAGGTCCCTGAGAAATAATACACCCCAGAGATGAGTGGCGCGACGGAACACGGTGTTTTTGATCGTGCCGAGTTAAACAGTTGCGTGAGAACCCGGCGCAAAGGAGGTGAGAAACGACCACCGGGTAAGCGCGATAAGAATCTGTGTTTCTTAGGAATCAGCAAAGCAGGACGAGGCAATGGGGACGAAAGGAGGAAGTGAAGATGACAAGCCCCCGCATTTCGTTCTTTGCAGGGATGGTTTTGGTTGGTATGCTCACACTGGTCGCATGTAATTTGGAGTCTCCTATTTCGCCGAACGTGGCGAATCTTCCCGACCACCCCGTTTTTTCCACGGGAAATGGAGCTCCCAACGGTGCCCACTATAACCTGAACATTATCGGAGTTCCAAAAGATAAGACCGCAGATATGGACGGCAATAACGGCCATCGCATATTCGTTAAACTATGGGGGAAATCGAAGATATTATTGAGTGAAGCGCCGGAAGGTGAGAGCTTTCAGGTGTTGGATGCCAATGGAACAGACGGCAACGGGGCGAAATTCCAGTTGCCCGACCCCTTCCCGGAAGATGACTTGGTCACCACCTATGTAGTGTATGCCCGTGCCCTGGGACAGCCCGGGGGATGGAGTCATACAATGAGCTGCTACGTGGACGAGGAGGGTGATACCGTCTGTACAGCGGACACGCTGAAACTCAAGCGCGGACATGGGCAGCAGAAGTTCGAGAACGTCAGCAAGCAGCTCTTGACCCTTTTCGTTGACACCGATGACGACGGCATTCCGGATACACGGGTGGGTCTTTTCGACGAGGAGGCCTACCAATATTTCTGGGATTATGACAACCATGGGCCTAAGCTGGCCCAACTGCGCTTTTATCCTATAAGCGAGGATCTCGGCGACTAGCGCATTCTGCTGTTTGTTACACGAAAGCGACCTGCTTTGCTCGGGCGGGCTTTACCAAAGCCCGCCTGTTTTATTGCCTGAATTTCAACGAGAAGCCGAACCTCGAAGGAGATTCGACCGGAATTCCAGGAAGTCTTAGCTATGCATAGCCCGGTGGGTCCCCGCCCCGGTAGAAATAGGTGACCAGGTAGACCACGTCGCCCACGTTGGTCACGCCATCGCAATTGCAGTCTCCCACCCACAGAGGTTCCGGGGCCGGGCCGCCCCGGTAGAGATAGGTGACCAGATAGACCACGTCACCAACGTCGAGCGAACCGTCACCGTTGGCGTCGCCGCAGATAGGTTCGGAACCCAGGATCGCCCGGTCGTAAACGGATATCTCCGAGGAATCCTTCGTGCAGGCGAATCCGCCCGAATCGGCCAAGAAAGCGGCCCACCTCGGCAATATGTTGCCGTAGGTGCCTCCCGGCAGGTCCGGGTCGGTCTGGTTGGGATAGCGAGCAATGGGCGTCAGGATGAACTTTGCCGTATACCACGAGGCTGCCACAGGATCGGTTGAAGCAGCCAGCATGTCTGTCCGTTCCACCCAGGTTAGGTTATTTGGCCCGTAAGTCGTGGTCCATGCCGCATCCACGATGGTCAGGCGGGGGAAGGTGACAGCCATCACCCGAGCGACCAAAGCGTAGGTCCCGAAGAAGTAGGTGGTATGCATGGGAGTGCTGCCCCCGTAGCGGGCGTCCGCATGCGCGGTGGTAAGCGTCCCTATCCAGTTCTTGACGGCGATGGTCGCACCGGCCCAGCTGTGTGCCTTCAGCACGGGGAAGTCGATTATGCAGAGACGGGCTGCATCGTAGGCGGCCGACAGGGAGTCCCAGACGCCGTGGCTCAGCGAAACGTAATAGCCGCCCGAGGGTGTGCGAAACTTGGGGTAGGTGATCTTCGTGGAGCTCTCGTAGACATATCCGTCGTCGTAGTCCCCCTCCGAATACTCCGATGCCACCACGTCCCAGACGAAGTTCCAATCCATGTATCCGACCGGATATCCCTTTGCGGAGAAAGTGTTGACCACGTCGGGGATGGACTGCAGCGGGTCCTCGGAATTGTTGTCGTTATCGTTGATCCCGGTGCCGATCTGCTGGGTGTTGTCGCACACCATGATCTCGCCGGAGAACCCGTCCGGGTGATTTAGTATACGCCATATCAGTCCCTTCACCCGGTCGGTGCTGGTGGTGTTTCTGCTGTTCCACTGGAAATTCCCCTTGATGATCACAACGTTGTCGGACCCCACCAGGCCTGCGGGATGCTCGGCGGTCTGATGCAGGAAGACGTCTTTGGTCTCCATCATCAACAGCATGGTATCGATGGCAGGATCGGGCAGGTACTCGTCCGGGACGGAGGCGTCACCGGCAGCCAGCGACCCGGGCGTCGGCGGAAGGGAATCCATCACGAAGACGGTAGATACTGGGTCGTCAACTTCCCAGGTCGGCAACGATCCGACCGGTTTCGGCTGAGACCTCGTCAATCCGGAAAGCGTCACGGCAAACCAGATAATTCCCACTGTCACGATTAATGCGCCGCAGAATCTGGCATACTTTCGCAGGAGAATGCTTCCGGCGAAGAATGCCGCTATCGCCAGAACCCAATTGGCGGCTATGGGCAGGGCCGCCCTCTGGCAGGGGTATGTCAGCCGCTTTGGGTTGACACCGCTTCTGAGGATAACCCAGACAAACGCCAGGAAGCCGACCATCCAGTGCCACAGGTGCCTGATCCTGAGAATCCCTCTGCCTGAATTCATGCCTCACCTCTCGAGCCTACAGGCTATACGTCAGCCGACTGATAGCGTTAGGGGCACTCGGGCGGCGGGCCTCCCTTGTAAAGGTAGTTCACCAGGTGAACCACGTCTCCGATGTCGATAACACCGTTACCGGTCACGTCCCCGCAGGCGGTCAGGGGCAGGCATAGCGGTTCCGGGCCGCTCTTGTATAGATAGTTGAGCAGATAGACAACGTCTCCCAGGTCGACCGTTTCGTCGTCGTTCACGTCACCGCAAACCGCCTCTGGCGCCACCTGGCTGATGATCACCCTGGCGTAGTCGTGGAAGGTTGGATTGGAGGTCACATAATAGCCGTCAGGACCGCGCTCGGAATAGACCAGCAGCGTCATCTGACCGCTCGGATTGACATACCTATCGAAGTCGGACCGGATGTGTCTCTCCAGGTAGCCGTCCCGATTCCCGGCCCAGTTGTCCGAAAAGCGGTTCTGGCCGAAAAGCCCTTCGCCGTCGCCCCACTGTCCCTCCACGTAATCCCAGACGTACATCTCCATCTGGGCGCAGTCATCGGAGTAGCCCTCCCACAGAATCGCGATGTCATCGATCTCCGCGGGTTCCTCGTCAATGGTGAACTCAAGGGTATGGGTCGATTCATAGTAATCCGACGGGTTAGGTGAGATGTAGCGATTGGGATCATAGTCGCCGCCCGTCGCATCGGAATATGCCATCCTGGCATATTCACTCGGATCGATCTCGCCCGTAACCGGTGTCCGGTCACCGTCGATAGAAGACCAATTGTATGTGTGGTAACCGAAACAGTACTTGTCCGCACCGGCTCCGCTGCTGTAGTCGTACGCGGTCTGTTGGCAGGGGACCATCTGAAACACCGAAGCGCTGACTGCCTCGCCCTGGTCCAAGTCCGCTGACGTGGCCACAACTTTGATCCGGGCCTGCTCCGTTCGGACTTCGGGAACGGTCCATTCGTATGAGCCGTCGTCGTCGGTTGAGTCGATATACTCCCAATAGCCGCCATCGTCGACCGAATAGTAAAGATCGATCCGGGGTATGGAGTCATTGTCAGTATCCGTAGCCACCCAGGTGATGGTGTGTGTGATCCCGCCCGCAAGAAGCTCGCCGCCGGTGGGTGATGTAACGCAGACGGACGGGGCCGATTCGTTATAGCGCGGAACCTGCATCACGATGCAGTGAATGGCACCCATGGCCCATATGATGGGGAAACAATCGATCTGAACGATCTCCACCTCCGGCCCGGCCGCGGCCTGGAAGGCGGTTAGAGCCTCGGCATCCTCGTCGGCATAGCTTGGATAGTTTTCCCCGTACGTGGGAATGAAGATGCGGTCGTTGACCCGGAAGGAGTTGGTGTAGGTCCAGTGTGTGGACCAGCCCTGGTCCGGGTGGGTGGCGACCCAGGCCGGGGTGCGATATACCTCGAAACCCAAACCCTCCATGTAGGTAACCGCATCGTCGGTGATCTGGATGGCGGTGGGGTTGGAACCCTCCTTGAACTTGGAGATGATCACCGAGTTGGAGTCGACGATGTACATCCACATATCGATATGACCGGTGCCGTCCACGCTGGTGGGCAACTGCGGCATCACGTGCAGGGTATCTATTCCCTGGTAGGTTTGGTAAAGCTCGGCTATGAAATCCGCATCGAATCCCTCGGAAGCAGGGTTATCCAAGTTGATGATCGAGGTCACGAACGCGCTGCGGTTGGGACCCGGCTGGAAGTTGCCGCCGGAGTAGAACAGGCCCATGTCGTAGGTGGGCATGATGAAGTGATCGTCCCCCAGAAGCGTGGGAATGAAGTTGTCTGATGAGCGGGTGGGGTAATAGTGACTATCCACGATCATAAGGCAGCCATCCTGCCAGGCGAAGTGCGGGCCGTAGTCGCGAAGCCAGACAGAATTGCCCGGCTCGGTGAAGAACCGCACCTTGCTCATGTCCGCCCCCGCAGAAGTAAAGTCCGTCGTCGCAATTACCTGTTGTGAGGTGCTGGTGACCACCACGTAGGCGATCTCGTCATGGCTTGGATCAGAAGTCAGAGCTACGACCAGATCGGTAACCACCTCTGTCCAGTGCCCCGAGTGGTACCAGAAGAGCACCCCCCGGGCCGGATCATATTCAGGAGGCGATGCAATGAAACCGGCTGGCATGTCTTTCAGTCTGGGGAAGCTGATGGCGTAGGGATACAGCGACTGCTGGGGATCGTACGGGGTGCCGCCTTCCCGTGCGCGGGTGAGTGGCGGTAATAGGACCTCATCTGCATCGTCGACAAAGCTTGTCCCTTCTTCACTCCAACCCTGGGGCGGGATGAAAGCTGTCACTGCAAATAGACCAAGTAAGACCAAGATCATTGACGTGTTTTTCATATCGTTAGACTCGTCCCTTTCTGCTCGCTGTAATCAGAGAGCTTCTTTGACCGGTTCCAAACCTATTGCGTCATCTCTCGATTTACAAGGTAATCCTCTCAGCCCCGAGAGGCCTTGATGAAAGACATACCTTCTAAGATCAATATAGTCGTTTTTGCCCTGGTAGCAAGAGGATTCCGTGGTTTCCCTGGGTTGATTCGGCATGAGCAAGCCGCCCTCTGAGTGGACCCAAACGCAGTTCTTCCTGACCGGACTCACACCCGGCCCGGGTGGTGCGAAATACTCACCTACCTCCTTCAAGCATTCACAGCTGATGAAACAGACTTGTAGTGAGCGAAGCGAATCTATTAAGCAGATTTTCCCAGCACATTCTCTGACGAGAAGTTCTTATCAGCTTAATCACGGTAATCAGCTGTGAGGGAAACCGGACGCATCCGATTATGGGGGAACGGATGAAGAATCTGTTGAAACGTGAGTCGGTCGATCTAAAGGGCGAGAGAAAAGCCGAGCCTCGAAGGAGGCTCGGCTGGGTGAGTAACAACGGAATGTTGCCCTGCCACTAACAGCAGACCGGCGGTGGTCCAGCTTTGTACAGATAACTTATCAGGTAAACCACATCACCAAGGTTGACGATTCCGTCACAATTGACATCGCCGACTCCGATGGGGTCAGGAGCGGGACCGCCTCTGTACAGATAGGCTATCAGGTAGACTACGTCGCCCACGTCAACCACTCCATCCTCGTTGCAGTCTCCGGTGGGAAGGCAGTTGAAAAGGACTGAGACATTGTCGTCAAGCCTGTTTGCGACGGCCAGATCCAGGTCGCCGTCGCCATCAAGATCGGCAAAGAAGACACACTCAGGCCCGTGACCTACCGGATAGGCGGAGGCGGAGTCAAAGGTAGCATCCCCCTTGTTTAGAAGAATCGAGACATTGGCGGAACTCTTGTTTGCTACCGACAAGTCTTGGTCACCGTCGCCGTCAACGTCGCCACAGAACACTGAGTAAGGCACGGAGCCCACCGCGTACTGAGAGTCGATAGAGAAAACACCGGTGCTGTCGTTCAGCAGAATGGAGACACTGTCTCGACTGTAATTCGGGACCGCCAAATCAAGGTCCCCGTCATCATCAAAATCGGCAGAGAACAGCCTGAAGGGTGCGGCACCCGCCGGATAGGTGGAATGGGGAGCGAAGGTGCCATCTCCGTTGTTCAGCAGAACCGAGACATCGTAGCTGCCGCTGGCGTAATTCACAGTCGCCAGGTCCAGGTCACCATCGTTATCAAGATCACCAGCGGAGATGTACGAAGGGAGCTGACCCACTGGATAGGCAGAGTCGTAGGTAAAAGTAGCGTCCCCGTTGTTCAGCAGAATCCAGACATCGGGCCCATGCACATTCGCTACGGCAAGATCCAGGTCGCCATCGCCATCAAGATCGGTGGAGAAAAGAGACTCGGGCTGGTGGCCGACCGGATAGGTGTAGGTTGAGTCAAAAACGGCACCTCCGTTGTTCAACAGAACCGTGACGCTGTCTGCATCGCGGTCAGCAGTCACCAAATCCATGTCGCCATCGCCGTCAAGATCGGCAGAGAAGATTGAGACAGGAGCGGTACCTACCGGATAGACCGAATCCGGGCCAAAAGTTCCATCCCCGCTGTTCAGAAGGACGGAGACGTTGGTGGAAGTGTCATTTGCTGTCGCCAGGTCTAAGTGACCGTCGCCATCAAAATCGGCACAGAAGAGGGAACGAGGGTCCCTACCGACGGAATAGACCGAGTCATGGAAAAAGTAGCCCGGGCCGTCAGACACCGTTACGGTGAAAGACCACACGTGGGCACTGTCCAGAGGAGTACCTTGGAACGATTCTACGCCCCTGGTGAGGGTTACCGTGACCAGCTCCCCATCATCGAAATCGTCAAAGGGGTCGAAAGTGGCAGTCCTACTCGGTCCGTCATAGCTTACGGTTCCCAGATGCAGCCCGGTGGACCTGGCATTCACCACAAACGTCGAGTCGTTGATTGTGGTCTGGTCCATGTCGACATCGAACGTCACGGATATGTTGGTCGAGACCGCAACGTTCAATTCATTCTGCGTCGGGTAGGTGGACACAATGTGGGGCGTCTGCGCCTCTGCGGACACAGCCCAAAATGCCAACAGCAGAAACGCTAAGCAAGTCCTGTGCACAAAGCACCTCCGGCTAGTAGGTTGGGGATAACACTTATGATCGGTCACAGTAACGCTTTGGTGTCTTCTAGTCTGCTTGGTATGCATCAAGGCAAGCAGTCTTGGACAAAGCACATACAGAACTACGGAAAGTGTCTGCCTCTCATGTAATATAACGGTTGCTACTGCTGTGTCAACAGGAATCTTCCATTTAGTGGAAGGCAATGGGAGACAGGACAACTGCTGGGGACTGACGAGGGGAGTTGGATAGGATTGACGCTACCCGTCGGGACTCAGCTCCGGCCCAAGATAGAGGGCCGAACCTTGAAGAAGATTCGGCTGCGCCTTGCTTGGTCGCGTACCTGCTGGGGCAGGGGTTAAACCCCTGCCCCAACAAGCGTCCCTGCCTCGTAACTCCGCTGTGAGATAGGCTCCTCCCGCAACCAAGCCCCCTGGCCCTTCATCCACTCTTCCCCAGAAGAGCAGATATCCTACAACTTCTGTGGTGAAGAAGATGATCCGAGTGTATATGGAGCGCATGTCTTATTCTGCGCTCCCCTTCAGGTGGCTTGGCGGGCAGTGCAGACAATCGAGCGCTCTCCTGAGCATGCCGAAGAGGAAGTTGGATATGAGCCATCCAATTGATACTGAAGTTCACTCGTTGGTTCGGGGTGCCCCCACCCCGAACCGGTTATGTCCTATATTTCCTGTAAAAGTTGGTAGCGCGAGGCCGTGGTTGAGTTAGATTCAACCGAGAGATTGAGAACTTAAGAGAAGGAGACCTCGCGCATGAAGAAGGTAACACCGAG
>Ga0180434_10004656_pt1 | contig 16573 bp, 17 predicted proteins | sample SS_ome_7_FD_132453 | JGI IMG/M metagenome (GOLD analysis project Ga0180434, IMG submission 132453) | Hypersaline lake sediment archaeal communities from the Salton Sea, California, USA - SS_1_D_2 metaG | ecosystem: Environmental > Aquatic > Non-marine Saline and Alkaline > Hypersaline >...
CGTCCAGGGAGCCGGCCTGACCGACCAGGGCGACACGGACGGGAACGTCCGGGACGCGGTCGAGAAGACGGCGGACATGGGAGCCCAGACGACGGGCCACGCCGGGGACATGGGCACGCCTGCGGGCGGCGAGCGGGGCGTCCTGCACCAGGATCCCGACCGCCAGCAGTACGAGGGCCAGCAGGGCGAGGACTTCGACAAGAAGGACATCGTCCGGGCGAAGAGGACCGGCGGCAAGGTCGAGGGCGGTTTCATACACCCGAGCGGCACCGGGCAGACCAACCCGGACACGGCGGAGTAGCGCGCTTTCCGTAGGTACGCCCGTCCGGCGGCACGCTCAGGCGTGGCAAGGGTTGGGCAATCACGGGGGACGCGCATGGAACTCCTCAGGCAAGCGGCGGAAACTATTATCGGGCGCGCCCCAGTGGCGGCCGCGGGACCGAAGCGCCCGGAGAGGCTGACGGACCTCGCCGGCCAGGACAGCTTGGTCGAGGAGGCCGAGATGATCCTCGCGGGCGCCAAACAATTCGGTGAGTCGCTGGGTCACGTGCTGCTGGCCGGCCCGCCGGGCACGGGCAAGACCACGATCGCCCGCGTCCTCGCGAACGAGGTCGGCGGCAGGCTGATCGATGTCGGCGTCGGCGGCATCAAGAGGCCGGAGGACGTCTACAAGTTCCTGAGCCAGCTCCGGGACGGCGATATCCTCTTCATCGATGAGATACACCAAGTGCCCCAAAAGGTGCAGGAGCACCTTTTCATCCCGATGGAGGACAACAGGATGGTTCTTCAGACGGGCGATGGGCCGCGGGATGTGGAATTGCCGAGATGGACCCTGATCGGGGCCACCACGCTTCCGCACAAGCTGGATCCCGCGCTCAAGCGGCGGTTCCCGAACAAGTTCCCGCTCAAACTGCTCAAGCCGGAAGATTTGGAGCCGATAGCCAAGTCGATGGCCGCGTCGTTGGGCGTGGCGGTCACCGACGAGGCAATCGGCATGCTCGCGAGGATGGGCGGCGGCACGCCAGGGCTGACGAAGAACATGCTGATGAAGGCTCGCAACGCGATGGCCTTGCTGAAGAAGCAGGAGGTTGATGCGGATGTCGTGCGGGCGATGCAGGGGAAACTCCGGCTCGACCACCTCGGGCTGGACGAGAACGAGCGAGGGGTGCTGGAGACGCTGGAGAAGAAGTCTCCCGGCCAGCCGACGTCGCTCAACGAGCTGTCGAACACCCTCGGGCTGGACAAGAGGTTCATAGAAGACGACCTTGAGCCGAGGCTCATCCGGCACCAGCTCATGCGGCGCGGGCATGGCGGCCGAGAGATCACGGACAAGGGTCGCGAGCACTTGCGGACGCACAGGGCGTCACGGTAACAGGGAGGATTTATGTACGCGAAGGTTTCTCAGATGCTGGACCCGGTCGATAATGCGGTGGATTCGGTCGCGGGAGCCTGCCCCTGCCCCAACTGTGGCTGCGGAGGCGGCACCGCGCTGCAAGTGGATCGGGTGAAGCTGGAGTTGGTCCCCACCGGAGCCGACGACGGCCCGGTGGATCGAGTGAAGCTGGAGTTGGTCCCGGCCGATGAAGAGTTGCCAGCGGCCGAAGAGTTGCCGGCCGAAGAGTTGCCAGCGGGGGTATTGCACCCAGAAGGGTAACATGCCGTACTGGAAGCTATCCAAGCAAATCGATGTCGCCGCATGGCGAGACCATGTCCGGAAGTCCGTCGAAATGCTGGTTCCGGGCGAGTGGGGCGACCGCACCGACATCGAGGGCGATCTTCGCCTGCGGCGCACCGAGCTGGGCGGAACTGCTGACGGCAAGAAGTCGAAGTTCAGGGTCGAGGTTCGCCTGCGGCTCGGTTACGACACCATAACCAAGCCCGTTGATTCGCCCGTGCCGGGATACAACACCGAATACGAAACGCACGAATACCCCGACACGATGGACAGCGCCAGCGGGCACAGGAATGTCTCCTTCTCGTGCGAGGTGACCGCGTACCCCCACATCCTGGGCTGGGGCGGCACGCAAGTTGCCCGCTCCGAAGACCTGGACACGCCATACGAGGTCGCCGAGTTTGTGCGCGCGGCCATCGCGGGTTATCGGGAGGGCGGGGACGAGCCGGAAGCCGCCCCTGAACCGCCCGCCCCCGTGCCGTCCGCAGCTCCGGAACCGAGCCTCGCCCCCGCCTGAATATCCCGGTGACTAGAATAGTGTATGTATCTGCAAGTCTTGGGGAAGCAGCCCGCGCCCGGAATGGTCGTGGGGATTGACGAGGCTGGGAAGGGCTGCGTGCTGGGCTCGCTCGTAGTCGGAGCTGTCTTTTGGCCGTCGGACGATCCGCCCGTCAAGGGGCTGCGCGACAGCAAGGTGCTCCCGCCCAAGCGTAGAGCCAGGCTGTTCCAGGAGCTGGTGTCGGTCTGTCCGTGCGTGACCGTCTCCATACGCGCCAGCGAGATCAAGCCCGGCAACATCCTCGATCTACAGATGGCGGCCACGAAGCTGATACTGCGGAGGTTCCGCCCCCGCCGTGCCGTGATCGATTGCCCCCACGCCACGCCCGCCAAGTTCGTCGACATCCTGGGTTTCCCGGACATCGACATGGTCGCGGAACACAAAGCTGATCACCGGCACAAGCCCGCGTCCGGCGGCAGCATCATCGCCAAGGTCATGCGGGACACGAAACTGGCGAGGCTGGCGGCGCGCCTCGGCGCGGACCTCGGGAGCGGCTATCCGCATGACGCAAAAACGAGGGCGTGGCTAGAATCGCTTGTCGACAGGCCGGACGACGCGGCCGCCAGCCGCGAGGTGCGGTGGGGCTGGTCCACATGCAAGGACATATTCGGCAAGATGCGCGTCGAACAGGAGCTGGGTAAGGAGCGAACAGATGGCTGACAATAAGGACGCTTGCGGCTGCGACGGCAAGCAGAAGCACGACAAATGCAAGTGTGCCGGCAAAAAGCGCAAGAAGGCTGGTCCGGGTGACGAACAGGTTTGCACGGAGCCCGCTCCCGACCCTACGGCTCCCCCGAACCCGGTGCCCGCGCGGTTGGCGGAGCTGGAAAAGGCGCTGGGCGGGATGTCCGTGGCGATGGACGCGTTCGAGGGCATGCTGGGCCTGTGCGAGAGGATGGCCGCCAAGTCCCAGCGCATCGCCGCAATGAGCGACCGATGGGCGGCCTGGCCGCCGATGACGCTCCTGCACTCCTCCGCGGTCGTGTCCAAACGGGAGCTCTTGGAGGAGATGGAGAGGATGTCCGGCGAGATGGCTCGCCTTGGTGCGGAGTACAGGCTTCTGAAGAGCGAGAACGAACAACGGGAGGAAGACGGGGATGCCTAGGACACTGGTGAAAGATCTCGCGCCCGACTGCGATGTCTCGTCGATCGTGGTGGAGGTGCTCAACCCTGACGTGCGGAAGACGAGCCGTGGTAAGGACTTCTTCGAGTTCGATGGGCGGGACGACAGCGGAAAGATCGGGTTCAAGGTCTGGGAGCCGACCAAATCCCCGGCCGGCTACCAAGAGGCAGACGACCTGAAGGCCGGCTGCATCGCGCAGATCAAGGTCACCGAAGTGACCTTGTTCCGCGGGGCGCCGCAGGTCAAGGGCTTCACCTACCAGATTATCACGGAGGACGATCCGAGGTACAAGAAGTATGTCGACCTGGTCAGGTTCGGCCCGTCCCCGGAGGAGGTCGGCGGGCTTGTCGAGTCGACGCGCAAGATGCTCGCGCAGATTCGGCATCCGCAGCTCAAGAAGATGTGCCTCGCGTATCTTGACGGGAACGAGGAGAGGTTCCGGCACTGCCCTGCGGCTCCCTTCCAGGAGGGGCACCACGGTTACGAGGGCGGTTTCGCGAAGCATGTGTGCGCGGTTATGGATCTCGCTCACCACCACGCGAAGCGGATCGGCAAGAAGTATGTCAGCGAGGATGTGGTGCTGGCGGGGGCGTTCCTCCACGACATCGGCAAGTTCACCGCGTATGTCGAGAAGGGGCTGAATCGCACCACTGTCGGCAGGCTGCTGGGTCACATCGCGATTGCCTTGCCGATTGTGGACAGGCTCTGCGAAGAATACGGTGTCGACGCTGAGACCGCCGCCATGGTGAAGCACATTGTCGTGAGTCACCACGGGACAAGGGAGTACGGTTCGCCCGAGAAGCCACAGACCATCGAAGCGGAGATCGTGGCCTGGGCCGACATGGCGGACTCAAGAGCCGAAGCCGTGAGGATGAAGTTGCAGAGCGGACTCTTGCCCGGGGAGTTCGTAGGGAACGCGAAGTATGGCCAGTACACGGCGTACGTGCCGCCGGAGCTGGTGGAGGAGGAGTAGTGCAGATTCCGGACGGCGACATGGAAAGAGCCTGCCGGGCCGGCGCCGAGGCGGCGGTTGCCTTCATACTGGAGGTGGCGGCCGACTATGTGGAGGCCGACAAGGAGGCCGGGATGGCGGAGCTGGTCGCAATCCTGGCGGGCGACCGCGAGGCTGTGGTGCTCGGGGCCAAAGAGCGGGCGTTTCAGGCGGTGGCGGAGCTGGTCGATCCGCAGAGGTTCTGCCCGGAGGGTGGTGATGGCAAAGACTGACGCCGTGGAGAACCTGGATTTCGTGCAGCGCGCGAAGGTTGGCAGGTACAGTTTCCTGATTTACCGCAACGGGGATCGCGAATACCGCCTGTACGCGAAGCAGGGTTCCGAGCTACGCATGCTGCTGAGGTGGAAGTGCGGGCACTCGTCGGACAAGCAGGGGCTGATCCGCGAGGTCACGGAATTCGTATGCAGGATGTGCCCGGGCTCCCGCCCTGTCAAGATCCGCGCCACGGTGGGCGATGAGATCAGGTACACCTGCTACGCGTTCCCCGGCAAGTCCAGGGTCGCTGTGCGGAACAGCCAGACGGCGGTGCGGGAGCTACAGAAGCTCGTGCCGTCGGACATGGTGAAGGACGAGTCCGAGGGGCTCATTGCGCATCTTTACGATCAATCCCCAGTGCTGGTCGTCAGTGCCCATTATGGCGACCCCTCGGCGCCGCATTACGAGCTGGAGTGGCCCGACGGCTTTGTGGGGCGATTCGACTTCGATTTCGTGGATACCATGTTCGACGCCGTGAAGGTTCCGCGAATCCCCGCCGCGCGCCGCGCGAAGATTCTGGAGGCGGGCGACTCGCCAATGCTGTCGGCCGGCGGGGGGCGGAGGGTCAAGAAGACCAACAAGAAGACCGCCAAGAAGAAGACTGCCAAGAAGAAGACCGCCAAGAAGACCAAGAAGGCGAAGGGGAAATAACATGGAAGCCGAGCGGTGGCTGAGCGTGCTGAAGATGGCCCGGCACAGATCCGGTGGAGTCCATCCGTATCTCTGGGGCAAGGCCGAGAAGCCGCCAGTGAGGAGCAGCGCGACAGCGGAGTATATCCGTTTCTGCTCGTGGCTGGAGCTGGTGCGCCCCGGTGCCGCGACAAACATACAGGCACCGGCCGATTTTCTGCGGTCAAAGATGCTGGACAACGGCGCCGTGCCGTACGAGATGGTGCCGCACACGCTGGCCTCGGTCAAGGAGTGCCCGCACCTCGTGTTCGACTCCATGTCGACAGCCATCGCGGCTCAAGCGTGCGGCGACGAAGATTTGCTGGGGAGGTCGTTGGACTTCATCAGGTGGTCGTACAATCAGCTTCCGTCTGGCGAGTTTTTGCCGATCTGGTACCACTTCGAGCTTCCGCAGTCCAAAACGCCCGATCACTGGTCGCAGCAGCCGTCATGCCATCAGTCGCTGGTGGCGCAGCTTGAGCTCGATGAGTTCACATCCTCGACATGGGGCGACTCCGTGGTCGAGGACATAGGCAATGTGATCGAGTCGGCTCTCCGGTCCCGGACGGCGACTGGCTTGTTCGACGCGGATCGCTACAAGCCGACGGTGCCCCTTCTGCCGCACTTCATCACATGCGAGTCGATCCTCAAGCACCTCGCGGAGTCCGGGGACGACGACACACTCCGCGCCGCAGCCAACGGCGTCAGGCGGGGCGTCGCTCAGCTTTGCGCAGCCGACGGTTTCGGCGATTTGGTGGAGTCCGACGGCACACTGACGGGACACCGGCGACCCAGACTGATTGCGACGGCGATAAGGTCGGGCCTCATGGCCAATACTATTCTCGAAGAGGAGATCGTCGGTCGGGATGAGCTGGATAAGCTGAACGCCAGCCTCATGGACAGCAGGTTCGAGAGCGGCGCATTCGCGGGCCTCCTGCCCGTCAGCAGCGATTCCCGGTGGGAGGAGGACACCCTGGCTTGCGTGGCCGGCTGCATGGTCGCGTTCCAAGCTCATACCCTTCTCGCGGCCGATGATCTCGGTGCGGACGATTTCCGGATACTCGTGTGAGGTCGGGCATGCGGTATGTTCTTTTCGTTGCCAACGATGGCCTGGACGCGGTGGAGGGCGCCTCGATCCTGCGGCGGGCTCCGCACGCAAGGGCCTTTCGCGTGGTTTGCGCCAACCCGGATGGCCTGACGCCGGACTGCGCGGATTCGATAGCGGCCGCCACCCCGTCCGCGGCGATGGGTGCGCTCGAGTCGTTGCCCCGGCCGACCCTTGTGATGACCGTAGGCAACACCCCGCTCGCCCTGTGGGCCTCCATGTGGGCCGCGCACAACGGCATCCCGACGATGCATCACCATGCTGGCTTGAGGGGCTCCAGTCTGGCGTCGGACAGGATAGGTATCGCGCTGGACGCCACATCCGATCTGCTGTCGTTCATCGCGCGGCGGGATCAGCAGCACGCGGGCTTCTCTTCCGCGACCACCCGCGTGGTCGGCTGGCCTTCAATGGAGGCGTGGGCCGCCTCCCTCCCCTCGGCGATAGGGATTGAACCTGGTTCCAGCGGCTGCCTGGTGCTGCTGGGCCCGGCCTCGGCGAACCAGTATGGGCGAATCGCCAAAGTCATCGACGCGTGCATGCACGCGTGCAGGCGGTTCACGGTGTACGCCAGCCGGGAGTTCCGGGACACGATTGTCAGGGTCGGGGTGCCGCTCCCCGACGGCTTCGAGCTGCATGTCCCGAACGGCATGGAGGAAGTCGCCGAGGGTGTGGCGAAGTGCAAGATGCTGGTTGCGAACGACGAGCGCCTACAAGCGCTGAGCGCCGTGGCAGGCTGCCCTGTCGTCCTGGTTGACGAGAAGCCCTCAATTCGCTGGCTGGCAGGCCAGGGCGACTATGTGCGGCATGTGGACATGTCGGAGCCGCCCGCCGCGACCTTGGTGCAGAGGTTCTGGGAGTGTCTGCCGGACGAGCCCTTCCGCCTCGCCGGAGTACCGAAGGCGTCGACGGCCGTTATGGAGTGGATTAAACCGTTTCTATAGGCAGGGCGGCGGACAGCACCCGGGATCACCGCCGCACCCGCCGATGAGTCCGCCGGATTCGCCCTCGAATCCCGGGGGCTTGAACTGCCAGCCGAGGCATGGTGCCTGCGACCAGATACGCCATTCCTCGCTGTTGTTTATGGCCCCGTCCCGCCGGCCGCACGGGACAATCCATCTCCCCCAGTGTGCCCGAGCCCGTTTCTCCAGCAACAGCAGGTCGCACTCGTCCTTCACGCACTCGGCCTCGTTCGAGCTTATCCGGCCGACATGCCGCATCGCCACATAGTGGTAGAAAACCTCCTGCGGCTCGTTTGGCGGGCAGCAGCCGCCGAAGGGGTCGAACGGGTCGGCGCAGCGCGCCTCCACGCAGAAGACCTTCCCGAGCCAGTCTGGATCCACTGACATGTCCCGAACGACGATGAAGTCGCCCACCTCCGCGATGCATGGCTGATGCGGCATTGTCCCTCCGTGCTTGGGCGCAAGGCCGCAAACAAAAAAAGCCGGGGGCTAGAATAGGCCATGGACGAGCTGGAAGAACTGCGCCGTCAACTCACCGAGTCCGTCGAGGATGGGGACTTCATCTCGCCGGACAAGGCCAAGAGTATGCTCGGTTTGCTGGAGTCGGCGGTCAGGCGGTATGAGGATTTCGACTCCCACGAGGAGTTCCTGCATCCCTCCGAGGAAGTTGCGTACGAGGCTCACGCGCTCTGCGACGCCAGCGCCCCGCACGCCCCGCCGGCGCTCTCTGCCCTTCTCCGGAGGCTTAGCGGCGACGACGCAGCCGGTTTGCGGAGGGCCGTACGCGAGTTCGGCGACGCCGTGGATCAAATCAAGTTCCTGGAGGGCCCGGGCGCCGCGCCGGACGTGCTCATGTCGCTGCCCGGCGTCAACGGCATGCTGTTTTGGATTCGACTCAGGCAGGTTGTTCGGTTGTTGGAGGGTAGGGATGCTTAGCAACAGGACCATGCTCATGTTCAAGCCCGACTGTGTGGCCGGATTCCGGCACGGGGGGGACATTGTCAGGCTGCGGCATCTGCTGAACCAGGTCGCCGCCGCCGGTTCGGCGGGCGGCGAACATTGGCGAATGGAGATGGGGGCGAGGGTGCGCGTCACGGAGAATATGGCGGCGAAGCTGTACGAGGAGCACGAGGGCAAGCCTTTCTGCTCCGGTCTGGTGAGTTTCGCGACGAGCGCGCCCAGCTTCGTGAGCGTCTGGTCGTGCGAAGGGGCGCCGGCGTGGGAGGTCGGACGCGGGGCGGTCGACTTGATCCGGTCGGCGTACGGGCGGGATGATTTGTCGGTGACGGGCCCGGCCAACCTGCTGCACGGCAGCGACGGCCCGGAGTCGGCCGAGAGGGAGGTTCGGTGGGCGATCAAGTGCTTCATTTTGCGGTGCGCGGAGGAGGGCTAGCATGTGGGTGATGAACTTCGTAGTGGTGCGCGACGGCGAGAGGGATCCGGAGGACGGCGCCCCCCGGGAGTTTTCGCAACCCGGATTCCCGTTTCCGGTCCCGGACATTGACCAGACGGTGATACACCGCGGCGAGACATTCGCGGTCGACGATGTGATCTGGGATTTGGAGAGGAGATCCGTGACCGTAGAGATTGTCCCGATGAACGAGAGGGATTTGCCGCAAAAGACGACTGGCGAGCCCGACGACGACCTCGACCTTGACGAGCCCGACCTCGACGAGCCCGACGAGCTCGATGAACTCGCAGCTTCCCTGGAGGAAGAATCCGACCCGAGCGGCGAGCCCGACCGACCGGCCGAGGGTTGATAAAGTATTCACGGGCCAGCCGGCCTTGATGGATACCAGAGCGAGGAGACAGGCCGCCAGGATTGTCGCGGAGACCACGCCTGTGTGGGATGTGGCGATCATACTGCCGACGGTGCGAGTGCGCGTGGAAGCGCCCACCAGAGAACAGGCCAAGGAGAGTGCCCTGGCCCTGGTGCCGGAGGACTACGCCGAGGCGCTGATCCGGCGGCTCCAGTACACGCGACCGAAACCGGGCGACGTCATCGGCATCCAGCGGCCCCAGAGGGCGGAGCATGTCTAGGAAGACCATCTGCTGCATCGGCCCGACGGTGCCGGACGGCATGTACTCAATGCTGCTGAACGGCATCCGCTGCCTGAACACCGGCCGCTATAGCAAGGCCATCCAGTTGTTCGACGACCAATCCAGCCCCTGGTTCTACCGGCGATGCAAAAGGGCCGACTTGGTGCTCGCGTTCACCAACCACGGCACGAACTGGAGGATGATCCGGGATGTCGCGAAGACCCACAACAGGTGGGCCGTGGTGGATGGCAGCGACTACGGCGACTTCACCGGCATAAAGACGATCTCGCCGGAGGCGGCGCCGCTGATATTCAAGCGGGAGTACCACCCCGACCTGCACGACGACATGCCGAATGTGGTGCCGCTCTCTTTCTCGATACCGAGCAAATGGGTGGCCGGCCGATCCGCCAAGTTCCTGGATTTCGTGTTCGCGGGCCAGATGTACGGCCGGCGCAACGCGTTCCTCCGGGTGGTCCGCGACGCGATTGACAGCCCGCATTCGATCATCTCCCCGGGCGGCCTGGACAGCGGGCAGTACTGGGCGATGCTGGACTCCACCAAGATCGGCATCTCGCTCCGGGGAGCCGGGTGGGACTGCGTCCGCCACTGGGAGATACTCTCGCGCCGCGGCTGCCTGCTGATGCTGGAGGATGATCCGCGGGTGAGGATGTCCGATCCGCCGCTGGTGGACGGCGAGCACTGCGCGATTTTCCGCAGGCCGAAGGAGCTGGTCGAGAAGCTCAGGTACTACCTGGACAACGACCGGGAGCGCCGCCGCGTGGCGCGCAACGGCCGGGCGTTCGCCTTCCGGCACCACTCGTCGGTCGCCAGGGCGAAATATGTGCTCCGCACCTGCCTGAGCCACTTCCGCGAGCAGCAGTCCTAGTCCTTATGTTGTCTTTCCAGGGCGTCCGCACGGCAGGGGAGGGTGCGCCTTGGGTAGTCCCAGCGGCCAATTCAAACTGACGCCGGAGGCAATGCGGGAGACGTTCGCCCGGCTGAACGCCGAGCTGTTCGGCGGGCAACTGGCGACCATCCCGCTGAAGGTGTCCAACGCCGCGAAGCGGGGCGGCACATACCGCGCGAAGGCGGATTTCGTGCAGCCGAACCCGAGGATGCGGAGGCTCCTCGGGGACCACAGGATCGAGAACCTCCGGGACGAGTCGATAACCATCTCCAGGAAGGTCTGCCCGTCGCAAGAGGCTCTCGACAGGTTCATGGCGCACGAGATGGTCCACCAGTGGCAGTGCGAGGTGCTCGGCGTCAGCGGGGGCAGCGGGGGGCATGACGAGTCCTTCCTCCAGAAGGCGGGGGAGATCAACTCAACCAAGGGCCAGGGGTTCGTGACCGTGAACTCGGACGTGGTCGCGGGCGAGATGAGCGGCGCGGAGGGGCAGATTTACCATGTCGTGCTCTTCGAGCGGGGCGACCGGAGGTTCGGTGGGTTCTCCAGGCGCCCGTTCGGCGAGAAGGAGACGGGGATCATAGAGGACACCGCCCGCAAGATGAAGGCCGAATACCGCATTCTGACGACCACCAGCCACGACGCCCAGGTGCTCTTGGACATGTCCCGCGCGAGGCCCGGGGCGAGGGGGAGATCCTGGTATGTCCTTCCGGATGACCTTTACGAGTCAATCGTGTCCGGGGAGACGACGACGGCCGCCCTGCGCCGCGCCAGGCGTCGGCTCGCCGACTTGCGGGGAGTCACCCTGTACCACGGCACCAGCTTGGAGATCGCTGCCAGGATCGCCCGCGAGGGCATCAGGTCGTTCTCCGGCGACCAGTGGTCCGGGAACCCCGCGGTCGCGAACGCCGACACGGACGCGATATACCTGACGCCGGACTTCGAGCTGGCCACGCGGTACGCGCAGGGCCTCGCCGGAGACAGGCCGCCCGCGGTGCTTGAGTGCCGCGTGTCCGGCCGCCACATGAAGAAGCTCAAGACCGACCCGATGGACTCGTGGGAGGACTCGTGGGACGAGTCCGGCTCCGGGTCCATCGAGCTTCCGCGCCACCAGGAGGACCTGTACAGGCTACAGAACGACGCCACGGGCTTCCTGAGCCGACATGGCGTGAGGGTGCCGTTCTTCGAGGCGTTCCCGGACGACTTCGACAGGTACGACGGGCTGAACCTCTACAAGCTGGCGCTCGGGTACATACGCAAGTCCGCGCCGGACAGGGCTCGCGACATATTCCGGCAGTTCCGGGAGGAGTTCCCGCCCGACGACCACGGCTTCTTCCACATCCGCCCGGACGGGACGGTGCGGCTCGACTCGTCGTACTGGGAGGAGGTGCACCAGTTGCAGTACGCTCCGCGCCCCCGCCAGCCGGGCGGCAAGCCCACCCGGCTGCCGCCCGCCGCGATAAAGGCGGCCTGGGTCCCGGCGGAGACTGCCCCCCGGGATTCCGAGACCAGGGAGGTGAGGCCGCGGAACCTCCCGTGCGAGTCAAAGGAGAAATTCGACGAGGAGGCCGCGGCGCACGAGTCGATTCCGGACTGGTGCGACGCGCTGGAGGAGGCGGAGAGCGCGGAGGACATCGAGTTCATCCGCGTGAACGACCAGTACATCGAGGACATAGGCGACGACGACCCCGAGCCGCTCCTGGCCGTCCGGGAGGTCGCCAAGGAGATAGCGGAGTCCCCCGGGGAGGATCACTCGCAGCGCATACGGGAGCTGCGGGAGGAGTACGGGGGCTTCTACGACCCGTACGACAACTGGGGCGGCGACACATACTGCGAGACAGTGACGCTGGCGAAGGTCCCGCTGGGTTCCCTCGCCCCCGCCGCGGTAGCCGCCGCGCTCCGCGCCGCCGCGCTGGGCATCGCCGCCTCGTCCGGGACAATGGTCGCGTACCACGCCACGCTCTCCGGCTCCGCCATCCTCGAAGGCGGCTTTAAGAAGTCGGACGAGGTGGAGCGGGTGGGCCTCGGCGGAAGCTCGACGGGCGGGAGCGTGTCGTTCACGACGGACTGGGGCGTCGCGACGGGCATACACAAGTCCTTCGAGATGATGCACGGGCTGGTGAACGCGGACGACCCGCTCGCGGCCATCAGGGGGCATTTCGAGTCGCTCAAGCCCGGCCTGTCCAGCAGCGTGCTGGATTACTGGAAGTCCGCGGACGGCGGCGATCTCCAGGAGCTGCTGGGCGGGTGGAAGCCCAAGCCGTACGGCGCCCGCATGCAGACGTATGACCAGCTTGTCCAGCAGGGCTTCAAGCCGGTCCACGCCGCCGGCGACGAGGGCGGGGAGGGCGACACCCTCTATTACCAGTGGCTGGAGCCGGTGTCGGCAGCCGACGCCGAGAAGATGGTCTACACATACGTGAAGGTGTACTTCTACGCGAACACGGACGAGTACAACCCGGTGTTCATGGGCGGCGACGCGTCCCACTTCAAGGGCATACCGCGCGACGACATAGGCGTGTTCACGGTGGAGCTGAACATCGACCCGTCCAAGAAGCGGAAGGACCACGGCGTGCTGGACCGTCCCCCGGGTTACGCTATCCTGCCGGCCGAGAGCGAGTACCGCATCTCGGACATGTCTATGATCGGGGAGATTCTCGACTACGACACGCATCCGGGCGACGCGCCGAAGGTGCCGACGGACGAGCGGTCGTACCATGCGGATCCCGAGGTCGAGGCGGCCGTGAACGGACTGCTGTCGCTGATCGGGAAGCACCGCGATCTCCTGGAGCGGAGCGGGAAGCTCGATGTGCGGCAGGCCATGGCCGTGCTGCGCAACGCGGACGACATGCAGGCCGTGGCCGGTGCCGCCGGATCCGTCCTGAATGCGATGGGCCTGCGGGGCGCCGGGGCGACCCTGCGAGATGTCGTCGACCTGTCCGGAAGGATGCGACCATCGGAGATTGCCGGTAAAGCCCTCGCCGCGCTGCCGGATCCCGTGCGCAAGGAGGTGTTCGACGCGCCGTCCTCGGCCAGGTTCTCGGACATCAGCGAGAGGTGGTACGACCGCGACGAGGGCGGGTACACCGCCTGGTGCGACGCGCTGCTCGAGATGGACATCGGCGAGTCCGCCGCGGAGCGCGAGATAGACGACTGGATCTACAGCCACCATTTTGAGGACAGGCTCCAGGAGGCGATTGCCTCGGCGAGGTACTGGATTCCAGACTTCGCGGAGGCCGACGCGGAGGCCTACCTGGAGCTGGCGGAGCGGCTGTCCGACCCGGCTCAGTCCAAGGCCGCGACGCTCAAGGTCGCCCTCAGGACCGTCTACGAGGCCGGCGACCCGTCGAAGGCGAGGTACTTCATCCTGCGGCGGGGCAAGCTGTGGCTCTGGGGCGGCATCGACCTGGGCGGAGCCGACGAGGCGCGCCTCGTCGAGTCGATACGGGAGGAGTTCGGGACGGATCGCGCGCCGTTCGACCAGAGGTTCCCGATAGACAACCAATACCGGGTGCGGGACATGTTCGAGCCGTCCGGGTTGTTCGGCCCGGCGTCGGACGAGGACATGACCAGGTTCCAGGATTTCGCCTCGGACACGTTGCACGGCATGGTGCTCCCCGACGGCACGCTGCGGGCCAAGACCGTGACGGGGCTTCCCGTCCACGCCGACCATCCGGAGATGGAGAAGCTGCTCAGGCACCTGGGTGTCGAGGCGGAGAGGCCGCAGCCGAAGGGCATGTGGTACCACGGCTTCCTGCTGACGCCGGAGAGGGCGGCCGGGGTTGGCAGGTTCGGGCTGCGCCCCGGGGAGTCGGTCGGCGAGAGCAACTGGGAGAGGAACGAGGAGTACGACAGATCCCTGGTGTACCTGACGACGGACGAGACGACTGCGAAGGGCCACGCCTGCGGGCGGAACGAGGGCAAGTACCCGTACGCCGCCGTGGTCGCCGTCCGCGCCAAGGACCTCGATCGGACGCGCATGGAGGCCGACTTCGACGCGGAGCGGGCTGGCTTCAAGCCGGGCCGCGCCGGGCTGGCGGGTTACCGCGGCAGGATACCGGTCTCGGCCTTCGACTGGGTGAAGATACACCGGAACGGCTACAACCAGGAGACCACGCCGCTGCTGCTGATGCTCGGTCCCGACGAGTTCGGCGCGCTGGCGAAAGAATACGCTAAGTGGGCGGAGCGGACGAAGGAGGATCGGGAGGCTTTGGAGGCGGAGCAGCGGCACGGACCGAGTTTCACCGACCAGAGGCGGGTTCAGGAGCTGATGGGCAAGATTGACGAAGATCCGATACGCCGGGCCGTAGACACGGCCAAGGCGAAACCCGCCATCGCCGCGTCGCTGCGAGCCGCCCGGCTCCGCGTGGAGGTGCCGCATGGATAGGCTGCCGCCCGTGCTCTACCACGCGACGCCCTCCGGCAACGTCGAGAGCATACTTCGCTCCGGCATCGTCCCGCGGGACGAGTCCGGCGCCGTCGGCAGCGACGGCGTACACCCCAACAGGGTTTTCCTGTCCAGGTTCGCCGACCCGTCGTACATGAATCTCCCTGCGGACAAGGTCGCCGGTGCGGTCCTGCTGGCGGTGGACACGTCGCGCATAGACCCGTCCAGGCTGTATCCGGACGACTCGCTCTACGCGGCGTACTTCAATGACCAACTGGAGGACGAGGAGATACGCACCATGTTCCCGGATCACCACCGCAGGTGGGCGGAGTCCGGTCTGGCGGCCAGCGAATCCTTCGGCGAGTGGATGGACGACAACGGGCCGGCCAACGACGAGATCGAGCCCATCCTCGCCGGCCGGTTCGGGCTCACCCTCTGGGGCTCCAGGCTGGACGCGGGACTGGAGCTCGGGGAGGTCGGCTACGAGGGCAGGATCCCGCCGGAGGCGATTTCGGTGCACAAGGCGGTCGCGAGCCGGGCGGCCCGCCGCGTGGAGCTGACCGAGAACGACTACGGCGGCGTGTCGGCCTTCGTCGTCGGCGAGGACGGCGAGCGGGTGGAGGACGCGTACGGCGACATCCACATGGGCCCGCCGAGCGAGTTCCAGGGCGACGAGGCCGAGAGGGACCACTTCCACGGCGACGAGCCGATCGAGGAGGACGGTCCCGTGGCGATCCTGACCGGCATCGAGCTTCCGCCGGACCTCCGCGGCGCCGGGCTCGGCAGGGAGATGGTCGAGGGGATGGCCCGGTGGGCCTTCGCCCGCGGCGCCCGGGCGGTATACACGCACGCCGCCGGATCGCCCGGCGACCCGGATCCGGCGGGTTTCTACGGGGCCCTCGGCTTCCGCGACGTCGGCATGGATCCGCTCGGGAACCTGTACATGAAGCTGGACCGTCCGGGAAGGCAGGCCGCCCGCAGGCTCGGGGCGGAGACGCTGGCCATCGCGAGGCTCAGGCTCGCCGACAGCTACTTCGACTTCGGCCACGGTGACGACGACGAGGTGGACTTCTGGTGGTTCGGCGACGGACGGCTGCGGGCGCGGAGGGGGAGGGGCCCCGACAGCCACGATGATCTGTTCCCGGACCTCGGCGGCCTCGTCGCCCACGGCCGCGTGATGGGGGCCAGGGGCACCGCCGCATTCCAGCCGGAGGCCACCGACAGGGAGAAGCGCGGAGCCGTGGCGGCGCTGATAGACAGGTTCCCGGGCGTGAGGTTCACCGCGTGGGACGGCTCGTGGATGCAGGGCGGGATGACGTTGCAGCAGCTCTGGCGGAGCGTGTCCCGCGCGGCGTCGCGCGAGCCCGCGTTCCTGAGGAGGCTCCGCGAAGCCGACGCCCTGCCCGCGCCCGGGGACGCGTCCGCGGCCCTGTCCGCCGTCATGTCCGGCACCCTGATACACAACGCCGCCGGGTCGGCCGGCGGCGACGCGGGGGCGAAGGTCAAGTCGATACTTGAGTCGGGCATCGACCCGGCGAGGTGGGTGAAGCCCGGCCCCGGCCAGGGGTGGTCGAGGCACCCGAAGGCGGCGTACCTGAGCCTGGCTTGGGAGGGCGCGGCCGAGAGCCCGCCGCCCAACTACGTGCTCGCCGAGCCCGCGCTGTCCAGGCCGCTCGTGATGTGGGGCTTCGACGCCGACGGCAACTACGTGTGGGGCGAGGCCCTCGCCGACGCCGCCGGCAGGACGGGCCAGGCCCTGTCGTCCCTGCTCCGCAGGCACGGCTACGACTCCGTCGTCACGGTGCGGCGGGACACCGGCGAGGTCGGCGAGATCGCGTACTTCGGCGAGAGGCCGCTCCCGGCGTTCCTGCCGGAGCCGGACAGGATC
>Ga0180434_10004657_pt1 | contig 16573 bp, 14 predicted proteins | sample SS_ome_7_FD_132453 | JGI IMG/M metagenome (GOLD analysis project Ga0180434, IMG submission 132453) | Hypersaline lake sediment archaeal communities from the Salton Sea, California, USA - SS_1_D_2 metaG | ecosystem: Environmental > Aquatic > Non-marine Saline and Alkaline > Hypersaline >...
GCGGCGCCACCACCACCACCAGGCCGATGAGCAGGAGGCGCGGCGCGATGCCCGTGGCGCCGGCCATGACGGCGACCAGCGGGCTGGTGGGCGGCTGCGTCTCTCGCAGCACGACATTCATCGCGGCCAGCACGGGATAGACGAGGGGCATGGCCGCCAGATAGCCCGCGAGGCCCGCGCCCACCGCCGTCGCCGGGCCGATGCGCCGCCAGCCCAGGTCGCGCAGCGACGTGCCGTCGGAGCGCCCGGTGAGCAGGAGCCATCCGACGGCCCCGGCCCCGGCCGCGAGGTAGACGATCAACGTGCAGGCGATCCAGGCCAGTCCCGCCGGATCGCTGGGGACCAACAGCCTGGCCCCGGCGACGCCGAGCGCGATCTGCAGGAAGACCAGCAGGATCACGGCCTCAATGGCCCGCCACACGCTCCATCGCGCCGGCGGCGGATTCACGAGCCCCGCGCGCCGGCGGGCCCGGGCCACCAGCGCGACGATCCAGATCACCAGGCCGGCCGCCATGCCCACGCACGCCCCACGCCCGCCACCATCATGCGGACGACGGTCCGCCACCCGTCGTCGTAGGCCTGCTCGAGTTCGGCGGCGGCGGGCTCCCGCATGCCGGCGTCCGCGTAGAGGTGGCACATCATGAGGTGGCCCGGCGCGATGTCTGCCGCGATGCGGCGGAGTTCCGCGTCCTCGAGCCATTCGGGCTTCACGTGCGCCCGCGACACCAGGCCGTAGACGAGGGTGGTGATGGTGGAGTCGCCCGGGCGCAGGCTGAGGCCGCGGTGCAGGGCATTGACGGCCTTCGTCTTCAGCCTGCCGGCCTCCGCCTCGCGCTCCTGCGCCGCCTCGGGGCGGCCGGCCCGTTCGTCGTCAAGCATCTGCTGCTCGGCCCTCAGGCCGGCGTGCCAGTAGACCGCCGCCAGCGCGATGCGCAGGCCCAGATCGTCCTCTCGGCGCTCCAGGGCCAGTTCGTAGTTCTCGGCCGCGACCTGGGCGAACTCGTCGGGGGAGGCGCCCCAAGACGGCATCGCGCCCTCGGCCTCCAGCGACTCCAGGCCCACCATGGTGCGGGTGAGGAAGTCCCCCATGAAGGCGTAGTAGTGGGCGTCGAGGCGTTTCGTCACGTCGTTCTCGGGCGCGCGGAGGCTCGTGACCACGGAAACCAGGACAATCGCCAGCATCACGACGAACGCCGCCACCCGAAGGGGTGACGGGCCCCGCGGCGTGGGCGGAGCGGTCGGCGGCGTGCTCGCGGGCTGTTCGCTCATGGGCAGATTGGCGGTCGGCAGCTATGGGCTCTCGGCCGGCGCCGGCTCCGCCCCGTGCGGCGCGGGCGCCGCGACCTCGTCGGTGCGCCGGCGGTCCAGCAGTTCGGTGAAGGTCTGCATCAGGCCGCGCATTTCGGCCTCGAACCGGTCGCGCTGCTCGCGCAGCGCCTGCACCTCGCGCGCAGCCCCGGCCACCTGGGCGCGCGCCGTCTCGGCCAGGCGGCGCCCCTCGGCCTCGGCCTCGCGCAGGATCACCTCGGCCTCGTGGTGGGCGTTGTGGCGGACCTCATCAGCCGCCTTCTCGGCCAGCGTGAGCGCCCGCTGCAGCGTCTCCTCCGACTCGTGGTAGCGGGCCACGCGCTTCTCCAGTTCCGCCGCGCGCTCCCGCGCCTGGGCGGTCTCGCGCAGGGCATCGGCGTAGGCGTCCGCGACCTGGGCCAGGAAGTTGTCCACCTCCTTCGCGGCATACCCGCGCCATGCCTTCCCGAACTCTACGTTCATGACGTCCACGGGCATGAGTTTGGCCACGGCGCCCTACCTTTCCCCGCGCACCGCTAGGGGGCGGCCAGCAGCAGGCGGATGATCACCTGCTGAGCCACCCAGAGCACGATGAGCAGAATCATCGGAGAGAAGTCAATGCCGCCCGCCCCCACGGGCAGGATCGCCCGGAACGGCCGCAGCATGGGCTCGGTCACGTTGGTGATCCACTGGGCCGCCGGATGGTAGCGCGTGCCGGGCAGCCAGGAGAGGATCACCCGCGCCAGGACCAGCAGTTGCAGCACCCAGAAGACGGCGTTGATCAGTTGGATGAGTGGGGCCACAACTCAGGCTTCCCGCGGCGGCTTGAACGCCAGTTCCTTGGCCCGATCGGCGGCGGCGCGCACGGCCTCGATGACGGCGCTGCGGAAACCGCGCCGCTCCAGCGCGCGCAGGCCGGCCACAGTGGTGCCGGCGGGCGAAGTGACCATGTCCTTGAGTTCGCCGGGGTGCTTGCCGCTGGTGAGGGCCATCTTGGCCGCCCCCAGCGCCGTCTGGGCGGCCATCTCCAGCGCCGCCGCGCGGGGCAGCCCCGCCGCCACCCCGCCGTCGGCCAGGGCCTCGATCATGACGAAGACGTAGGCGACGCCGCTTCCCGAAAGGCCGGTCACGGCGTCCATGAGCCGCTCCTCGACCTGCACCACGGCGCCGGCGGCGGCGAACAACTCGACCACGGCCTCGACGGCATCGCGCGGCGCCGGGCTGTCCGACGCCACGGCCGTGCAGGCCTCGCCCACGGCGCAGGCGATGGTGGGCATGACGCGCACGATGCCGGGAGGGGACCCGCCGGGCAGCGAGCCCGCGATCGCCGCGGTGGGCACGCCGGCCGCGATCGAGACCAGCACCTGTTTTGCCTCCAGGGCGGGGCCGATCTCGGCCAGCACTGAGGGCAGGTCGTTGGGCTTGACCGCGAGGAGGACGAGGTCGCGGCCGCGCGCCGCCTCGACGGCCGAGGCGGCCGCACTGATGCCGAGCGCCTGGGCTCCCGAGCGCAGCCGCTCGGGGTCCGCGTCGTAGGCGGTGACGTCGGCCGACGCCAGAGCGCCGGCGCCGGTGAAGCACCGAGCCAGCGCCTCGCCCATCTTGCCCAAGCCGATGAATGCCGCCGAACGAACGGGCATCAGGCTTCACCTCCCGCCGCCGCGCGGAGCACGCCTTCCGCCGCGTGCGGCTTAGGGCTCGCTCCAGGCGAGCGTCTCGTCGGAGCGGTGTCCGTTGCTCTCGGCGGTGATGACCACGCTGTTGGGCGTGAGGAGGTAGATGCCCTCGCCGGCGGGTTCGAGGTAGCCGTCCACGGCGTAGATGACGCCGCCGAGGAAGTCGAGCACGCGCCGCGACTTGAGGTCATCCATCCCGTTGACGTTGACGACGACGGGGCGGCGCGCCTTGAGGCAGTCGGCGCAGACTTGAGCGTCCTCGAGAGACTTGGGGCGCCTGAGGAAGATTTCGTCCGTGGAGCGCGAGGAGTGCAGCGAGAGGATGGGCTTGCGCCGGGCCGCCTGGCCGCCGGTGGGCAGCGGTTCGGGCTCGATCTCCTCCTCTGCGAACAGCCAACCCTTGACCCGTTCCAACATCCCTGACATGCGACGTTCTCCCTTCTGTGATGTGTGCTGCGACTCGTGCTGCATGCAGTCAGCGGCCAGGTCGCACGGCAACCGCCATGCCTATCCCTGTCCGGCTGGAACCGGCATCGTCTGCAATTGTCTCAGGCCGGGGTGGCGCGCGGTCCGAAGATCGCCGTTCCCACGCGCACCATGTTGGCCCCTTCCTCGATGGCGATTTCGAAGTCGCGCGTCATGCCCATCGAGAGCCATTCCATGGCTACGTTGCTCAGCCCCATCTCGCGCGCCCGGTCGAAGAGCCCGGCCAACCGGCGGAACTCGCCGCGCGACGCCTCCACGTCTCCCGTCAGGCGGCCGATGGTCATGACCCCGTGCACGCACAGGAACTCGAGGCCGCTCAACTCCTCCAGCAGGGCCGGCAACGCGTCGGGCTCGACGCCCGACTTGCTGGCCTCGCCCGAGGTGTTCACCTGCACCAGCACCGGGAGGGGACGTCCCGCCTCCCGGCGCCTTCGGTCCAGGGCATGGGCCAGCCTGGCGCTGTCCACGGTGTGGATCAGGTCGAAGAGTTCGGCGGCGGTCTTGGCCTTGTTCCGCTGGAGGTGGCCGATGAAATGCCAGCGCACCTGCCCGCCGATCTCGGCGATCTTGCCGGCCGCTTCCTGGACGTAGTTCTCGCCGACGTCGGTGATGCCGGCCGCCACGGCCCGGCGGATCCGCTCGGCCTCCACGTACTTGGCGACGGCGATCACCCGGACCTCATCGGCCCGCCGGCCGGCCCGCTCGGCGGCCGCGGCCGCCCGCTCCAGGACCTGAGCCACGTTGCCCGCGATGTCAATGTGCCGATGCGCCTCAGCCACAGGACGGTGCCCTCGAAGCGGGCGCATTATACCATACGACCGATGGCTATACAATCCCTTTTCTTGTTTTAGGAGGATTTGTTCTCGCTAGAATCCGGGGCCCGCCGACGCCGCTTCTTGCGGCGGCCACGCAGCGCGCGGCGGAGCCGCTCGACCTCGCCCACGGCCTGCTCGATCTCCTCGGGCGTCACGGCGTGGGGGCTGTAGCGCGCACGCTGGAACCGACCCGTCAGCGCGTCCAGCGCCGGCACAGCGGCCTCCACGTCCAGTTGGGGGGCCTGCAGGGCGACCGCCGCCAGGTACTCGGTAGGGGTCTGGGCAGGCCGGCGGGGTATGCCGAGGCGCCCCAGGAGACGGCAGGCCTGCTGGTAGTGCCGGGCCATCACCGCCCGCAGCCCTCCGGGCAACTTCGTCCCGCGCGCCAGGCCCGGCAGCCGCAAGCCCGAGCGGAGAGCGATGAGAACGACCAGGGCCAGCAGCGCCGGCAGGGCGATCAGCAGCCCGAGATCGCGCGACACCAAGCCGCCGCCGAACAGGTCCTCCCACCACGTGGTGGGCGCCAGCCCGACCGATTCGCCCGGGGTCGGATCCACGATGACCCAGCCCTGCTCGGGGAGGTAGATCTCGGCCCAGGCGTGGGCGTCGGTGCCTCGCACCAGGTAGACGCCCTCCTCCGGGTCCGGCGCGTCCGCTCGGTAACCCGTGACCAGCCGCGAGGGGATGCCCACGCCCCGGGCCATGACCGCGAAAGCGGTCGCGAAGGCGTCGCAGTAGGCCTCCAGCCTGCGCTGCTCGACGAAGTAGGTGGTCACGTCCTCGCCCAGCGGGAAGGAGTCGGCCTGGCTGGAGTAGTCCGCATGCACGCCCACCCAGCCGGCGAGGATTTGCGCCTTCTCTTCCAGGCTCCCCGCGCCCCGGGTGAGGCGGAGCGCCAGATCAACGGCGGGCTGCGAGGTGTCGGGGGTGATGAGTTCGCTGCCCAGGAAGTCGTGGGGCGTGACCGGGACGGTGTGGCGCTGGGAGGGGTCGAAGTCCCGGATCAGCGACTCCGCCCGGTAGCGCGTGCCCGCGGCCAGAGGAGGCGTCGCATGCAGCGCGCCCGTCGTGTCGCCCAACACGGACGGCGGCGCGCCGTAGGGAACCACCAGGTCGTCGAGCGCCGCCAGGTGGGCGGCGTGGTAGAGCAGCGTCGAGCCCTCCTCCAGCGCGACCGTGTAGGCGACCCTGCGCGCCTCCCCGGGCGGCCGCGAGCGGCGGATCACCTCGGAGAAAGGCCGGGTCGCCCGGTCCACCGGGCCCGACGCGGCCCAGGAGGCGCCGCTGAACCGGTCGTAGACGCGGGCCCGCAGGTAGAGCGGCTCCGGGCTCTCGAGCCGGAGCACGACCTCGGGACTCAACTGCGCCGGCCCGGTGCCCACCTCGAAGCGGTAGAGCCAGTTGAGGAACGACCCGCGCGCACGCGAGGCGGCGGCGTGAGGCGCCGGGCCGATGGCGGTGTCAATGGGCGGCCGGTAGCGCCCGCCGAGGAAGCGGATGCCCCCGGTGACGGCCGCGCCGATGATGGCCAGAAGGGCGAAGAGCGCGGCGACAACGAGGATGTGCCCGGCCAGCCCGCGCACGCTCCGGCCGCCGGCCGCCTCGCGCCGGGAGGCGTAGTAATCCAGCCCTGCAACCTGCAGCCCGGCGAAGAGCACGCCGAGGAACCCCCAGGTGAGTTGCTCGCTGATGAGGTTGCTGGCCATGAGGCCGTAGATGGTCACCGGCGGGATGACCGAGAAGAGCACCATGTTGCGCGTGAAGAGGGCGTAGGAGGTGCCCACCATCACGCCGATCATGAGGACCATGATGCTCTGGTCCACCGTGATCCACATGACACCGCCGTGCACGTAGTTGACCAGGAAGCTCGAAGCCCACTCGTAGAGGGCCACCACGCCCGCCGCACCCGCGATGACGCGCACCAGCCAGCCGCGGTTGAGCGCGGGACGCGAGAGCAGGAAGGAGAGGCCGAAGCCGATGGAGACCGCCGTGAAGCTGGTGTAGACGAAGGAGGTGGGCTGCATCACGGGGATCACGATCCAGATCCCCAGCAACGCCGCCCCCAGGGCGAAGGCGTAGAGGAGCACGGCGTCCAGCCGCTCGACCAGCGCCAGCGCGCGCGTCATCGCGGCCCCCCCGAAGCCCAGGCGTGATGCGGCACGCCCGCCACGGCTTGGTTGAGCGCCGTCGCGAGGTCGTCGCCGCGCCGCACGGTGTGCCCGGCCACTCCCAGCGCCGCCAGCGACGCCAGGTAGGACTCCAACGCGCCGTCGCCGCCGGCACGGTCGGCGCCGAAGGTGGCGGCGTCCAGCACCAGCGCGATGACCCGGAGCCTGCGCGCCCTCCACTCGCCGGCCAGCCCCAGCAGTTTGGGGTCGGTGCCGGCCGTGATGAGCACCAGCGTGCCGTCGGGCGGCAGCCGCAGGTCGGCCCCCGCCAGCACCGATGAGAACGGCACCGGCGCCACCGCCTTGGCGCGCGCCAGCACCTCGAGGACGCGGTCCAGATCGGTCAGCCGCCGGGCCATGATCGGCTCCGCCGCGCCGTCGCTGGAGGCCAGCAGCGAGAGGGCGCTGCCGTTGCGCAGGGCGTAGTTGGCCAGCGAGGCCGCCAGGCGCGCGCCGTACTCGAGCGTCGTCTCGCGGCCCTCGCCGATATCGGAGCCCTGCGTCAGATCGAGCGCCACCACCAGGTCGCCGGCCATGCTCTGATCGAACTCCATCACGGCGAGTTCGCCCACGCGGGCCGTGGCCTTCCAGTCAATGCGGCGGAGTTCGTCGCCGGGGCGGTAGTCGCGGATGCCGTAGAAGTCCAGGCCGTCGCCGGCGATGCTGGCGCGGCCGGACTCGGTCCCCGAGTAGGCCCGCGCGCCCGCCATCTCGCGGGCCGCAACCGGCAGGATCTGAGGGTAGACCAGCACGTGCGACGCCTGACCCGCCTTGTGGCGCCGCTGGAAGAAGCCCACCGGGTCCCTGGCCGAGACGTGCACCGGCCCGACGGTATGCTCGCCGCGCTTGCCGGCGACGGCCCGATAGGTCAGGGTCACGGGGCGGCTCGCCACCAGGGGCACCAGGAAGGCTGGGGGCAGTTCGGGCTCGAGCCAGCGGGAGAGCGCGTCCTCCATCCACAGCCCGACGCGCGGGACGCCGCCAGCCTTCGAGATGTCGAGCGAGACGGTGAAGGCGTCGCCCTCGTTGAGGCGTTCGGGGACGCTGCGCTCGACCTTGAGCCGGCCCAGCGGAAGCCGCGAGAAGAGGTACGCCGCCAGCGGCACGGCCGCGATCATCCCGGCCATGTAGTACATGCTGGTGAGGTTGAGGTAGTAGGCCCCCGCGCCCAGCACCACCGCCGCGGTGACGCTGGTGAAGAGGCGCAGGTTGGGCGGCTTGCGCTCCGGGTCTCTCATCTGAGCATCCGACGGACCAAGTCCAGTTCTTCGCGCCGGCTGTTCGCTCTGCCATCGAGCCGCGCGTCGCGCACCGCGTCCAGCGCGGCGCCCAGCGCCGGCCCCGGCGCCAGCCCCAGGGCCAGCAGGTCGCGCCCGGTGACGTGGGGGCGCACGTGCCGGAGTTCGCCGAAGTACAGGCTCACGGCCCGCCGCAGCCGCCGGCTCCGCGACACCGCCACCAGCGCCAGCAGGGACTCGGGCGGCACGCCGTGCAGCGCTCGGTAGATCGCGCTCCTGCGCACGCCGGGCCGGTCCACCGCTCTCAGGATTCGCGCGCTGCGGGCGAACGCCTCCAGCGCCTGTGTCTGACGCCGCGACAGGTTGAGGGCCGCACCGGCCGCCAAGCGCCCCGAAGGCCCCAGACCCGAGAGCGACACCATCAGGCCGATGAGCCAGCCTGTGACAGTCTGCCCCGGCGCGATGGCCGCAAACCAGGCCACGTGTCGCTCGACCGCGCCCAAGGCGCGGAGCGTCTCGTCGTCCAGCCGCAGCCGGCGGTGCAGCACCTTGAGCAGGCCCAACGCCTCGGCCCGCGCCAGGGCGCGGTCGGGGTGGGGCTCCTCGAGCAGGAGGATCAACTCCTCGCGCAGCCGGTCGGCGCCGACGCCGGCCAGCCGACCCTCGCGCGCCGTGCGCCTCGCCAGGCGCTCGGTGCGCGGGTCCATGCGGAATCCCAGTCGGCTCTCGAAGCGCACCCCCCGCAGCGCCCGGAGGGGGTCGTCGGTGAAACTGCCGTCGTGGATCACCCGCAGCAGGCCGCGCCGCATGTCGCCGCGTCCATCGAAGGGGTCCATCACCTCGCCCCAGCGGCCCCGGTTCAGGAACACCGCCACGGCGTTGATGGTGAAGTCGCGGCGCCTCAGGTCCTCGGCCAGCGGAGCCGCCTCGACCTGGGGCAGGGCGCCGGCGCGCGGGTAGCCCTCGATGCGCGTCGTGGCCACGTCAACGTGGCTGCCGTCGGGGAGATAGAGCGCCGCCGTCAGGAAGCGACGGACGTAGCGGCAGGTGGCGCCCACGCGCTCGGCCAGCCGCTGGGCCGCCGCCTGGCCGTCGCCCTCGACCATGATGTCCAGGTCGTTGACCCGCCGACCCAGGAGCAGGTCTCTGACACACCCCCCCACCAGCAGCACGGGGGCCGAGAGTTCATCCCCTACTTCGCCCGCGCGGCGCGCGACGCCGCTCCAGGGCCGGCGCAGCAGCCGGCCCAGCGGCAGGCGCGCAGAGCGGGGAATCGCGCGGCGCATGGCTTGGCCTCTCGGAGCGGCTCAGGATGGGGCGCGCAGTCGTTCGGGCAGGCGGTCCTGGCGCACCAGGTCGTCGTAGGTCTCGCGCTCGACGATGACCTGCGCCTCGCCGCCGCCCACCAGCACGGCGGCAGGGCGGGTGAAGCGGTTGTAGTTGCTGGCCATCGAGTAGTTGTAGGCGCCGGTGGTCTGTACGGCGAGGATGTCGCCCGGCTGCAGCGCGGGCAGGTCAATGTCCTTGATGAGGGTGTCGCACTCGCAGTGCTTGCCCGCCAGCGTGACGACCTGGGCGGGCGGCTGGTCCGCCCGGTTGGCGGCGATGACCTCGTACTCGGCCTGGTAGAGCGCGGGGCGGGGGTTGTCCGACATCCCGCCGTCCACCGAGACGTAGGTGCGCACGCCCGGGATCTCCTTGATCACGCCCACGGTGTAGAGCGTGGCGCCGGCCTCGCCCACGATGCCCCGGCCCGGCTCGATGATGAGGCGGGGCTCGGGCAGGCTGTGGCGCGCGCACTCCTCGCGCAGCGCGGTCGTCAGCGTGCGGGCGTAGTCCTCGATGGAGGGCGGCTCGTCGCTGGAGCGGTAGCGCACGCCCAGCCCGCCGCCCAGGTTGATCTCGGCGACCTCGAGGCCCAGGCTGTCGCGGAGTTCGCGCGCGAAGTCGGCCATCATGCGCGCCGCGACGTCGAACGACGTGAGGCCGAACAACTGGGAGCCGATGTGACAGTGAATGCCGCGGAACGCGAGGTCGGGCGGTTCGGAGAGGTGGCGGATGCCCTCCAGCGCGCAGCCGGTCTCGATTCCGAGCCCGAACTTGGAGTCAATCTGTCCGGTCTGGATGTAGGTGTGGGTCTGCGGCTTCACGCCCGGGGCAACGCGCACCTCCACCTCGGGCTTGACGCCCTGGCGCGCGGCGACGGCCTGCAGGTGATCCATCTCCGGCACGCTGTCAATGACGATCCGCCCCACGCCGGCATCGAGCGCCATCTCGAGTTCGGCGGTCGTCTTGTAGTTGCCGTGGAAGAAGATGTCGGAGGGCGGGAACCCGGCCCGCAGCGCGGTGAAGAGTTCCCCGCCCGAGGCGACGTCGAGCGAGAGGCCCTCCTGGTGGGCGATGCGGCACATGGCCAGGTTGAGGAAGGCCTTGCCGGCGAAGGCCACGGTCGAGTTGGGGTAGTCGCGCGCCAGTCCGTCGCGGTAGCGGCGGCAGATCTCGCGCAGGTAGGCCTCGTCCATCACGTAGAGCGGGGTGCCGTAGGTTTCGGCCAGCGCCACCGTGTCGCAGCCGCCGATCTCCAGGTGGCCCGCGTCGTTCACCCGCTGTGTGCCGAGCAGCATGGATCGCCTCCGAGAGCACGATGTCACGGCAAATGCTTCGTCCGTCATGCCGAGGGGAGCGGGAAATTCCGGGCCGCGGCTGCGACCGGATGCTTCGCTTCGTTCAGCATGACCCACGGCCACAAAGGAGAACGCCAGACCGAAGATTCGATCTGGCGTCTCGTCTCGCGATCAGGCTGGAAGGAAGACGAGACGTCACCTCGGCTTGCGGCCTTTAGTGGCCGCAGCCTTCGGCATCGCCATCGTCATCTCGAGCCCGAACGCCATCATGGACAATTGTATCACGCCTCCGCCCCCCTGCGCAACCCCTCAGCGGCCTCCTGCAGCATGCGCTGCACGCGCGCCACGGCCTGCTCGGAGGTCTCCAGGCGGGGGCCGAAGTGCGTCTCGACGGTGTAGAAGCCGTCGAAGCCGTCCTGCAGCAGGGCGCGGAACTGCCCCGGCCAATCGGCCTCGCCGTCGCCGGGCAGCACGACCTCGTAGCCGTCGCCGGTGCGCCGCTCGTCCTTGATGTGCAGGTGGCCCACCAGCCCGCGCACGGCCTGGTAGCCCTCCGGATAGGGCGTATCACCGGCCGCGATGGCGTTGCCGGGGTCCCAGTTCAGGCGGAGGTTGTCGTGGTTCACGGCACGCACCAAGGCTGCGCTCTGGGCCCCGGTGCCGGCCCAGTGGCTGCGCTCGTTCTCCACCACGACCTTCAGCCCCGCCTGGGCCGCCTCGCTCGCCGTGCGGCGCAGGGCCTCGACCACGGCATCGGGCGGATCGGCGGCCGTGGGGTCCTGCGTGCGGAACGAGAACACGATGACGATCTGCGCGCCCCACTGCTGCGCCAGGGCGTAGGTGCGAGGGAGCGTCTCGCCCATCTGCCGCGCCACCTCCGGCGCGCCCAACGGCACCTTGAAGACGCCGGGAGACAGGGCCGAGATCTTGACGCCCTGTTCGTCAACCAGACGGGTCACGGCATCCAGGTCTTTCCGGGCCACGTGGGGGATGCGGCCCGAGGGCAGGCCCCGAATCTCGAACCAGTCAATGCCCCACGCGCGGCCGGTGCGGACCGCGGCCTCGAAGTCGGGGCAGATCTCGTCGCTGGGGATGGCCAGCCGCATGCCCGGCCACTTCGACGGCGCGGCGCGCCTCCCCTCCCCTACCCGACGAGAAGAGTCTCGTTTACTGAGCATGGGCTTGACTGGAAAGGGTCCTTGGCTCCAAGGTTAGGTCGCTGTGAACTTAACCGAAAGGAGCGCAAGGACCCAAAATGACAGTAGCAAAGCGGGCGTGGGCGGTCAAGGGCGAGGAGATCTGGCAGCTGTGGTTGGGCGTGAAGGGCGTGGGGCGAGAAGGGGCCTTGGCGGCGCAGCAGCAGAGCTTACAGGCATTGGTGGAGACCTGGGTGGCGCAGTGGGTAGGCCGGCGCAAGGGGGAAAGCCGGGGCCGGGCGGATGGCGCCGGAGCGAAATGTCCTCGCTGCGGCCAGAGCAGTTCGCTGCGCTACGCGGGGGCGTACCCCCGGCGCCTGCTTTTGTGCGAGGGGAGCGTGGAGCTGCGTCTGCCGAGGCTGCGCTGTCGCTGCGGGGCGTGGGTAGGCTACACGGTGCCCTGGCTGGGAAAGCGCCGACGGTTAGGGGCGGATGTGGTAGCGCGGGCACTGGAACTGATCGGGATGCGAGTGAGCCTGCGGGATGCGGCCCAGAGCATCGGCCGTCAGGCCCAGGCCAGCGTGAGTCAGCAGACGATCTGTCGGGCGCTGGAGAGGCTGCCTGGGGACCGGCCCCAGGCACCGGCGCCCCGGGTGCTGGGCCTGGACGGGGTGTATGTGCGCCACCGTGGGCGCAGCCGGGTGATCCTGATTGCGCACGACGACGAGCGAGGGACGGTAGTGGACTGGCAGCTGGCGCCGGCGGAGACCACGTGCAGCTACGGGCGGCTGCTGGGGCGGCTGTGGCGAAGAGGGGCGCAGGCAGAGCGGTCACCGGTGCAGGTGTTAGGGGACGGGGCAGGCGGGATCTGGCAGGCGGTAGACGAGTACTGGCCGCAGGCGGAGAAAAGGACTTGCTGGTGGCACCAGTTGGTGCAGGACCGCGTGGCAGGGCGAGCCGCGACCCCGCGGCCGCCGGGGCCAGGGCGTGTCTCTACCACGCGCCAGGAGCGCTGGAATCGCGAGTTCAAACGGCGCTACAAGCAGATGGAAGCCTTCCGCGGCGACGGCAGCGTAGAGCCCACCATGCGACTATTGGTGGAGCGCACGCTTTCGCGGCGGACCGGGAGCGACTGGCTTGCAGCGGTGATGGCCAGCTGGCTGCGACCTGATCGGCGAGCCAGGCCTTTTTCTCAGCCATGCTCACAAAGGGGAACTCTTCCACCCGACGGCTTGTCTTGCCGCGCCGACTCAAGTATGATAGACGTGGGCCGGAGCGCGAGCCGGCGAGGAGCCGCGAATGACCATACCCGAAGTCTCGGAGCATGCCACCCGCCTCATTGACAACATCGAGCGCGTCATCCTGGGCAAGCGCAGCGTGATCGAGGAGGCCACCGTGGCGCTGCTCTGCGGCGGGCACGTGCTCTTCGACGACGTGCCCGGCGTGGGCAAGACCATGCTCGCCAGGGCGTTTGCCGCGTCGCTGGGGAGTTCGTTCAAGCGCATCCAGTTCACGCCGGACCTGCTGCCTTCCGACGTGGTGGGCGTCTCCATCTTCGACCAGAAGACGGGGGAGTTTCGGTTCTCGCCGGGGCCCATCTTCGCCAACGTGGTGCTGGCCGACGAGATCAACCGCGCCGGCCCCAAGACCCAGTCCAGCCTGCTGGAGTGCATGGAGGAGGGGCAGGTGACGGTGGACGGGCTCTCGCACGCGCTGCCCCGCCCGTTCATGGTCATGGCCACGGAGAACCCCATCGAGTACGAGGGCACCTATCCTCTGCCCGAAGCCCAACTCGACCGCTTCCTGATGAAACTCCACCTGGGCTACCCCGACCGCGAGAGCGAGCGGGCCGTCGTCGAGAGCCAGCGCCGCCAACATCCCATCCATTCGATCTCGGCCGTGGTCGGCGGCGAGGTGGACGCCATGCAGGAGGCCATCAAGCAGGTGCGCGTCGAATCCGCCGCGCAGGACTACGTGCTCGACATCGTCGCGGCGACGCGCTCCCATCCCCAGGTCTACCTCGGCGCCAGCCCGCGCGGATCGCTGGCGCTCTCGCGCGCAGCCCAGGCGCTGGCGGCCGTCAACGGCTACGACTACGTCCTCCCCGACCACATCAAGCGCCTGGCGCCGCAGGTGCTGGCCCACCGGCTCATCATCCGCCCCGAGGCCCGCATCGCCGGCACCGCGCCGGAGGACGTGGTCGGCGAGATCGTCGCATCGGTGTCTGTGGACTGACCGGCCCGGGCCATGTGGACCTCCAAAGGGAAACTTCTGGCGGCCATGGCGCCCGTGTTCTACCTCATCGGGCTGCTCAACAGTTCCGGCGCGGCGTTCTTCATGGGTTTCGTTACCTTCGCGCTGGTGGTCACGGCCTGGGTCTGGGCGCGGCGGACCGCCCGGCGCGTCCGGTGCGAGTGCGCCGTCCCCTCGACGCACACGTCGCAGGACGAGCCCATCGCCGTGGCCTACGGCTTGCGCGCGCCGCGCTGGTCGGGGCCGGTGCCCATCTCGACGCCCATCGCCAACCTGACGCTCGATGAGACCGACGCCTACGAGTGCCTGCTCGAGTCCGGCGGCAACGGGGACGGCGCGGTCCTGAAGGACACGCTGCGCCTCTCGCGGCGCGGCCACTATCAGATCGGCCCGGCGGCGCTGACGGTGAGCGACCCGTTCGGGTTGTTCCAGCGGCGCGTCGAGACCGGCGGGAGGGCGGAGATCATCGTCTATCCGCGCACCCGGGCGCTGCCGGGCGCGCCGCTGCTGGGGATGTCGGCCTACCGGCTGCGCGATCTTCGCACCGCGCCCGTGGCGGGCGATGCGGTGGAGTTCCACGGCGTGCGCCCCTACCAGCGGGGCGACGACCTGCGCCACATCCACTGGAAGAGCACCGCGCACACGGGGAGCCTGATCATCAAGCAGTTCGAGCGACGCTCTTCGGCCTCGGCCACGCTCTTCCTCGACCTCGACGCCCAGGCCCACCGGGGCCGCGGGGCCGACTCGAGTCTGGAGCCCGCGGTGGAGATGGCGGCCTCGCTTGCCGAGCACGTGGTGCGCAGCGGCGGGGCGGTGCGGCTGGTGGCCACGGGCGCGCAGCCTACGCGGATCGAGATGGACCGCGGGCATCGCCACTTGATGGACATGATGGACGTGTTCGCGGTGGCCCGCGCGGACGGCGGGCGGCCCATGGGCCGCGTGCTCCACGAGGAGGCGCGGGCCGTGCCGGCGGGCTCGACGGTGTTCCTGATCACGCCCTCGGCCGACACGGCACTGCTGCGCCACGTCACGATGCTGCGGGCGCGGGGCGTGGACGTGGTGGTGGTGCTGTTGCTGGCCCACACCTTCGACGATGGTTCGGCTTCGCTCACCACAGGTGATGAGGCAGGCCCGGCCCCGGACTACGACCAACTGCTGGCGCCGCTGCTGGCCGGCGGCGTTACGGTCTTCCCGGTGCGGCGCGGTGACGACCTGGCCGATCTCACGAAGACGGCACGGCTATGGCTCTGAGCGATCGCCTGAGACGGCGCATGCAGGAGCGGATGCGGGAGGATCCGGTGTCCGAGCCGTTCGATCCCCGCAAGGGGTGGCTGCCCTACGCGGCCAGCGCGGCGGCGTGCTGGGCGGCCATTGCGTCGGCCTGGCCGCTGCTCTTCGATTTCTTCTCCTGGTTCGCGCCTGCCATGATGGCGGGCGTGGCGGCGGGCATCCCGGTGAGTCTCTTTCTGCGCAGCCGGCGCTTCCACCAATACCGGGTCAACCTAGTCGTCTTCGGGATCGCCGGCGTTTTGGGCGCGGTGCTGGCGACGGCGCTTGCGGAGCCGCTCGCCGCAGCGCGCAGCCCGGTGACGGGGTTCATCTTCACCAGCGCCCGGCAGCCGTCCGCGCTGTTCCTGCATCTCTTCGCGTGGGTGGCGATGTTCCATGCCTTCACGCTGGTCACCGAGGGCGAACTGCTCCTCACCATCCTGCCGGGCATGAGCATCCTGGTCATCGCCGCCGTGATCGTCGGTGGGTGGCAGACCGGTGTCTGGATCGTCGTCTTCACGGCCGCGGCGGCCGTGCTCTTCGCCAACGACGCCGTGCATGGCCTCATCTCGCGCATCGCGCGCAGCCGGCTCCCCGAGGAGCCGGCCCGCCGGGCTCAGGCGGCGCTGCGAGCGGCGGTCGGCTTCGGGATGGCGCTGCCGCTGGCGCTGGGGCTGGCCTGGCTGAGCCCGCGCATAGACCCCCTGCGGATACGCTTCCTGGAGTATCAGACCTGGACCGACGCGCGGCTGGGCCCGCAGTTCTATCGCCTCATCACCGCGCTGCGCCCCGCCCAGGTGCAACTGCTGCCCGACGTGACGCTGGGCGAGCAGGCCGCCTCGGGCACCCGCGAGGTGTTCCGCGTGCGCGCGCCCTTCCCGGCGCTCTACCGGGGCGCCGTGTACCACCGATACGAGCAGAACCGCTGGAGCCTCGATCGCGGGTCCCGCGAGGACGTGGAGGCGTCGCCCGAGGGGTACCGCTTCCAGGTCCGCGACCCGGGCCGGGCCGCCGGCATAGACAGCGTCGCCATGGAGCAGGTGGTGAGGGCGGGCACGCCGCTTACGGGCGTCCTCTTCGCCGCCTACGAGCCGGAGTTGCTGGTCGGCTCCGTGCGGCGCGTCCGCTGCTACGCCGGGGCGACGCTGGCCACCTCCTCGCGTCTCGATCCCGGAGAGACCTACAGCGTCGTCTCCCAGCGCAAGGAGCCCGTCGCCGAGGCCGACCGCGTGGAAGCCTTTCTGAGCGAGGAGCAGCGCGCCCGCTACCTGCAACTCCCCGAGAGCATCCCGCAGGACGGCCGCGTGCAGGGCCTCGCGCGCGAGATCACCGCCGGTCTGACCGATCCGTTCGACAAGGCGCGCGCCATCTCGTCGTATCTCGAATCCAACTACGCCTACATCAGTCGGATCGAGGCGCCGCCCGCCGGCGTCGAGCGGGTCGAGCACTTCCTCTTCGCCAGCGAGGGCGCCTACTGCGACTACTTCGCCTCCGCGCTGGCGGTCATGTGCCGCGCCGCCGGCGTGCCCGCCCGCATGGCGACGGGCTATCGCACCGACGACGTGCCCGAGGCCGACAACTGGTACTTGGCGCGCGAGCGGAACGCCCACGCCTGGGTGGA
>Ga0180434_10004659_pt1 | contig 16570 bp, 15 predicted proteins | sample SS_ome_7_FD_132453 | JGI IMG/M metagenome (GOLD analysis project Ga0180434, IMG submission 132453) | Hypersaline lake sediment archaeal communities from the Salton Sea, California, USA - SS_1_D_2 metaG | ecosystem: Environmental > Aquatic > Non-marine Saline and Alkaline > Hypersaline >...
GACCCGCCTGTACATTCACGCACGGTGTGCCGGAGTAGGTGCCGTGGGCTATGGTCTTGAGAGACTTGTTCTCGATCGCGTTCGGACCTGGATTGGTTAGCGGGAAGTAGGCACGTGTGATCGAGTCGGTTCGGGTGGTGACCAGGCCGTGAAGCCGCCTGTACCTGGTCAACCGCGCAGCCGCTGTCACGCTCCGAGCAACCCCAACCCAGCGGTCAGCCGAGCAAAGTGAGCACGATAGGCACGTGACCGGCAGCGTCTCCAAGCCATCTCGCAAGCCCGGGGAAACGCCTCTTGTAGACCGGTGGGGCCGAAGGATTACACGCCTGCGGCTCGCCGTCTCCGACAAGTGCAACTTCATGTGCGTGTATTGCCGTCCTCGTCACACCCCCGCGGGTGCGGATTCGGTGCCGCTGTCAGTGGACGAACTCGTCGCTGTCGCCGATGCGGCGGTCAACTGCGGCATCTCGAGGATTCGCCTGACCGGCGGGGAGCCGTTGCTGCGCCCGGATCTGCCGGATATCGTCGAGCGCATCGGCGCGCTGTGTCCGGATCTGGAGGTCGCCGTCACCACCAACGGGAGCCTGCTCGAAGGGCAGGCCCGCCGCCTCGCCCAGGCCGGGCTCGAACGGGTGAACGTGAGCCTGGATACGCTGCGGAGCGACCGCTTCGAAGCGCTCACGGGACAGGCCTCATTGCAGGCCGTGCTGCGGGGCCTGCAGGCGGCGGAGCAGGCGGGGCTGTGCCCGGTGAAGGTCAACACGGTGGTGATGCGCGGGGTCAATGACGACGAGGTGGCGGACCTGGTCGCGTTCTCGGCCGAGCACGGACACCACGCCCGGTTCATCGAATTCATGCCGCTCGATGGCGGGCGGCGGGCGCTGCCCGAGGCCATGGTGCCGGCCGCCGAGATTCAGGCGCGCATCGAAACCCGGTTCGCCCTGACCCCGCTGCCCGACAGCGGAAGCCCCGGCGACGAATTCCTCCTGGGCACGGGGCCCACGCGGGTCTCGCTCATCGGTTCGGTCTCCCGTCCCTTCTGCGCTCGCTGCAACCGGCTGCGCGTGACCGCGGACGGGTGCCTGCGCTCATGCCTCTTCTCCCGCACCGAGCAGGATCTGCGGCCCTCCCTGGCCGCCCCCGATCCCAGGCAGGCGCTGACCGCAGCCTTGCTGGCGGCCGCCGCCGGCAAGCCCCGCGGTCATCGCATCGGGCGGCCGGACTTCGTGCGACCATCGCGCACTATGTTTGCCATCGGTGGCTGAACATGCTTACTGTTGACGAGGCTCAAGCACTGGTGTTGGATGCGGTTTCGGCCCTGCCCCCCCGGCGCATGTCGCTGCTCGAGGCGCTGGGCTGCGTGCTCGCCGAGCCGGTGGTCGCACCGATCGCGCTGCCGCCGTTCGACAACTCGGCTATGGACGGCTTCGCGGTCATCGCGCAAGACACCCGCGGCGCGACGGCGGAAGCCCCCCGCGCCATGAAGGTGATCGAGGACGTGCCTGCGGGCAGCGAGCCGCAGCGCCGAGTGCAACCGGGAACCGCGGCGCGGATCATGACCGGCGCCCCCGTGCCTGCGGGTGCGGACGCGGTGTTGTTGGTCGAGCACACTCGCCCGGGCCTGCCGGGCGAGGTGGACGTGCTGGCGGCGGCGAAGCCGGGCGACAACATCCGGCCCAGAGGCGAAGACATCGAGCCCGGTGAGGTGGCGCTCGCGGCCGGACAGGCGTTGGGGCCGGGCGAACTGGGGCTCGCCGCCGCCCTGGGCGGCACCGAGGTCTCCGCCATCAGGCCCCCGCGCGTGGTCATCATCACCACCGGCTCCGAGGTGGTCGCCCCGGGGGAAGAACTGCGCCCCGGCGCCATCTACGACAGCAACCAGGTGACCATGGCCGCCAGCGTGCTGGCGGCGGGAGCGCAAGTCGCCCGCTGCATGCACGCGGCCGACGACGAAGCGGCGGTGGCCGAGGCGCTGGCCGACTGCGGAGAGGCCGATCTCATCATCACCGTCGGCGGCGTCTCCGTCGGTGACTACGATTTGGTCAAGACCGCGCTCCAGCGGGTGGGGGAGATCAAGTTCTGGCGCATCCTGATGAAGCCGGGCAAACCCGTGGCCTTCGGCCACGTTGACGGCCGGGCGCTCTTCGGGCTGCCCGGGAATCCGGTGTCGGCGCTGGTCACGTTCGAACTGCTGGTGGCGCCGGTGCTGCGCAAACTGGCGGGCCGTACCGAGTGCCTGCCCGCCGCCATCAAGGCCCGGCTTCTCTCCGACGTGTCGCACAAGCCCCCCCGGCGCGAGTACGTGCAGGCCGTCACCCGGCGCGCCGAAGACGGCTATGTGGTTCAGCCCCAGGCCAAGCGCGGCTCGGCGATGCTCACCTCCACGGTGGGGGCCAACTCGCTGGTGGTACTCCCTGAGGAGAGCCGCGGCGAGCGGGCCGGGGACCTGGTGGAGGTCATCCCGGCAGCCGGGGCGGTCCTGTGACCGGCATCGTGCTGGCCGGGGGCCGCAGCCAGCGCATGGGAGTGACCAAGGCAGGGCTGATGCTCGGCGGCGAGACGTTTCTGGAAAGGGCCGTCTCGCTCCTGACCGGCATCTGCAACCGGGTGATGATCTCGGCGGCCTTCGACGAGCCCGTTGCCGTGCCGGCCGACTGCGCGGTGATCGTGGACGATGAGCCGGGGCAAGGGCCTCTGGGCGGGATCGCCTCCTGCCTGGCGGCTTCGGGGGAGGAGTGGCACCTGGCGCTGGCGTGCGACCTGCCTCTGGTGCGGCCGGAGTTGCTGCGCCTGCTGGCGGAGGATGCAGCCACAGGTGCGCCGGCCGACGCCGTGGTCCCGCACGCGCAGGGCCGGCTGCAGCCCCTGCTGGCGGCCTACTCGCACAGGTGCCTGCACCCGGCGAGGGAGGCCCTGGCCGGCGGCGAGCGGGCAGTCGCCGCCATGCTCGACCAGGTGAAGACCAGAGTTTTGGAAGAAGACGCTCTGCGCGGGGCGGACCCGGACCTGGCATCATTCACCAACGTCAACACCTGGGAGCAGTATCGGGCGCTCCGTCGCCGATGGCCGGAGGGATCGGCATGTGGTTAGCCGCGCGCGGATTCCGCCTCGACCCGCCGGAGCCGCCGGGCGACCTGGGGGTCCTGATGCCGTTGAGCGTGCCCAACCGCCTGCACGCGGCGCCGGGGTCATGCTCCCCGTGGCGGTGAGAGCGGGTCGAGGCCGAGGCGAAGGAGACAGGCCGATGCGCGCACGTAAGAAACCACCCGGGCCCAGCCTGGCGATGGTTGACGTGGGCGGGAAGCGAGCCACCATGCGCCAGGCGGTGGCGGGGGGAAGCCTCCGCATGTCGGCGAGCACGCTGCGCGCCATCGAACGCGGGGAGCTGCCCAAGGGCGACGCCCTGGCGGCGGCCAAGGTGGCGGGGGTGATGGCGGCGAAAGCGACGCCCCACCTGCTGCCGCTCTGTCATCCGGTGGCCTTCGGCGCAGCGCAGGTGGAGACGACCCTCGACCCGGACCTGCCGGGGGTGCGCGTTCAGGCGCGCGTTCGGGGAGAGGCGGCCACCGGCTTCGAGATGGAGGCGCTGGCCGCGGTCTGCGTGGCCCTGCTCACCGTGTACGATATGGCCAAGGGGCTGGAGCCGGGGATGGTGATCACCGAGATCGCGCTGGAGAGCAAGGCCGGAGGAAAGAGCGGGAAATGGGTGCGCAAGGCCGGGTGATCGCCGTCTGCACATCGGCGGCCAAAGGCGAGAAGAAGGAGCCTGTTCCCGTCGCCCTGCTGGAGCGCGAGCGGGGCATCGCGGGGGACGCGCACGCGGGCAGTGATCGGCAGGTCAGCCTGCTGGCGGACGAGAGTATCGAGGAGATTCGCCGATCGGGCCTCGAGGTGACGCCCGGCGCGTTTGCCGAGAACGTGGTAACCGCCGGCCTCACTCTGCACACCCTGCCCGTCGGCACGCGACTCGAGATCGGGCCGACGGCGGTCCTGGAGATCACCCAGATCGGCAAGGAATGCCATGACCGCTGCAGCATCTTCGAGCAGGTCGGGATGTGCGTCATGCCCACCCAGGGGGTGTTTGCGCGGGTCGTGGTGGGCGGCCGGGTCCGGGCCGGCGACGCGATCACGGTGGTGCACGATGAGTGAAGGGACGCCGCAGGCGGGGCTGCGGGTGGCCATACTGGTGGTCAGTGATCGGGCTACAAGCGGCGAGCGGCCCGACGCGACGGGTCCGCGGCTGCATGAGTTCCTGGCCGGTCAGCCCGTGGAGATCGTGGAGATACGGGTCGTCCCCGACGAGCTGCCGCAGATCGCCGAAGCCATAGCACGATGCTGCGAGCGAGCCGACGTGGTCCTGACCGCCGGGGGGACAGGCCTATCGTCGCGGGATGTGACGCCCGAAGCCACGGCCTCGGTGATCGAGAGGCAAGTGCCGGGGATTGCGGAGGCGATGCGCGCGGCCGGCCTGAGGTCCACGCCGTATGCCATGCTTTCGCGGGGAATCGCGGGGCTGCGAGGCCGCAGCCTCATCATCAATCTGCCGGGCAGCCCGCAGGGCGCCGTCGAATCACTCTCCGCGGTGTGGCGAGCCGTGCCTCATGCGGTCGCCACCATCACCGGCGCGCCGTCCGACCATCGCCCGCCGCCCCCCTGACCGCGCCCAGCCGGTCGGCCAGCCATTCGACCAGGGCTCGCGCGTCATCACTGCCCTCGGGATGGGCCGCATCGAACGAGAACACCCGCACGTCGCCCGGCAGGCCCTCGATCATCACCGGCGGAGGCGAGCCGGGCCGCGCGTTCAGCACGACTCCGGAAACGGCCGGCAGCGCAGGCCGGACGCTCTCCTTCGCCGGTTCCGGGCCCGGCCCGATCACCAGCACGCCCACATCGGGCCGTCGCGTCTGGAAGGCCGCGTTCCCCTCGACCAGCACGGCCGGCTCTTCGTCGAACACCGACAGGGCGGCGTCGAGCGCGTCGCCCAGCGCCGAGGGGCGCGACTGCAGCCACACGACCCTGCCGGTCGCGGCCTCCAGCAGGCGGGCGGTGTCCTTGCCGGGCATGGCCAGGGTGGCGTGGTCCTGGATGACGTCAAAGGGTCCGGAGAGTGCGCGGCACACGCCGCAGGGCTTGTCTCGCGGGCAACTGGTCTCGGCGCGGCAGCAGGTGACCTTGATCGCCCCCATCCCCGGCAGCGAGCGCAGGATGAGAGAACTGACCAGGGTCTTGCCGGCGTGGCGCCGGGCGCCGGCGATGAACAACACCCTGGGGTGCGCGGGGGGCACGCTATCCGCCGTTGTCCGCCTTCTCGATGCGGATCGCGGTCACCTTGTACTCCGGCGTCTTGGCGACCGGGTCCAGGGCCTGCTGGGTGAGGACATTCGTGGGCGTGTCGTAGAAGTGGAAGGACATGTAACTGCCCTTGGGCGCCACCATGTCCGTGACCCGCGCCTTGGCGATGAGGCGTCCGCGGCGCGATGACACCGCCACGCGATCGCCGGTACGGATGCCGAGTTCATCGGCGTCCGCCGGGTTGATCATGATCTCCTCCTCCGGGTAGATCGCCATCAGACCCGGCACGCGGCAGGTCATCGCCAGATGGAAGTGATAGAGGTTGCGGCCGGTCGTGAGGGTGAACGGGTAGTCGTCGTCTGCGTGCTCGGCCGGCGGGCGATAGGCGAGCGCACTCAGGCGCCCCTTACCGCTGGGGGTATTAAACTTCTCGACGTGGAGGCGCGGCGTCCCCGGATGATCGGGCCCCGGGCACGGCCACTGGATGCCGCCGTCGTCGAGGCGGTCGAACGAGATCCCGGCGAAGGAAGGCATGAGTTGGCCGATCTCGTCGAGGACCTGCGACGGGTCATCGAAGTCGAATCCCGAGGCGCCCATGCGCTGGGCGATCTGGCAGGTGATGAGCCAGTCCGGGCGCGAGTCGCCGATGGGCTCGATCGCCTTGCGCACGCGCTGCACCCGGCGCTCGAGGTTGGTGAAGGTGCCGTCCTTCTCGGCATAACTGGCGCCGGGCAGCACGACGTCGGCGAACTCGGCGCTGCCGTTGAGGAAGATGTCCTGGAAGACCAGGAACTCGCACGCGCGCAGGGCCTCCTGGACCCGGGTCGCATCGGCGACGGTGAAGGCGGGGTCCACGCCGACGCAATAGAGGGCCTGCGTCTTGCCCTCGAGCGCCGCCTGAATCATCTCGACCTCGGGGCGGCCCGGCTCCGGGGGCAGGGAGCACCCCCAGTGCCGTTCGAACTTGGCCCTGAGTTCGTCGTCGGCGACGGACTGGTAGCCGGGGAAGGCGCCGGGGCCGGCGCCCATGTCGCACGCGCCCTGCACGTTGTTCTGCCCGCGCATCGGCATCACACCCGCCGAGGGCTTGCCGACGTTGCCGGTGAGCAGCGCCAGGTTGGCGAGCCCCAACACGTTGTCGGTGCCGTGCGAGTGCTCGGTGATACCGAGGGAGTAGATGATGAGGGCGGGCTTGCGCGTGGCGTACGTGAGCGCCGCGCGGACGATGTCGTTCTGCGGCACGCCGGTGATCTCTTCGACGCGGTCGAGATCGAAATCGGCCAGAGCCTCCCGGAACGCGTCGAGATTCTCGCAGCGTTGAGCGAGGAACTCGGCGTCATGCAGCCCCTGATCCACGATGACGCGGGCCATGCCCATGAGCAGCGCGACATCGGTGCCGGGGCGCAGGGGCAGATGCAGCTCCGCCTCCTTCACCAGCGCGATCTTGCGCGGGTCGGCGACGATGAGCGGCACGCGCCGGGCCGCGGCGCGGAGGATGGCGCCGGCCACGGGGTGGGCGCTGGTGGCGTTGGAGCCGATGACGAACAGGCACTCGGCGCCCTCGACGTCGGCCAGCGGATTGGTGCCGCCGCCCATGCCGAAGGCCTGTCCCAGGCCGGTGACGGTCGGCGCGTGGCACAGTCGCGCGCAGTTGTCCACGCTGTTGGACTGCATCACCGCGCGGGCGAACTTCTGCACCAGGTAGTTCTCCTCATTGGTGCAGCGCGACGAGCTGAGGGCCCCGAACGCGTCGCCCTTGTACTCGGCGAACCGGCGCGCGACGAGATCGAGGGCCTCGTCCCAGGTGGCCTCAACGAAGTTGCCGTCGCGTTTGATGAGCGGAGTCGTCAGGCGGTCGGTCGAGTTGACGAAGTCCTGGCCGAACCGCCCTTTGACGCAGAGCCGGCCGTGGTTGACCGGGCTCTCCCGGTCCCCCTCCACCGACACGATCTCCGAGCCCTTGATCCCCAACACCAGGCTGCAGCCGGTCCCGCAGTAGGGGCAGATGGTGGTGACGCGCCGGGTCGGCTGCCGGCGGTCGCGCTTGGCCAGCGCGCCGGTGGGACAGCGCACCACGCATTCGCCGCAGGACTCGCAGTCCGAGTCCCCGAGAGGCATGCCGCGAGAGGGTTCGATCAGGGTCGCGTAGCCCCGCTCCACGAAGTCCACCGCGCCCACGCCCTGCAACTCCCGGCAGGTCTGCACGCAGCGGCCGCAGAGTATGCACTTGTTGGGGTCGCGCACGAAGAACGGGTTGCTGTCATCGAGCGGCAGCGACCTGGTGGTCCTGCGAAACCGGATGCGGTCCACGCCCAACTCCGCCGCCAGTTTCTGCAGGTCACAGGACAGATTGGCGCTGCAGGTGAGGCAGTCGGAGGGATGCTCGGCGAGCAGCAGTTCGACGGTCAGGCGGCGCAGGTGCTCGATCTCGGGGGTATCGGTGCGCACCTCCATGCCGTCGGTCGCCTCGGTCGTGCAGGCGGTGACGAGGCCGCGAAAGCCCGTGATCTCGACCAGGCACAGGCGGCACTGCCCGGCGGGCGGCAGGTCGGGGTGGTAGCACAGGGTCGGGATATAGATGCCCGCGGCCCTGGCCGCCTCGAGGACGGTCTGGCCGCTCTCCGCGGTGACCGCCTGGCCGTCTATGTTGAGCGTGATGCTTGCCAACGGTACCTCCTCCGGCCGCCTCGCAGCAGGAGCGGCCCGCGTCAGTCGGGGGTTTCGTCCTCCAGCGCCGCCTGTTCCCCCAGGTGGCAGCGCAGGCAACGCCCGGCTTCCTCGACCGCCGCCTCCGCGCTGTAGCACAGCGCCACCTCGGCGAAGGATGAGGTCCGCCGATCAACCGGCAACTGCGGAAGCGGCACCCTCGGATGCTCCGGTATCTCGGCGTCCTCGGGCGGGGCGGGGTGTTCATCCTCGAGCAACTCCGCGTCCACCGGGATGCCGCGGACGCGGTTGTCAATGATGCGCGCGGCGCGCTGGCCGTGTGCGATCGCTTCGATCACGGTCGCGGGGCCGGAAACCGCATCCCCCCCGGCGTACACACCGGCGAGGCTGGTCTGCAGGGTGTCGGGGTCAACCACGATGCGGCCGCTGCGGTCACGCTGCACGGGCACATCCGGCGGCGCCTCGACCTGCTGCCCCACGGCCAGGATCACGTGGTCCACCGCAACCGTGTAGTCTGCCTCGTCGCTGGGCACCGGGCGCCGGCGGCCGCTGTCGTCGAAGCCGCTGAGCCGCATCCGAGCGCATTCGATGCCCTCGACCCGATCCTTTCCAGCGATACGGCTGGGGGCCATCAGGCAGTGCAGTTGCACCCCTTCGTGGAGCGCCTCCTCGATCTCCTCCGGCTGTGCGGGCATCTCGTCCCGCGTGCGGCGGTACAACAGATGCACGTCCTCGGCGCCGAGCCGAAGGGCTGTCCGCGCCGCGTCAATGGCGGCATTGCCCCCGCCGACCACCGCCACGCGCTTGCCGGCCAGCGCCACGGATTCCTTGCCCAGGCTCACGTCGCGCAGGAAGTCAATCGCCTGCAGTACCCCTGGGAGCTGTTCGCCCGGGATGCCGAGTTCCGCGCCGCGCCACGCGCCGACTGCCAGGAACACGGCGTCATGATCGCCGGCCAGGACGTCCTGCCAGGAGATATCCCGGCCCACGCGGACACCGGTCTGTGCCTCGACACCCATCGCCAGGATGTCGTCAATCTCGCGCTGCAGGATGTCGCGCGGCAGCCGGTATTCAGGAATGCCGACCGCGAGCATGCCGCCGAGCGCCGGCAGGGCCTCGTACAGCCTGACCCGGTAGCCGCGTCGCGCGAGTTCCCAGGCTGCGGTGAGGCCGGCCGGCCCTCCGCCGACGACGGCCGCCTGGTGCCCGTTGGGTGGTGGCGGCGTGACTGCCGGGCGGTCCTTCTGCGCCATCATGTAGTCGGCCGCAAACCGCTTGAGCGCGCAGACCGCGACGGGATCGTCAATCTGCGCGCGCAGGCACCTGACCTCACAGGGATGGTGGCAGACGCGGCCGCAGACGGCGGCAAACGGCATCGTGTGCTTGATGGTGGCAAGCGCCTTGTCGAACTCGCCCGCGGCGGTCTGGCCGACGTAGATGGGGACGTTCACGCCCGCGGGACACGTGTGCTCGCACGGGGCGCGGAAGAGCCCCCAGCACACGGCCGCGGGGCACCGCTTGCCGCGGATATGGGCGTCGTATTCATCCCGGAAGTACCGCAGCGTGGACAACACCGGGTTGGGAGCGCTCTGGCCGAGGCCGCAGAGAGAACCCGCCTTCACGGCCTTCGCGAGATCCTCCAGCAGCGCGACGTCCTCCTCGCTGCCCCCGCCCTCGCAGAAGTCCTCGAGAATCGCCAGCATCTGCTTGGTGCCGAGCCGGCACGGGGGGCACTTGCCGCACGACTCGCGCTGGGTGAAGCTCAGGAAGTAGCGGGCCATGTCCACGATGCATGTGTTCTCATCCAATACCACGAGCCCGCCGGAGCCCATGATGGAGCCGGCCTCGGCGAGGGCCTCGTAGTCAATGGGCAGGTTGGCGAGGCGCGCGGGGAGACAGCCGCCCGACGGGCCGCCCGTCTGCACGGCCTTGAACTTGCGCCCGTCCAGGATGCCCCCGCCGATGGAGAAGATGACGTCACCCAGCGTCATTCCCATCGGCACCTCGATCAGTCCGCTGCGCTTGACCTTGCCGGTGAGGGCGAAGGTCTTGGTGCCTTTGCTGCGTTCGGTGCCGCGGCCGGCGAACCATTCGGCGCCGCGCCCGAGGATGACGGGAACGTTGGCGAGCGTCTCTACGTTGTTGATATTGGTCGGCTTGCCCCACAGGCCCGCAGTCGCGGGAAACGGCGGCCGCGGGTTGGGCATTCCCCGGCGACCCTCGATCGAGGCGATGAGGGCGGTCTCCTCACCACAGACAAACGCGCCCGCCCCTTCCTTGATGCGGATGTGGAAGGAAAAGCCGGACCCCAGGATGTCGTCGCCCAACAGGCCGTAGTCGCGCATCTGCTTGAGGGCGACCGCCAGGCGCTTGATCGCGAGCGGATACTCGGAGCGCACGTAGACATACCCTTCGCTCGCGCCGATGGCGTAGGCGGCGATGAGCATGCCCTCGAGCACCGAATGCGGGTCCCCCTCCAGCACGGACCGATCCATGAATGCCCCGGGGTCCCCTTCATCGGCGTTGCATACGAGGTACTTCGGCGAGCCGTCAGCCTGGCGTGCCAACTGCCACTTGCGCCCGGTGGGAAAGCCGGCGCCGCCGCGGCCGCGCAGGCCGGACTTGCTGACCTCCTCGACCACCGCCTGCGGCCCGAGCTCGAGCGCCTGATGCAGGCCCTCGTAGCCGCCCTCGGCCAGGTAGTGGTCAATGTCCTCGGGGTTGATAAGGCCGAGATTGCGGGTCGCGATGCGGACCTGCGGCTTGAGCATGGGCAGGTCGAAGAAGCGCGGGATGCCTGCGATCTCGCCCTCCCCCAGCGTGCCCGCGGCGAGATCGGCGCGCGGGTCGTCGTGCGCCAGGTACGAGCGCAGAATGACGCGAGCCTTATCGGGGGTAGCCTCGGCGTAGCAGATCCGCGGCCGCCCGGGCTTCTGGATGTCCATGAGGGGCTCGAGATAGCAGGTGCCGATGCAGCCCGTGGGCAGGACGTGCGCCTCGACCCCCATCTGCTCCAGTTCGTCCTGGACCGCGTCGGCCAGGTCGCCGGCGCCGGCGGCCAGGCCGCATGTCGCCAGTCCCAGCCAGATGATGGGATTGGGCCCGCTCTGCATGGCCTGGACCTTGGCCGCCGCCTGGGTGCGAAGTTCCGGGATCGTCACTGCCCGGCCCCCCTATCCCCCTGCTCGCCGCCGGCCGGACTCGCCAGTTCGCCCATCCGTTTGAAGAGGCGACTGCGGTTCATTCTGCCCTGCACCTTGCCGTTGATGACGACCACGGGCGCCAGGGCGCAGGAGCCGAAACAGGCGATCGTTTCGAGGGAGTAATCGAGGTCGGGAGTCGTCTGGCCGGGCTTGATGCCCAGCCGCTTTTCGAGATCCTGGAGCAGGCGAGCGCTGCCGCGTACATGGCACGCCGTGCCGCAGCACACGGCGACGGTGTTCTTGCCGGGTGGACTCAGCCTGAACTGGGAATAGAACGTGGCCACGCCGTAGACGTGGCTTTCAGACACGCCGAGCGCGGCAGCGACCTGGGGCAGGGTTTCCTGCGGGATGTAGCCCAGGGCGCGCTGTATCTTCTGCAGCGCGGGCAGGATCAATCCCTTGCGCTGCTGCCGCGGCATGTTTTCGGTGACAAGTTCCGCAAGCAGTTGCTCGACTTCGTTCGGCGTCGCCGTTCCCATATCGCGGGTCACTCCCTGTATCAGCGCGGTCTCACCACCGACGGCGTACGCGCGCCAATGCGTTGTTCCTACCCGCAGCGAAGCGCGGCCATTCTCTAGGGGGCGCGGCCGGGACTTCGGCCTGAAGGGTCGAGACCACGGTTAGCGACCGGCACCTGACGCAACGACATCCTCTTCGATGTCTGGGTGTTCACGCACACGGGGTCCACGATTCGGCGCCTCGCAGGCAACTCCTTTTGTGAGGTGTCCGGCCTCAGCGAAGGTGGGGCAGACCCGGGGGTGAGCCAAGACGCGGTTCAGGTGTTCCTGTCCCCGTGTTTCCATCCCCTGGCACGCGCTTGCGCCAATGCATCCGCCTCGCCGCCAGGATCCGGATCTGAGACTCTCTTCTCCGGGCCAGGAGGGCCTCCTGCCGCCCGACGTGGACGTCATCCGGGGGGAGGTTCTTCAGGGCCCGCCAGAGATGGTGGGGGAATCCGGGCTTGCAGGCGAGTCGCGGAAACTGCCAGGGGTGTCCCATTGCGATCCAGCAGCGGCAGTCTTGCCGATGTGGCATTCCTGCTGCCGACGGGCGCCCCGGATCGTGGAAGGAGGCCAGGGATAAGCAGACACTCCCGGGGTGGACAGCCATGTGCCCGATACTGGAGAGCGCGCCGGCGCGGCCGCGCTCCCGTGCCGCTTGCGGATGCTGCGTGGGCCTGGATATCGGCGCAGGCGCCATCAAGGTTGCCGTTGTGACCCGGTCCGAGAGGTCGGACCAGGTGGGGGCGGCCGCCGTGGTCGCTACGCCCGCCGGGGCCGTCAGCGACGGCATCGTCAGCGACCCGCAAGCCGTGGGACAAGCCATCCGCGGCGCCTTGCGCGACACCGCGCCGCCGGGCACGGGGACACATGCCGTGATCTCCGGATCGAAGACACTGCTGCGCTGGATAGATGTGCCGCCGCTGCCGCACGATGAGTTGCGCCAATCAGCCCGAGTGCAAGCCGAGAGGTACCTCTCCTATCCAGTGGAGGAGGCGGTCGTGGACATCGTGCCGACCGCACCGGCCGAGGGGTCCGGGGCGAGCAAGGCGCTGCTCGTTGCCGCGCCCGCTCGCGCCGTCGCCAGCCATGCGGAGGCTGCCGATGCGGCCGGTCTCGATCCGCTCTCGGTGGACCTGCACGCCTTCGCGGTAGTCAGGGCCCTCACCTCCGGGCCCCCCCGGCCCAACGGCCTCTGGCGCACACATCCCATGGGGTACCTGTCCATCGGCGCGACGGCCAGCGATTTCTACATCGCCAGGAACTGGCAGTTGCAGTTCGCCCGCAGCATCGCCTGGGGGGGGGCAACGAACTCACCCGGGCCATCGCCGAGACCTTCGGCTTGCCCCAGCCCGAAGCCGAGCAGGTGAAGAACCACCCAGAGACGGCCCTGGCCGCCGATGGCTCGCTGGCGTGCCCGGCAGGGCGGGTCCCCGCCGACGCCATCGCCCAGTCGGGCCTGGAACTGCTCTACGGCGAGGTGAAACGGAGCCTGATGTACTACCGTGGTCTCTTCCCCGAGCACCGCTACGAGGCGGTAGTGGGCGAGTTGCTGCTGGGTGGCGGGGGCGCGGGCCTGCGGGGACTGGACAGCTACCTGGCCGCCCGCCTCGAGCTGCCCGTGGAGTTGGCGGATCCCTTCGGCGGCATCTTCCTGAGCGTGCCTGCGGCCTTCTTCAGCGTTGTCGCAAGGTGCAGATCGGCGTTGCTGGCGGCATTTGGAGCGGCCCTCCAGGTGCACCGCGCGGAGGCGTGAGATGCCACCTCTGATACACCGCGTCAACCTGCTGGCCGATTCGCTGGACGAACTGGCGCGAGGGCGGCGCGGGCTGCGAGCGGCGCTGCTCTCCCTGGCCTTGCTGGCAGCGGCCGATGCGGCGCTTCTGGCCGGCTTCGGGGGGTGGAATTCGCAGCTGCGCGGCTCCACCCGCCTGCTGGCAGGGAGCCTGTCCGGGCTGCGAGCCCAGAACGACGCCATGAGGGGGCAGTATCACGACCTGTCCCGCCGGCGCGCAACTCAGCAGTTCGCGCAACAGGTGCGCGCCGCGAACCTGCAGTGGCGGGAACTGACGACACGGCTCGCCGCCCTGCTTCCCCGCGACGTGTGGATCGTCCGCCTCGCGTCCTCCACGGGCGACGACGGCTCCTCCAGCCTCTCCATCGAGGGGGTCGCACTTACGGCCGAGGCAGCGTGCGCCTTCGTCACAGAGTTGGAGAAGCTGACCGGCGGCACGCCGGCCCTCAAGTCAATGCAGGCGGCCTCCACGGCCGGAGATCGGACCGTGCAGTTCGAGTGCTCGGTTCCGCTGCCCAGCCCCGAGACCGCCCCGGGACAGGCTGACGATGGTTGAGCTGACCCGCATCCAGAGGCTCCGCAGGCACTGGAGCCTGCTGCGCAGGGCGCGCACGGCGGCGCTGCTGGCCGCCGGCGGCATCCTCCTGACGATGGGGGGGCAGGTGTGGTACTTGCGCGGCCAACTGGCCCGCTACCAGCGGGAGCAGGTCCGAGAACTCCAGGGCTCAGACGAACTCTTTCGCCGTCTCCAAGGGGCGGCTCTCGCGCAGCGTGCGCCGGGCGAGGCGGATCTGGAGCACCCCGACGCCTGCGTCACCGCCCTGGCCCAGTCCCTGGCCGCTCTGGGCGGAGCGGCCGGAGCCCGCATCATCTCCCTCAAGCCGGAGGCCGGCCCGGAGGGCAAGGTCCCCGGCGGGAACGCCCTCGAGGAGGCCGGCCTGGAGCCGACCGGCAAAGACGGCGATGAAGCGGAGAGCGCCCCTCTGCAGGATGACGAGGGGGACTCCCCGCAGGCCGTCGCCTCCGTCCGGGTGGAGATTGAGGCCTCCTATGGCGGCTGTCTCTCCTTCCTGGCGGGCCTGGACCACCTGCCCGCCGTCGTCGAGGTGGGCGAACTCAGCCTGAGTTCGGCCGACCGGAGCGCCGGTGCAGGTCGGGTGCAGGGCCGGTTCCTCCTGATCATCTACGGGTGTCATTGAGTCTCGCACAACGGGGTGACGGATGCAGTTGTCGGGGCCGATACGATCGCGACCCTGCACACCGATCACTTGGAGGTCTTAGGGGGCAACCATGGCTTCATCCCTGGGCGAGGTCCTGGTGGATGAGGGGATCATCACTAAGACGGACCTGGAGGAGGCCCTCTCGCGCCGCCAGGGCACGCAGGAATCGCTGGGTGACCTGCTGGTGCGCATGGGCAAGCTCACCGGTCGGGACCGGGTCTGGGCGATGTCGCGCCTCTACCGGGTGCCCTTCGTGGACGTTGCCCAGACGCCCATCAGCCCGGAGGTCGCCCGCCTGCTTCCCCACGCGACGGCGGTGAAGCTCACCAGCCTGCCGGTGGAGCGGCGGGGCGACGCCCTCCTCGTGGTGATGGCGGACCCCACCGATGTGACCGCCATTGACGAGGTGAGCCGGGCCACCGGGCTGCGCCCGGAGCCCGCCATCGGCGTGCCGGAGGACATCCTCGAAGCCATCTTCCGCGTCTTCGGCACGGGCGACGACCTCTCGCGCGTGATCGAGCAGGCGCTGTCCGACCGCGAGTCGCAGCCCGAGGAGGCGGAGCCTGAGTCCTCGGCCGTCACCCAGTTGCACGAACTGGCGGAGGGGCCGCCCATCATCCGGCTGGTCAATGTCATCGTGAGCCAGGCCATCGCGGAGAGGGCCAGCGACGTTCACCTGGAGCCGGGCAAGGAGGACGTGCAAGTTCGGATCCGCGTGGACGGCGTGCTGCGAGAGACGATGACGCTGCCCAAGGACCTGCAGGCGGCCACGATCTCCCGCATCAAGGTGATGGCGAGCATGGACATCGCCGAGCGCCGCGCCCCCCAGGATGGCCGCCTGACGCTCGTCGCCCACCCCAAGGAGTACGACGTGCGCGTCTCGACCTATCCCGGCGTCTTCGGCGAGAGCGTGGTGATGCGCATCCTGGACAAGAGCAGGAGCCGCATCGGCCTGGAGCAACTGGGCATGCCTGAGCCGCTGCTGGAGCAGTGGAAGACGCTGCTGCTTCAGCCGCACGGGTTTCTGCTGGTCTGCGGCCCCACCGGGTCCGGCAAGACGACCTGCCTCTATGCAGGTCTGAACCTGCTCAACAGCGGCGAGAAGAAGATCATCACCATCGAGGATCCCGTCGAGTACCAGATCCCGGGCATCACGCAGGCCCATGTCAACCCCCGCGCCGGGCTCACCTTCGCCTCGGGGCTTCGCTCGATCGTCCGGCAGGACCCCGATGTGGTCATGGTGGGCGAGATCCGCGACACCGAGACGGCGGAGATCGCCATCCACGCCGCCCTCACCGGCCACTTGGTGCTGTCCACACTGCACACCAACGAATCGGCCGGGGCGGTGAGCCGCCTGCTGGAGATGGGCATCGAGCCCTTCCTCATGGCATCCTCGCTCGTCGGCGTTCTTTCCGTGCGCCTCGTCCGCCTGGTGTGCCCGGCCTGCGCCCAGCCTCCCGAGCCGCCTCCCAGCCTCCTGGACCGCCTCCACCTGCCTGCGCCCCACTCGCCTCAGGCAGGCTACCGTCAGGCCGCAGGCTGCCCTCTGTGCACACAGACCGGATACCATGGGCGTAGCGGCATCTTCGAGTTGCTGGTCGTGGACGAGACCATCCGCGACGCCATCATGAGCCGCGCCTCGGCCGCCGAGATCCAGGCTCGCGCCGTGGCGAACGGCATGACGACGCTGCTGCAGGATGCCGTCGAGCGCGCCCGCCGCGGCGAGACCACTGTCGAGGAGGTGCTGCGGGTCACGGCCTCGCTCGCATCCTAGCCCGCATTATTCATGAAGGTTGGCGGGAGGGCCTTTTCGGGCAGTAGTGGGGCCGGTGGTGAGCGCAGGGGGCAGACGGGGTCGCGCCTTTGGCGGGGGCGGGGGCGGCCGGTGTGAGC
>Ga0180434_10004660_pt1 | contig 16570 bp, 14 predicted proteins | sample SS_ome_7_FD_132453 | JGI IMG/M metagenome (GOLD analysis project Ga0180434, IMG submission 132453) | Hypersaline lake sediment archaeal communities from the Salton Sea, California, USA - SS_1_D_2 metaG | ecosystem: Environmental > Aquatic > Non-marine Saline and Alkaline > Hypersaline >...
GATGAGGCCATCGTAATCCTCCGAGGTTTGTGAATTCACTGATTCTGTTTTTCAAAACCTAGGGGAAAGCGGTGGCCTTGTCTATTACCAATTCCTAATTACACACAATTTAGGGCACAACCTATTTTCATCCGGGACATTTGAATTTGATTCCCTTGACATGACATTGTCATATTGGGGAGCGCTCACCGAATCGGCATTTGAGGTTGAGCTGCGGAGTATGCAAACTCATTCCATCAATACCCAGGCAATCTCAGACTCGGAGTATACTGCGGTGGAAGACGGTGCATTAATCACCACACTGAACCTGCAACTCACTCAGCAGTCTCTTGAAGAACAAACAATTAGGATAACATCAGGGCCAATGTACGATGATTTTGAGCAAGTACTCAATGACCGGGGAGACACATATACCATCGGCCTGATGCATAATTCCGAAACCTATTCCAATTATGATTCCCCGAACAGTGCCCCGTATGTCGATGCTATCTCTGGAACTATTGAGATATACTACACCATTGATTCCATAACTCTTCTCAACCAGCGCCGCAATGATCCAGGAAGTAATTTAGGGGGGAATTTGAGTCTGGATCATTTGGCACAGGCTGATTTGGATTATTTGAATATCACTTCAGGTGACACGGTATTCATATTTAAGAACCAGGAATATACGGTTTGGACGCACGACCAATGGCTGGAAGACAACGGGACAGATGTCCTGCACCATGACTGGAATGGCAATGAAAGTGACTATACCCTGGAGAAAGCGAATTTTTCCATGCCGGAAAACATTAATACTCTGGCAGCCAACTTTGATGATCCTGTAACTTTACCTTTCACTGCTCCCGGTGGGAACCTTGAAATCCAGGACCCCTGGCTCTCGCAAAACGAGACAGACTTTACAGAGATCACCGGCAGTACCCACCAGGTCTTCCTGGATCAAAATGAAAATTTTTATGACAACATTCCCATCTATCGCCTGCAAGCGCCGGATGTTACACAATATGACAACACCGACTGGTACTTTATGCAGTGGTCGGGCTCGCACGTAACATTCCAAAATAGTACTGATAATATTACCCCAGTGGTGTTTACCGATGCCGGTGCCGAAGTTACAGCTGATTACAAAGGGCACCTGCGATCGGAATACAGCCAGCCCAGCAACTATAATAATACGGCAACCTTAACATACAGTAATGGGTCATATCGGTATCTCTACCGGGACTTCGGCCGGCTGTTTTCAACTGCGTCTTTCGATCTGGCAAGTACCTGGCAACCGGAAAATTCGCTACTGAGTTCTATTGGTTCTGACGATGGCGTTTCCCTGATATACGCCGGGAATGATAAGTACATTACAGCGTATGAATAAGGTAATCTGCTCTACGTCTATACTGATTCAGCCGGATATATGCTGGATTACGGTTTCGCTGCGGGGTCGCAGGGCGGTATAGACCTCCGTCCCCATATCTTTCGGAACGCGGCCGGTTCCATGTTCGATATTACGTATACAGCCAATGACGGGGTGCATCTCTATCGGTACTACCTGGATACCGGATCGGGCGATGATTATTCCGTACCGGGCAGCTCACAAGACGCTGTTCAGGCAACCGCGGCTTTCGATTTATATGACCACGCCCATGTTTTATGGGAGGAAAATGATGAAATATACGAAAACGTGGGGACCGTGTATCATCCTTATCAAATGCATTGGAACAGTGATGGGCCAACTCAGTTATCGAGTGGCATGTCTTCGTCCTTTTACCACCGCAACCCCACGATAGCAGCGAACGGTGACGGGACACAATTTTTGCTGGCATGGGAGGGGAAGGAACAAGAGGAGTATCTCCTTAAATCCAAAGACGGGTTCCCGAGTATTGTTCTCGTCAATAAATATCCAATCTACGTGAAACAGTGGTCTACCGCCGGCTGGAGCTCGTCAACGAAGCTGCTTCACGGTGAAAGTAATGCCAATAATCCTGTGTTGACATTTCGACACCCCTCCAACGGCTCGAATACTGTTGGGGCGTTATCCTACAATATTGGGAACAAGACATATCTGCGAAAACTGACGGATACCGGGTGGCAATCACCGCTGTATCTGGGACCAGGCAGGTATCCCTCCCTCACAGCCGATGCAGATAATTTTACGGTGATGGCAACCGCTACGGATGATCCTGTGAATGTGTTGCAGGGATATCAGGTTCCCATCAGTGAGCAGTCCCTCGGGAAACAGGCAGAGCATGCTCTCGTTTCTGATTATTGGCGTGAAGCGACCATAGGCTTTTCAAATTCACGGATTACCGGTACCGTGCGTGTAGAAATACGCAATGCAAGAAAAGTCGTTGCCGGTCATTCAGCTAATTATCAGTACACTCCGATAAATGCTGCGGATAGCCTGAATTTAACACAGTGGTTTTCCTTTACACCGTATACCACATCCTCTGCAACGGATTCTATAGTCGCCGACGTGTTGATTACGACGCGAAATTTTCAACTTGGCACTTCCGGTACTCACCTGCCAAATTTGCCACTAGTGCGTGTATGGGTACACCGTGATGGCTCCAAAGAACTAATTGATATGGTAAAAATACGCGACTTGCCTGCATCTCCTGATACCATTCAGGCGATGTATATTCCGGTGCGCTTTGCGGAAAACGGTCCGGCGGGAAGGCAACTATCTCTGTCCGTTGAATCCCTGGAAGCAGGTTCACACGTGTCATACGAGCTGACTGAGGTCTACGATTTTACGGACACAAGTGCCTCGGCGCATGGACAAAGTATCCCGGTCACGGGTAATCCCCCGGTATCAACCGGGATAACAGGCACGTTTCCGAATCCGTTTAACCCGGCTACCACTATCCGGTATACCCTTCAGGATGCACAACATGTCCGGGTAAGTGTCTATGATATTACCGGCAGAAAAGTGACAACACTTGTCAATAAACGTCAGAATGCCGGATACCATACCGCCGTTTGGAATGCCTATGATACAAGTGATTATCGCCCAGCGAGCGGTATGTATTTTTTAGTACTGGACACGAGAGGGAAACGGTTTACCAAAAAAGTAATCTTGCTTCAATAATTCTAAGAACCTGCGTACCCGGAAACGGGTACGCAGGTTACTTCTATCCTTTGAATGAAAATGAATCACTGGGCTAATCGTTCCGGCGGATTAGGCACCCCTCCGCGGTCCAATAGTCAATGGTCTAATGTATTTACTAATTAACCTTCACATTTCACGTCTCACATTTTTAAACATATGCCGCCTCTACGAGGCTCCATCGTTTTCCGATAGTTCGCTATCTACAAATATGTCGCCCCTCCGGGGCTCTCATTTCATTTTTTGTACTGACTGGCTATTGCTTACTGCCAACTGAACACTGAAAAATATGCCGCTCCGCCGGAGCTTACTTATTCACTAAGATCTGGCTCCGAATTTGTATTTTTTTGGTGGTTGCTGACTGCTGACTGCTGACTGCCAACTGGCTACTGGTGGCTGTTTCTCTCACCTATCACGGTTTCGACCATGGACCCTTGACTCCGGACTCCGGACAACTATAACACAATAACACGGTAACACTAAAACACAGCAGTTCTGCTACGAACTGGCGTGTTCCCTGCTCAACGCCCGCTCCCGTTCCTCGGCTTCCAAGGCTTCGGGTTCACACTTTTTCTTCTTTGGGGAACTCAGGTAGGCGATGCCGAAAATAAGGCTGTTAATTACCACAATGGTGGCACCGGATGGGAGATCGAGATAGTAGGATAAAAACATACCAATGGTGGTAGAAAGTATTCCGAATACAATCGCCCAGACGACCATGATCCCGATACGGTGGGTGAGCTGGTATGCCGCTGCCGCGGGAATGACGATCAACGCAAATACCAGGATCACACCGACGGATTTCAGGGAGACCACGATAGTCAGCGAGGTCATCAGAAGGAAGCCGGAAAAGATCGGCGTCACCGGGATACCGCTTGCCCGCGCCAACACTTCATCGAAGGTGATAAAATGGAGCTCCTTAAACAGTCCGCCGATGTAGGCGAAGGTCAGCACAGCCACGGCAATAATCGCATAGATATCGGTGACGGTGATGCTGAGGATATTGCCGAACAAATAGCCCATAACTTCCGCATTATAGGATTTCATTAATCCAATGAAAATAATCGCAAGCGCCATCGTCAGGGAGAAAAACATCCCAATGGCTGCGTCGTACTTCAGTTCTCCATAACGCTCAATGAGGTCGATAAGCCCGGTAGATGCAACGCTGAACAAAAACGCCATCAGCAGCGGATTCGTCCCGGTGAGGAACCCAAATGTGACTCCGGCAAAGGCGGCATGGGCGATGCCGGCGCCGATAAAAGACAATCCGCGCAGGACCAGAAATACGCCAACCGTGGATGCCAGGGATCCGACGATCACTGCGGCAATAAACGAGCGCAGGAGAAAATCGTAGTGGATAAAATCAAACATGGCTGTCGCTCACAATCACGCAGGGTTGACCGTCTTCCAGATGTATGACCCTGACAGCCTGCCCGTAGACTTTGGTTAAAATCTCTTCTTTCAAGATTTCGGCGGTGGGTCCGAAGGCATGCAGTTCCCTGTTGAGATACATAACACGGTCTACCCTGCCGATAAGGTGGTTTACATCGTGGGTGATAAACATGATGGTCAGGTCCAGTTCGCGATGGAGCCTGGAGATCAACTCAATTAAACGCATCTGGGTGCCGGGATCTATGGCTGACGTGGGCTCATCCAGCAGAAGCACCTTCGGATTGCTTATCAGTGCCCTCGCCAGGAATACCCGTTGTTGCTGACCTCCTGACAGATGACCGATGGGATCATGGATTGCCTCAGCCATCTCGACCATTTCCAGGACCTCGCGGGCACGTTTTTTATCCTTTATGGACGGTTTCCGGAACAGACCGAGCTTGCTGTACAGCCCCATCAGCACGATATCTTCGACCAGCCCTGGGACAGTAGGATCAAGGCTGTCGCGCTGAGGCAGGTACCCGATGGATTCCCGAATGGTTGTCAGGGAGTCGGAAACGGTGTGCCCATTGACTGAAATGTCACCCCGGAACAGTGGTTGGAGACCCAAAATACCAAGAAACAGCGTTGTCTTGCCGGAGCCGTTCGGACCGATGATACCGATAAATTCGCCCTGGGCTACCTCTGCGGATATGGTACGCAGTGCGAGCCTATCTCCGTAGGCAATGGAGACATTTTGGAACCGGATAAGCGGGTTACTCATACTTCGCTGAAAGTGCGGTAAGTTGGTCGGCGTTATACCAAATTAAATTGATATACGATTCTACGTAGGGGGTACCATTGATAAGCGGGCTCATTGAGATGACCGAAACTCCGGTCTCCTTACTCAAGGTCTGAGGGAGTTTGTCGCTGAATTGAGGGAGCCTGACAATCCCGATAATCTCTTCGGATTTCAAGATGTCCGTAAGTTGAGTCATAGCTCTGGCTGACGGTTCGGTGCCGGGATGCTCGACTATCACTGCCGATCGTTCGATATTGAATGCGCTGAAAAAATAATCGAGTCCGGGGGTCTGGGCAACAACCTTACTACCCGAAAGCGGAGCCAGTTTGTATCCCACATCTTCATACAGAGTATCCAGCCGCCCGGTGAACAAGTCTGCATGATCCCTGAAAACTTCGGCGGAATCCGGATTTAATTGTTGTATAGCGGTTAAAATAATTTTTGACATAGATTGAACTATGCGCGGATCCATCCAGATATGCGGATTATCTCCGTGCCTAATGAGTGAATCCCCTTGCAGACTGTCACCCACGGATATCAATGGAGTCTCTTTGGGCTTCAGACCGGATTTTACCTGCTCAGCCCAGCCTTCGAGACCCATGCCGTTGAAGATTATTAAGTCTGCATTCTGTACCAGTTTTGCCTTGCTTCCGGAGAGATCCAGCGTGTGCGGGTTTTCCATGCCGGCAACCAGACTCCGGACTTCATAGGCATCGCCAACGATATTCTCTACAATATCCTGGTATACGGAGATGCTGGTGAGAATAACCGGTTTCTCGGAAACTTTCTTTTGCTCGCATCCCAGGAAAAGGGCGATAATGGTAAATAATAACAGGAGACGTTTCATGATGAAAAATGTACTGAGTTTTTCTATTGACTGCAAAGAGTTTGGTTGGCGGGAGCCTGACCAGTCGTAAAACATCACCGAATGCTTGTAACTCTTCTGCGGTGCAGTTAGATTTCATGTCGCTGATAAAAGAATAATGAGCAGGAGGAAATTCTGTGGAAACCGGGACAGTCAAATGGTTTAATGAATCCAAGGGATTCGGATTTATTGAACGGGAAGATAAAGAAGACGTTTTTGTGCATTTTTCCGCCATACACTCGGAAGGTTACAAGACATTAGATGAAGGGCAGAAGGTGGAATTCGAGGTCGTGAAAAGCCAAAAAGGTGTGCAGGCCTCAAATGTGAATGTAATCGAATAATACCCCCATTCCTTCCATATAAATCACAAATTTGCCAAAGGATGTAACAATCGATGTCGGATCCTAAAGAACAACTTCGACGTGAATTTAACGACTGGGCGGATGCCGGTCGGGGTGATGGTATGCGCAAGGGGCACTGGGATATGACTGTCCAGACCATTGAAAAGATGTCGCTGGCAGGCGACGAAACGGTGCTTGACCTGGGATGCGGCAACGGCTGGGCTGTTCGGGAGCTGGCAAAATTACTACCGGATGGCAAAGCATGCGGAGTCGACATCTCCGATAAGATGATTGCCGAAGCCCGGGAAAAATCAGCCAATGCAGCCAATTTGGAATTTTATGTGGCAAGCGCAGACGAATTGCCGTTTGCATCGAACTCGGTGCATCACATTCTGAGCGTGGAATCATTCTATTATTATCCCGAACTGGAACCGGTAGTGAACGAGTTGTATCGTATCCTGGCTCCGGGTGGCAAAATCTGGTGCCTGGTTGATCTCTACAAGGAAAACAAATACAGTATGACCTGGCCGGAGCAACTGGACGTACCGGTCCATGCCCTGGGAGAGCCGGAATACCGGGAGATATTCGAACAGGGGGGCTTCAATATCACCGCCCAGGAGCGGGTTGTCGATCGGTGGCCGATCGACGAAGAACGGTTTAAACCGGGCTGGGGCACACCCACTTTTGAGGACTATAAAGACTACAAGTCGCTCGGAAGTCTATTGACAGTGGCACAAAAACCTGTCACCGTTTCGTAACCCAACTTACTTTTATTTTTATGTTGCAGTTGTTAAATATGACCAAATCGGTTATATTTATTTCCCATTTCAATTAGTGGGATGAATAACCAGTTACATTCCCCATTGAATAAGCGAAAAAAAGGAGGTTCACGATGAAAAAATATATACCGGCGATGACAATTGTATTTGCGTTCACACTCCTGAGTCTTGGTGCCGTTACCTATGGCGGGGAAACATCAACTCTCTCCGTTGAAGGAATGACATGTCAGGGATGTGTCAACAAGGTGGAGAGTGCGGTGAAGGATGTTGATGGCGTTGAATCGGTGAACGTAGATTTGGAATCGAACTCTGCTGAAGTGACGTACACCTCTGCAGACAGTATGACGGCTATTCAACAGGCGATCACCGGTGCCGGATTTAGCGTAAAGACAGCCGAAGCGTCCGGTAAATCTATGGAAGCGAAAGCCGGAAAGACCTGCGATGGTGCGAAATGTGCGAAAAAAGCAGGATCGACCTGCTCCGATAAGGAGAAAGACACCGAAAAAGGCAAAGATATCTAGTTACATGTGACATACCGTTAGGTAGTGAGGAAGGGCGCTTGAGAAAGCGCCCTTTTTTAATTTCCTGTTGCTGGTTAACTTTTTTGTACTACACAAAAAGTGAGGGTACCATGGAATTATCAGAAGCACGCCGGTTTTTTCCTGCGGTTGAAAACCAGCTCTATTTAAATCATGCCGCCAGTTCCCCGTTTTCAACCCGGGTAGTAAATGCCCTGGGTGAATATACCGAAAACCGGCTGTCCGGGACTGTGGATGCCCATAAACAGGATTTTCGGGAAATGGAGTCCCTTCGAAAAAACCTTGCTACCCTGATTCAGGCATCCCCGGATCGTATTGCGTTCACGTCAAACACATCGCATGGGTTAAACATTATTGCCCAGGGGTATCCGTGGAAACCCAAGGACGAAATTCTCCTCAGCAGTATGGAATTCCCGGCGAATGTCTATCCGTTTCTGAATCTGAAAAAACAGGGTGTGGTGGTGAAAACCATTCCCGAGAATGAGGGCAGGATCCGGGTGGAAGATATTGTGGAATACGTTACCGATAATACAAGGATGCTCTCGCTGTCGTACGTGCAATATTTAAACGGGTATCGTGCCAATTTGCAAAATATCGGCACCTTTTGCCGAGAAAATGACATCCTGTTTGTCGTCGATGGCATTCAGGGGCTCGGTGCCGTCCCGCTAAACGTGAGTAATACTCCGGTGGATGCGGTGGCGACCGGGGGGCAGAAGTGGCTTATTTCCCCGAAGGGCACTGGCTTTTTATATCTTTCGGAGGCGTTGCAAAACCGTCTCGATATGACCTACCTTGGCTGGCTGAGCGTGGAAGATCCATTTGATTTTCACAACTTTAAACAGGCAGTAAAGGGGAATGCCTCCCGGTATGAGATGGCCACGCCAAACCATATCGGTTTCTACGGGATGAACGCCGCTGTGCAATTGTTGTTAGACGTGGGGATCAACACAATCAGTCTGCATCTGCTGGAAATTACCGGGTATCTCAGAGAAGAATTAAAAGCAATGGGATGTGAAATTAGGACCCGGTTCGAGGACGGTGAACGCGCCGGCATCATGTTATTTTCGTGCGGAGAGGCGGAGGAAAATGAGCGTATTTTTAAATCATTAATGGAAAAACAGGTTACAATTTCACTGAGAGAAGGGCATTTACGAGTTTCACCTCACTTTTATAATACGAAGGAAGATATGGTTCGTTTTGTTGAAACGTTGCGGGAGGTGCGATAAATACCATGGCACAACATTACATTCTCGATGGCTATAATGTAATTCACGCGATTCCGAAACTGTTGCAGGCGCTGGATGTCAGTGCTAAGGCGGCGCGTCAGCAGTTATCCGAGCACGTTCGGGCTTATTGCCATTCGGGTGAAATTACTGCGACTATCGTATACGATTCCCGTACCATACCAAATATGTTCGATGACTACCAGGATGGCGAACAGCCATCTGTTGTGTATGTCAGTAGCAGCACTGATGCCGACGAATATATTATCTCCGAAGCTGAAAAGTATGCCAGCCCGTCGACGACGATTGTATCCGGAGACAAAAAGGTGACCGGGATGGCTTCCGCCGCCGGCTGCTCAACTATGACGCCGAAAGAATTCTTTGAGTTTACGGAGAAAAAGATCACCGGTCGCCCCGGCAAGACACCCAAAAAGTACCGGGACCAGTCTATGTCAGACGATGAGATAGACAAGTGGATGGATATCTTTCAGAATGGGGATGCATAGTGAATAATTTCTCCCGTTATTGATCCCTTATAGGGTCGATAGCGGTCATCATCATCCCATATCCGAGACCTGATTAAAAATAATCTGCAGACCGAATAGCGTGAGATCCGGGTTGTAAACCCGGGCATTTTCGATATAGGGTAGCATGAGTTTCCCGACACCACCGGTGACAATGATATCAGGGTCGCTGGTTTGCATCTCGCCCTGAATTCGCCGGATTATGCCGTTGATGGAATCGACCGCGCCAAAAAGGATCCCCGCCTGCATACTTTCCTCGGTTGTCCGTCCGATGACTTTGTCCGGAAATTTGAGCTCGACCTTGAACAGCCGCGCCGCTTTTTTAAAGAGATCCTTGGCAGAGATCTCGAATCCGGGCATAATCGTGCCACCCAGATAATCCCCTGTATCATTCAGCACATCGAATGTGGTGGCCGTACCAAAATCCAGGATGATCTGGGGCAGGTTATATAGGGATTTCCCTGCAATGGCGTTACAGATGCGGTCTGCTCCTACCTGTCGCGGGTCTTCGTACAGGATGTTTATATCAATGGGGAGATCCTGACTCACAATAATTGGTGTGATGTTTAGATATTTTTCTGTCATGGTCGCAAACACATCAGAGACGTTCGGAACCACCGATCCGATGATGACATCGTCCAGCGCATCAGGCTCGATACCCTCCTCTTCGCAGAGCAGTTTGACCGTAATCCAGGATTCGTCGATGGTGCGGGTCATTGCGCTGGTCAACCGCCAGTGCGTTAACAGCTCCCCGTTTTTAAAAATCCCGAAAACAGAGTTGGTATTCCCGATATCGATAGCCAGGAGCATAGTTCCCCCGATACTGTTTTGCATGACATGGCAAATGTACGCAGAAACCGAAGCAAATTACAATTGTTGTGTTCACCCGTTGCATCTGATGCAATATTTCGTCAAGTTTGTTTTATGCCAAATTCATCAAATCCACCGCCACCGGATGAAAGTTCCCAGGATATTTTACAGCGGGTCTGGAGCGCGTTTAAGGACATTGCCAAATACCTGGTACTCTACCTGATTTCCTATGCTGTTTTCAAATTTTTGATTGTTGAACTGGGCGGGTTTGACAATGAAGGCGTGGTTGCTGCTATCGCCTTACTCCTGGTAGTTGTGATATATTATTTTGTGAGGAGACAAAACGGATCGGAATGAATCCTGCTCAGGATCTTTAATAAACCTCTTGCTTCTTTTCCGGAGAGAAACTAACCTCTATCATAGCCGTATTGTATTTATCTGTCGTGTGATGTTCTATTGTCGTTGTAAATAGTTACTTGTTATCACAGGCACCCTGACAGTTTGCACCAGGGTTGAACAGTGTGTTTTTCAGCGTATCGTTTTGAGCGCCAAATGAACTCTGCTGAGGACTATATGAAGCAGCTGTCCATCACTATGGTTTTGGTGTTCCTCCCATGGTATATCGTGGGTCAGATCACTCTCAGCGAAATCATGTTCGATCCGGGCACCGATGAGTCCGCTGATGAATACATCGAAATTTACAATTTAGCTGATTCTGCTGTCTCAGTTTATCAATGGCAGGTTTTTGTCGACGGCTCTCCTGAGATGTTAACTTCTCCACCGTGGCGTTCGCCGGTGTTTGATTCGGGATATCTCGTCCTTGAACCGCGTACTTTTGGCCTCATTTTGGACCTCGATTACTGGGATGGCACCAGACCCTATGATTCGGTGATACCGGATTCGGTGAAGTTGTTTACCATTGACGACACGCGTTTTGGTGACTATGGGCTTTCCAACAGCTCCTCCCGGACAATCACCCTGAAAGATTCGTCGGACCAAATGATATCAGAATACAACTATTCTCCTGATAATGATGAGGGGTTTTCCGACGAAAAGGTAATGCTGTCAGGTCCGAATACAGTCTCGAACTGGAAAAATAGCGAGCAGGAAAATGGCACTCCCGGTACTTATAATTCGGTGAGCCCGGTTGACTATGACCTGGGGATTTCAGGTCCTCCGGTCTGGAGTCCTGTCCCGGCGATTCCGGATTCTATTGTTCGCATCACCGTTCTGGCAGTGAATGCCGGCTTACAACCGTCTGAAACGGCAGTACTCTATCTTCAATATGGAGAACAGGTGGATTCATCTACTATCCCGATCATTCTTCCGGATGATTCTGCCGTGATAGCCTTCGAAGTAACACTTGAAAGCGGAAACCATCAGGTTCGAGCAGAGATATACTATCCGGATGATCAGGATACAACCAATAACAGCCTCCAATGGACGCTACCCGTGCGGTATCCCCGGAATACCCTGATAATAAACGAAATAATGTACGACCCATTCAGCGGGGATCCGGAGTGGGTGGAAGTGCTCAATTTGACCGGGAATACCATCGATATCGGTAATTGGTCATTCGGAGATGAATCAAATGAGTTTGCGGTTATCGAAGAGTCTTTGCGAATTGCTCCGGATACGTATTGGGTTGTGGCGGAATCACCGGACCTCGGTAATTATGATTACTCAAATCACCGGGTAAGTATTCCGGCTGATTTCCCCAACCTGAATAACGGCTCAGACGGCTTATGGATTCGGGATATGGCGGGAGCAGTTATTGACACTGTCCGCTATTCCGGAGATTGGGGCGGCGGAGATGGAGTGAGTCTTGAACGGAAAAACCCGTATCTGCCTCCCCAGGATGCTCACAATTGGGAGGGTGCTCAATCAGGGATTGAAGCATCGCCGACCGCAGAAAATTCTGTACTCTCTGATTCTGTAAATATCTTGCTTACCGATATTTCACTGGAACCAACATTACCGGAGATTGGCACCAGACTGCAAATCTGCGGCACGCTCAGAAATTCCGGATTAGTGCGGTTATCACTGGATGAAATCCACGTGTACGACGATACCAACTACGATTCCTCGCTTACCGGCGATGAATTAATAGTATCCGGAAACATTCACTCGGCAATCGGGATCGGAGACTCACTTGAATTTCATGTGAATCCATTAATGGGGGAACCCGGTTTCAGACGAATTGTGCTCGTGGTGCTACTGGAAAACGGTTCCGAATTTGCGCTACTCGATACATCCATGCGTGTCTTTTATCCTGAGCAGACCTTATTGATCAGCGAAATCATGTATACGCCGGAAGAAGAACCGGAATGGATCGAGTTGTATAATAAATCCGACAACGACGTGCAATTATATGACTGGAAGATCAGGGATGCAACAGCCACCAGCCATACAATTACAGGATTAAAATCCATCGGACCGGGAGAATATATCGTTGTGACTGGTGACAAAACACTTGCCGGATTTTATAGTCAACTTAACACCGATCATGTCATAGAACTGCCCGACTTTCCGGTGCTCAATAACAGCGGTGATTCGCTGCTGGTAATCTCACCGGCGAGCATTATCCACGATTCCCTCAGATATTCATCAGATTGGGGTGGAAAAAATGGGAATTCTCTTGAGCGAAAAAATTTGCAGGCGCCGGCGACCGAGTCGGAAAACTGGGGCACAAGTATTGCCGGGGAAGCAGCCACACCGGCTGCAGTCAACAGTATCGCGGTCCCAGATTACGATCTCAGCCTAACTAATTTTTCAGCGGAGAACATCGGTGGCGATCTACTTTTATCAGCGACTGTGCAGAATACCGGGACAAAATCGATATCGGATTTCGCCGTGCACTTTTTCCACGATGTGAACGAAGATTCGGTGGCGTCGTCGACTGAACTCATTTCTTCGGAAAGCGGTGGAGAGCTTGCGGCAAATGACTCCACGAGAATTAGTGTTTCCGTGGAAAGATTGTCCGGCGGGTATCAGCAATTTAGCGGAGTGGTTGAATCATCAGATGATGTAAATACAGGGAACGACTCATCCATTATTTCGATATTTCTCGGTTATCCCGCAGGCACCGTGGTAATCAACGAGATCATGTATCGCCCCGAATCCGGCGAGCCGGAGTGGGTCGAACTGTTTGTCAAAAAGGATTCGGTGGATATCCGGGGATTTTCTCTCCGTGACGAGGGGCATGCGTCCCAATTAAACATCCATGAAAAACGCCTGTACAACTCAGGTGATTTTGTAATCCTCGGGCCAGATTCGAGTATGGTGCAAAATTATCCGGGGACTGAACTCAACCTGGAAATTACGAACCCTTTTCCCACGCTGAATAACGGGGTGGATTCCGTAATAATATCAGACGGTACGGGGACGGTAATGGAATCCATGCAATATACCAGTGACTGGGGTGGGGATCTCGGCGTGTCACTGGAGCGGATCAATGTGAATGCCTCGGTGAATGTGGCATCCAATTGGGGGACTTCCGCTGCTGACAACGGCTCAACGCCGGGATCGACGAACAGTATCGCGGTTCTCGAAAATGACCTCAGAATAATTCCGGAATCCATCTTCGCAACTCCCGAATTTCCCGAGGCAAATACTCCATGGCAATTATCCGTAGAAATGGTAAACGCTGGCACTGAAGAGATTTCTGAGATCTCTATTAGGACATTTCAGGATACGAGCGCCACATCCATTCCATGGATATCCCGTGATATTGAGCGAAGTATCAGTTACGGCGATTCGGCGATCCTTACAATTGACCTGCCGGGTCTGCCAAGCGGTCGCCACTGGATGGCTCTTCGCATTGGGAGTCCCGGTGAGCAGCGTCCTTCGGATAACGCCGCTCAGTTTGAGGTGACCGTTCCGTTCGCGCATCAAACGCTGCTGATTACCGAATTCGCACCGATTCCCGGGGAAGGCTGGTCCGAGTTCATCGAAATCTACAATCCGTCCGATTCCACTATCGCATTAACAGGCTGGCGAATAGGCGATAATACCGCATTGACTCTGGCCTTTATCGGTGATTTAACTGTTGGAGACCATAGTTATGCAGTGATTGCGGAAGATAGCAGCGTTTACTACGAGTTCGGTCTGCAGGATGCAGTGATCTATATGATTCCCAGTGGCTGGCGGAGTCTCAACAATACCGAAGATATGATAAGATTGGTCGATCCCTCTGGACGGACGATTGATTCGTTACAGTACTCCGATCAATGGGAGATTCCGGTAGGAAAATCCGTGGAGAGAAAGTGGTATCTGAGTGATGGGAGTCTTCCGTTTGCGACTTCGGATTATGCGAACTGGGGCCGTTCCGCCGCAGATAACGGCGCAACACCGGGTCGGATCAATTCGATTGCCATTAGAAAGGCAAACTCAATTCAGCTTACCCGCATGGATACTATCCAGTCCGTTAACCCAGGCGAGCCGATTTCGGCAAAATTTCAAGTAAAGAATTCGGGTCTGGATACACTGTCAGAACTCATACTTTCGGTTGGATTCGATGGAAATATGGATTCGATATTAACTGATCGAGAAATCCAGGTAACTGAATCAATCCCCGGAATTCCGCCTGCGGATACAGCAGCTATTTCTATCGACATTGCCGCGCCAATGTATTCGGGAAACCGGAAACTTATTACGGAAGCCGTATTCGGGAATAAAACTAAATCGTCCTTTTCAAATATTTGGATCCCTTTCAATCGCCAATCGATCATATTCAATGAATTTCTGGCAGATCCTTCTGAAGTCATTCCACAGGAATTTATCGAAATCGTGAATATCTCCGATGATTCTATTCCCTTGGGACAATGGATTTTGTCGGTTAACGATCGCAGCGTGATTATCGACTCATCAGCGTATCTCCTCCCTGGGAAATACGGCGTACTTTCTGAGAAAAAATTATCTTTGGAATCGGGGCGCAGTTTAACGAACGATTCCTGGAGCAGCCTGCCAAATGATGGTGGGACCATCCGATTGCTGGATCAATATGGATATCTTATGGATTCACTGACGTATACGGGGGATTGGGAGCTAACGATCGGTCGATCTCAGGAACGGTTGCATCTGGAAAAGGGGAAACATTCAACAAGCAACTGGAAGGCATCGGTCTCTCAGAACGGCGCCACTCCCGGTGCGGAAAACAGTATGTATTTCAACACGGATTCTGCGAATACTGGATGGAAAATCGGACCGTCAGCATTTTCGCCAGACGGAGATGGCTTCGACGATCTGTTGCGGATTTCATACTCAGGGGATGCGGCACTGCAATACGCAACAATCCGTATTTTTGATACCGTCGGTCGTACCATCAAAACAGTGGTTCGTGATAAGCCGGCGCCGGTCCGACAATCTTGGTTTTGGGATGGAAAGGATTACAGAGATCGAGTAGCGCCAATCGGAATGTACATAGTGCATATCGAATACAAAAGTATGAGTGGAAAACGGCGGGAAAAAATAAAAACGATTGTCTTGGCAAAACCTTTATGAGATACCCCGGTAAATTTTCTATGGGGTGTAATTTCTATTATCGTTCTCCACGAGTGAACTAGGTTGGTTTATTATTTTCTGGCGGCAGCGTAAAAACCGATACCGGTGATTCCAAAGATAATACTTATCCCTACTAGAATTTGCTGCAAACGGGATAATCCTTGTCGGGGTTTTTCGTTGAGATCCAACGATTTGGATACGGTGATATTTTCGATGAGACCATGTCCCATGCCGTCATCGATTTCGATGATCCATTCACCGGCAGTATCCGGCGCGAATACAAACCGGCCATTATTATCAGTTATCCCCCGCTGAAACACAGATTCCCTATTCCCTGGACGGTATATGTTTACGTCCGCGTGGGAGATTGGGTTCCCTTCCTTGTAACGAGCCTCAACACCAATACCATCGTTAAATACCGAGTATTCGACACCATGTCCTAAAATCAATACAGGAAAAAGACCGGCCAGAATGATATAAATGAAAGATTTCACATTCCTCCGTATGGAGTACAATTATTATCGTATTACTGATTTGAACTAATGTAATACGATTAAAAAAAGGATACAAACAAAGAAAAAGAATTATATGTCCTCACTACTGTCCCGTTAAGAACCAATTCATAGTGCCCTAAGTAGAATAAATATACTATGATAATAGGCATAAATATTTTTTTCGATTCCAAGTGGGCTCTGATTATCTTTTGGCAACTCATCC
>Ga0180434_10004661_pt1 | contig 16568 bp, 16 predicted proteins | sample SS_ome_7_FD_132453 | JGI IMG/M metagenome (GOLD analysis project Ga0180434, IMG submission 132453) | Hypersaline lake sediment archaeal communities from the Salton Sea, California, USA - SS_1_D_2 metaG | ecosystem: Environmental > Aquatic > Non-marine Saline and Alkaline > Hypersaline >...
CTCGTCGATGTGCCGAGATCCCCTGAAGACGACGGGGATGCCTGGCGGTTGCGGCGGAGGATCGCCGTTCAATGGGTCGAAGGTCTGAGGCAGAATCTGGACGCTCTTCCGGGGATCACCGCCGTTCACTGTATCGCCTACCCCGACGTGGGATCCAACAACGCGGATCTTCCGGAAGCGGGCCACGACATCGTCGGTGATCTGCCGGCCACCGCGCGGAAATTGCCATCCGCAGGGGAAAGGGTCGCCTTCGAGGACCTTTTTTCAAGATGCCAGATCTTCCTGGCGCCCACGGAGTACTCCACCACGGCTCCCCTGAAGAATGCGGCCCGCCGGTTCGGCTTTCGCGCGGCCACCATGCCCGGCTTCTCCCCGCAGATGATTCCGGCGCTGAGAATCGACTACAACGAGGTGTATCGGCGGGTGGCCCTGCTGAAGGAGAAACTGGATGCGGCGCTCGCGGCAGAGGCCGTCTTCACCGTGGACGGCCGGGATCCCTACGTGATGGTCTTCGACCTGCGTCACCGCGGTGCCCACATGAGCTCCGGGCGGTTTCCCGAAGCGGGAACCGCCGGCAACGTGCCCAGCGGCGAAACCTACATCGTCCCCTACGAAGGCGAGCACCGTGAGAAGACGAGGACGGAAGGGGTGCTTCCCGTGCAGATCGACGACGAGGTGCTTCTGTTCACGATCTCGGAGAACCGGGCACGGGAGGTCCGCGGGCTGGACGCGGGCAAAGAGGGACATCTGGCCAGTGAGCGTCGCCTGTTGAATCGCGAACCGGCCTACGGCAACATGGCCGAATTGGGATTCGGAGTGCTGGGCGACTTCGGTCTGACACCCATCGGTGAGATCCTGCTGGACGAGAAGCTCGGGTTTCACGTCGCCTTCGGACGAAGCGATCATTTCGGCGGCCAGGTCGGTCCGCCGGCGTTCTCGACACCCGGGGCCGTCATCCACCTCGATCGTGTGTATATCCGCGCGTTGCAACCGCGGGTGTCGATCACCTCGGTCATCCTCGAATACGAAAACCAGGCCCGTGAAACGATCATCGACGAGGATCACTACACGGTATTTTAATTCAGGGTTCGAACGGGTCTGACGTAGCCGTTGAACTGGGGCCAGTTGACATCCACATATCCGTGCTCGAAGTAAACGATCCAGCACTGGGGACCCAGGGTGTCGGCGGTCCAGATATTGCGGATTTTGGCCTCAAACATCGGATGGATGAACAGGCCCGACGGGTTGCGTCGTGGTTCCAGGAGGGACGCCGCCTCCTCCAGTGTGGGCAGCCGCCAGTCCCTGTACCCGGCATGCCCCCGGCGGTTCAATCCCTCGATCCATGCCCTGGCGGCGGCGAGGCTCAGATATCGCGGGGATCCCGACTGCAACCACATCAACGCGCTGGCGTTATCGACCACCACGGCTTCACCCTGCGATCGTCCGAGGCGGAACCGGTTCCGGAAGGTTTTCTGCCTGTTTTTATGAATATCGTAGAGACCCCTGGAACGCAGCATGGCCTCGACCTGGTCACCGGTGAGGTCACGCGGCGTCCGTCGCAGACCTGCCCTTGAACGTCGCTGTGCTTCCGCCTCATTTAAACGGGTCTCTAAGGAGATCAGGTCCTCTGTGCGGCCGAACCTCTCGGCCTGTGTAAGAAGGGCGCGGGCCGCGGAAAGATCGCCGCGCTCCAGGGCCTGGCCCGCGGATCGGAGCAGGGTGATCTGGCCGGATTCGTCCTCTGCGGCCTCTTGTTCAGTCACACCACCTCCGTGATCGGGGTCGACCGCTTCCCGTTCCCGTTTTTCCGCCAGGATGCGCTCCTGCGCTTCCTTGGTGTGACGACCGTGGGGAAACCGCTCGGTATAGCGGGCATAGGCCTCGATGGTATCTTCGGTCCGTGCCTGCTCCCAGGCCGGATCGTCCCCAGGGTGGAGCGTCGGTGAGCCGAAAGGATTGAAGATCAGGAAGACAACCGCCACGCCGAGGACCAAGAAGGCCGGTACCACCCACCGAAGCGGGATCCTCCCGGTAGGCGCCAGACGGAAACCTCGTCCTCTCTCCCCGGGGGATTTCTTGATCTTCTTCTCCCTCCGTTTCGCACGGCGGATGACCGTGATCTCCTCCGAGGTGTCCGCAGGGGGCGGTCCGTCCCGCAGCAGGTCGTTGAGTACGGTGCCGTTCTGAAGACGTTGGGCGGGATCCTTGGCCATGAGCCGCTCGACCACGGGCTGGTAGGCGGCGAGGTCGTCATCCATCCGCGGAATGGGATCGCGCACGTGTTTGACCGCGATGGCGACCGAGTCGCCGCCCGAGAATGGCACTTCTCCCTGGAGCATCTCGTACAGCACCACGCCCAGGCTGTAGAAATCGGACCGTCCGTCCAGATCCTGACCTTGTATCTGCTCGGGACTCATGTAGTGAGGCGTGCCGACCGACGTGCCCGTACGTGTGAGACGGTCTCCGGAATCCATCAGCTTGGCGATGCCAAAATCGACCAGGACGGGACTGCCGTCGTTTCGAAGCAGGATGTTGGCCGGCTTGACGTCCCGGTGAACCACGCCCTTGCGATGGGCGTAATCCAGGGCCGCCGCGATCTGCCGGGTGAGGTTCAGAGCCACCTCCGGCTGGATGCGACCCTCTTTTCGCGCCCTCAGGATGTCCTTCAGGCTCCGCGGGAGATACTCCATCGCGAAATAGAAAAGCCCCCGATGGCGCCCCACGTCATGGATCGAAATGATGTTGGCATGATGCAGCTGGGCGGCGATCTTGGCTTCGCTGAGGAAGCGCCGCGTCACCGAGGGGTCCTCGGCGAGGGCGGGAGACAGGACCTTGAGGGCGACCCGCCTTTCCAGCTTCTCCTGAAACGCGAGATACACGGAGGCCATGCCGCCGCGGCCCAGTTTTTTTTCGATGCGATAGCCGGGAATCTCCGGGAACGGTTGCGTCACCATGGTGCTCTATGCCGCTCCCAGTGTAGCCGGAACGTGAGGCGATGTCAACCCGGTCGAGCGCCGAACCGTCTCTCCGGCGGAGGTTCTACCATCCCCCGGAAGCCCCGCCGCCGCCGAAGCCGCCGCCGCCGCCGGAGAAGCCGCCGCCTCCGACACCACCGCCGCCTCCGCCGAAGCCGCCGCCCCAGAAGATGGGCGTTCCCCCCCGTCCGCCACGGCCACGACCTCCGCCGCGGAAGATGGAGATGAGGATGAAGACGATGAATAGGATGATCCCGATGGGAACGTGGCCCTTTTCCGATTTCTTCTGCGATTCGCGGAATTTCTTGAGTTCCTCGGGAGAGATGTCGAAATCCCGGGTGACGATGCCCGTGATCTGCTTGAGCGCATCGTGGATGCCCCGATAATATTTGCCCTCGCGGAACCGGGGCACGATCTGATTCCGGATGATATACCCGCATTTGATGTCGGTCAGAATGGATTCCAGGCCGTATCCCACCTCGATGCGGATCTTCTTCTCCTTCATGGCGATCAGGAGGATCACGCCATTGTCGAGCCCCTTCTGCCCGATTTTCCAGGATTCGGCGACGCGAATCGAGAAATCTTCCAGAGAGTCCCCTTCCAGCGAGGTGATGGTGAGCAGGACGAACTGGGAGGTCGTTTTTTCCTCGGCCGTGCGCAGCATGGTGTCCAGTATGGATTCCTCGGTTGAACTCAGTACATCGGCCCGATCGTTGATTCGCCCCGCCAGCCTGGGTACCGGGATCTGCGACCAGACGGGGGGGGTGATACCGGCGAGAAGGATCAGGACCGTGAGTATCTTGGCGGTTCTCATTGCTCCAGCACCTCGATGTCATCGCTCAATTCGTTGACGTCATCCGCCTGGACGGGGAAATGCTCCGCGAGAAGGTCCCCGCAGCGGTCCACGGCCTCGATGAGGCGGGATTCGAATGGGCCGTTCCGGATGCCATCGACGATGGTCCCGATGATGGCGTTCCACTCCGCCTGCGGAATCTTCTTGCTGATACCCCGATCGGCGAGAAGCTCCACGCGCCGTTCCAGCAGGCTGATGAAGAGTAAAATCCCGGTGCGGTACCGGGTGTTGTATACCCCGGACTCCATGAAGTGCCGCACGGCGCGCTCGTTGACCTTGCGTATCCGCACGCGGCGTGGCACGATCATACGGTCCACAAAGGGGATGTTGGCGATGAAATAGATGAGAAAAATGACCAGGAAAGTGGAAAACCCGTAAAACATGACCAGGTACCGTGGAGAGTAATCCCAGAACATGCTTCGGATCAAGGTTTCGATCGGACCCGAGAAGAACATCATGACGAAGAAGTAGACGAATCCGACCGTAATGGAGAACAGGAGCTCCTGGGCGGCGTAATCGTAGCTCTGCCTGATGACCGCCACGGCGATCTCACCCGAGGTTTTCCGTTCCGCGTTCTTGATGGCGCGGTTCACCCCATTCAGGGTATTGGGGGTCAGACGAATTCTGGCCATGTCTTTCTCCTTAGGCGATCGGAAACGCCGGGAAGATCCGGACGGATCCTATATCAGGTGAACTTGACCTGGGGCGCCCGCTCCGCTCCTTCCTGGGCTTCGAAATAAGGCCTTTCGTTGAATCCGAAGATCCGTGCCAGGAACATTCTCGGGAACTGCTTGATGAAGACGTTGAACTCACGGGCGGTTTCGTTGAAGCGTTTCCGCTCCACGGTGATCCGGTTCTCGGTACCCTCCAACTGGTCCTGAAGGCTCAGGAAATTTTGGTTGGATTTCAACTCCGGATACCGCTCCACCACCACCATCAACCGCTGAAGCGCGCTGGATAGCTGGTCCTGGGCCTGCTGGAACTTCTGGAACGTCGCCGGATCGTTGAGGACCTTCTCGGACATGTTGAAGGTTCCCTTGGCCTTGGACCTGGCTTCGGCCACGGCGATGAATGTCTCTCTCTCCTGGGCGGCGTATCCCTTGACGGTTTCCACCAGGTTGGGTATCAAATCGGCGCGGCGCTGGTACACGTTTTCCACCTGACTCCATTTTTCCTTGACGGCCTCGTCCATCGTCACCATGGTGTTGTAGGATTTGGTGACATAGCTGTAGAGGATGATGCCGAAGATGATCACCACGGCGATGACCACGCCGCAACCCAACGAAATTTTTCCTTTCATGCTGCCTCCTGATCGTTTCGTGTCCAGCCGTGCGCTCGACGGTCGGTATGAGAACCGGAATCGTCCACGGCGCTCGCGAGGATTTTAAAGAATTTGGAAAAAAAAATCAAGCCGCGCCGTCAGCGGTTTTCCACGGGCGACTCTGCGGGAGTCATCAGTTCATCCGGTTTCTTCTGTATCTGTTCGGCCGTATACGTGGATAGAATGAACGGATAATCGTTTTCGGATGAAATCGCCGGGTAGCCGCTCACATCCCGGTCGTCTGCCGCCTTGGCGAAGATGTTCAAGGTGTACTCGCGGTTGCCCTTCAGCAACACGGTATACAGAGGTTCCTGGTAATCGTCCTTGGTTTTGCCTTCGATGTATTCCGTGCAGCTCAAATTGGCGAGTTCTTCCACGAGCCTGTCGATGGCCTCTTTGTTTCCGGGTTTTCCGTCGGTATCCGTCCAGGTGTGCTGCGGCTCGGGTGCGGCTTCTGGCGGCGTGTCCGGTTCTCCTTCCGCGGTCTTCGGAGAGATCTCGGATGCGGCGAACGACCGGTTGAAGCCCAGGCGCCTGCCCCCGGTTTCCACGGTGAGGGAGGCGATTTCGTTCGTGTCGAAGGTCATGACCTGCTTGTCGCGGAACGCCGCGGCATCCGAAGCGAAATCACTGCGAAAAGAATCCCGTGCGTGAAAAACCCGAGGGTCGTCGCTCAACTTGACATAGGTGTGACGGTAGGTGGCGGCCTGCTTCCCGATCGCCATCTCTCGCAGGAGGGTGTCGCTCTTGTAGGTCCGGACGACGATTTTCTCCTTTTCATCCAGGCCGTACAACGGATAGTTCCGTGATTCGGAGACCACATCCGTGAGCTGGAGGTCGGCGACGCGTCCCAGGGCGCGTGTCACCTTGTCCGCGTCTGCGGGGTAGCCCTGGGGTTGGATGCGCCAGCGGTCGCCGTCTCCGCGCTGCAGGGTGAGTGTCTCGCCGTCCTTCTCGATGACGAGCCGCGTCATCTCCTGCTGTGCCAGTTGCGGGATGTCGGGGATCTCATAGCCCATGCGGTCGGGATTCCTCAGAATCAGATAGAGCAACAGGGCCAGGATCACCACTCCCAGGATCAGGTATTCCGTTTTCAATCGTATGCGTCGGCTCATGATCGCCTCCTCTATTTCCGAAACATCTGCTGAATTTTGCGTTTTCTGGACTTGCGCCGAAACCAGATCGCCATTCCGGCCAGAACCATGAGGATGGGCAGTCCGATGATATTGAAGGTCTTGATGAAGGTCTTGGTGCCCGAACGGGTGTCGTCGAGAAGGTTGAAGCCCTGGTGCTTGCCGCGCATCAGGGCGATATCCTCGCGGTTGTTGAGATAATCCAGGCTGTTCATCAGGAACACCGCGTTGGATGATTTCCCCTCCTCGTCGATGATGTTGTTCTTGAGTATCTCGGCGCCGCCGATGAGAATGATCTTCCCGGGCCTGCCTTTCTCGACGATCTTCTCCGCGCCCTGCAGTTTCGAAAGGTCGATGTCCGGTTTGGGTTGTTCCGCGGAAGGTTTCTTCTCCGCCGCTTCTGACTCACCGGCGCCGTCGTCGTCGGCCGGTGGCGCGGGTTTTTCGGGTACCGTCTTGCCTGCGAAATGACTCGGGAATTCGCCTTCCAGCAGAAAGGCCAGAGGCAGCTGCTTGAACCCGTCAGGCGAGGCGGGCGGACGGACGAAATAGGGATTCAGGTTGATGCGACCGGACATCTCCCAGGCTCGGTCCGAGGACTGCAGGAGCGTCACCGCCTTCACACCCGCCGTCTGGAGGCGCTCTTCGGCGAGGGTGAGTGGTGAGTTCTTGTACATGATCATCATGTCCAGGTTTTTCAGAAAACCCAAATCGTTGTTGATCTGGTCGCCCTTGAGCAGCGGGGCGAAGTAGATGGGCTGCTCACCGCCGCCGAACTGCCGATCCACGCGCTGCTTGTAGCAGGCCTCATCGAGAACGTAGGCGTTTTTCACGCCCACGCCGTAGGTATCCAGCAGTTTCTCCAGTCCGGTCTTGAGCGGTAGATAAACGGGGCCCTGATTCTGGCTGAACATCTGCTGGTTTTGACCCCGGGGGTTGAACTCCCGGAAGGCGTCCAGAAAAACGGCCAGGGTTTTGCCTTGCATCAGGAACTGATCGATCTGATAGAGGGCGTACTCGGAGAACTCCTCGGTGGGGCGGGCGATGACCAGGGTGTTGAGGGTGGCGGGAATGGGATCCTTCTTCAGGTTGATCTGCTTGACCGAATAATTCTGGGACACCATGTTGTAGAAGTTGGAGATGCCCTCGGGCTGCTGTTGCATGGGCATGGCCATCTGGGCACCGAACAGAGGGAGCGTGCCGTGATCCGCGAGGTAGCCGATCGACTCGTTGATATCGATGAGGCTCTCGACGCCCTCATCGATGAACTGCTCGATATCCTGCATGTCGGTCATCTTGTACTGGGTGCCGAAGAGCGGCACCTTGATCGCCTGGATCAGGGGGACCTCGATGACGTTGTCTCCGTAGGACATGACGATTCCCGCCATGCCCCGACCCTCGGGAATCTCCTTGCCCAGACGGTCGAGCTGTTTTTCCCACTGCAGGGAGAAGAGGTTGTGTTTCCCCTGCTCCTGATCGGCCTCGGGATCGGTGGTGGGATCGTGATGGGAATAGACCAGTTTCCCGTAGTTCTTTTCGTTCAGTTTTCCGACCACCTCCCCCACCTTGTCGGGAACCTCCGAGAGACCGGTGATGTTGATGTAAGGGGCCACGATTTCCAGAGAGGAAGAGAGGAACAACTTGACCGAAATGGAATCCTCGAGTCTCAGCAGGGCGCTGATCTTGTTGTTCATCTTCTGAATGGCCGAGGTGATTCTGTATTCCAGTCCCTCGGTGCCGTCGATGGTGGGGATTTTCTCGACCATGTTGCCGTGGATCAGGGCCATTCCCATGTAGGCTTTCTGGAACTTGACCTCGTCCTGTTCGATGTTCTGAATCTGGACCGGATAGACGCCGTAATTCTGGGCCATCTGCTGGTTGGCGTCCGTATCCCCTTCCATCCCGCCGTCCTTCGCATCCACGTCGTGAAACGTATAGTTGAAATAGCGGTTTCCGTAAATCGCGTATTCGCTCAGGAGATCCCGCAGGTAGCGTTCGGTGTTGTTGTGGGGTGCGGGCAGGTTTTGACTGAAGAAGACGTGGATGGTCAGGGGTTCGTTGAGTGTGGACACGACGGTTTTACTCACGTCCGAAATCGAATAGATATTCTCCCGGGTGAGGTCCGCGCGAAAGAACAGAGTGGTGGCCGCCAGGTTGATCAGAACGAACAGGCCGACATACACGGCGAACTTGTAGTATTTATCCATTTTAACGTTTTTCGATTTCATGACATTCTCCCACTATTTTTTCTCTTGAAGAACCAGGTGATTTCCGTAGAGCGCGATCACGCTGATGGTCACGAAATACAGGATATCCCTGGAATCGACGATGCCCTTGGCGATATTCTGGAAGTGGTAGTCCGCACCGAGATATTCGAGGAATCCGAGCAGGGACTCCGGCAGGAAAAAGAGCATCCTGTCGATGAGCGTGAGACTCAGGCAGATGCTCATGCCGATGATGAAGGCGACGATCTGGTTGCGCGTCAGAGACGAGGCGAAGAGCCCGACCGCGGCGAAGATCGCTCCCAGCATCAGGGCGCCCAGGTAGCCGCCGAGGACGGGTCCCCAGTCCAGCCTGCCGATGAATGAGATCGTGATCGGATAGAACAGCGTCGGGATCAGCATGACCGCCACGAAGCCCACGGCAGCCAGAAATTTCCCCAAAATGATCTCGCCGAACCCGAGGGGCAGGGTGGTAAGAATCTCGTAGGATCCGATACTCATCTCCTCGGAGAAAAGGCGCATGGTGACCGCCGGTACAACGAAGGCGAAGGTGATCGGCAGCAGGGAGAAGAAATTCCTCAAACTGGCCTGGTTGTAGAGAAAGAAGGTGGAGAAGAAGAACCACCCGGTGATCAGCAGAAAGATCGAAATGACGATGTATGCGATCGGCGTGACGAAATAGGTTCTGAATTCCTTTGAAAAGATCTTGAGCACGTTGGTCATGTCAATTCTCCTTGGTCAATTCCCTGAATATGTGCTCCAGGGAGCGGGCCTGCGGTGTGAATTCCAGCAGTGTCCATTCCCGGCCCTTGACCGCCCCGTAAATCTCCGTGCGCGTGGATTCGGCGGGGTCACAGGTGATATCCATGTGAACCACACCCTTCTCTTCGACGGGTTGCGGCCGTACGGCCTTGATGCCCGCGATGGCGGACATCGCCTTCTCGACATCGGCGGCAACGGCATCTTTCAGCACCAGTCTCAGGTGGGTTTCCCGGCCCACTTCCTGTTTCAGATCGCCGATTCCCGCATCGGCCGCGATTTTCCCCTTGTTGATGATGACGACGCGGTCGCAGGTGGCCTCGGCTTCGCTGAGGATATGGGTGGACAGTATGACCGTTTTCTCCCGACCGATCTCTTTGATGATCTCCCGGATCTCGATGATCTGGTTGGGATCCAGTCCGGACGTCGGCTCGTCCAGAACCAGGATTTCCGGATCGCCCATCATGGCCTGAGCCAGGCCTACCCTTTGGTTGAACCCCTTGGAGAGTTCGCCGATGGGCTGGTGCATCACGCTCCTGATACCGCAGATGTCGACCAGGTGGGCGACGCGTTCCGTCTTCTGTGACTTTCCCAGGTGGCGGATATCGGCCATGTAATTCAGGTAATCGTAGACCAGCATGTCGGGATAGAGGGGCGCGTTCTCAGGCAGGTAGCCCATGAGCTTCTTGATCGACCTGGGATTGCTGGCCACATCCATCTCTTTGACGCGAACGCCACCCGATGAGGGGTTCAGGTACCCGGTGAGAATGCGCATGGTGGTGGTCTTGCCCGCACCGTTCGGACCGAGCAGACCGAGGACCTCCCCCTTCTTGACCGAAAAGGTGATGTCATCGATTGCCAGAAGATCACCGTAATACTTCGTCAGGTTCTCAATCTCGATCATGAAACGCTCCTTTTGACTTGATTTCAGTCGATTATTATATCTTGCAGGGTCGGATTTTTCAAGCCTCAATCCGACCGATTTCATCGCAAAACGCACTTTCAGAACGGAAACGTTTGAAAAATCGTTAAAAATAAGTTATTTATTATCGATGACCCGGAACGAAAAAGACAAGCGCCACAGCCTATCCTTCACGGTGGAAGGCATGACCTGCGCCACCTGCGTCCGACACGTCGAGAGGTCCCTTTCGAGCTTGGACGGCGTGCTCATGGCCTCGGTCAGTCTGGCCAGTGAGCGGGCCGTGGTCGTTTCCACCAAACCCATCTCGTTCGGAACATTGGCGGAGGCGGTGCAGGAAGCAGGCTATAAAGCTGTTCCGGGTCGTATGACCCACGTCGACCGGATCCTGAAATACCGCCGTCAGCGGCTCATCTTCATGGGCGCCTTTCTCCTGACAATGCCCCTGGTGGTGCTCATGGTCCTACACATGGCCGGATCAAGGATTCCCGCCTTCCACTGGCTGGAGCTCTCCGTGGGTGCCGTCGTGCTGTTCTTCTTCGGCTCCGGCGTGCTCAAGGGGGCCTGGATCGCCCTGCGCCATTGGCACACCAACATGGACACCCTGGTATCTCTGGGCGCACTCACGGCTCTGAGCACATCCGTACTGCGCCTGGGCGGATTGGAGGTGATGTCATTCGCCTCCCTCTCGCCCATGCTGATCACCCTCCATCTCGGCGGACGTTATGTCGAGTCCCGGTTGCGTGATCGGGCCACCCGTTCTCTGCGGTCCCTGCTCTCGCTGCGCACCAGGACCGTATCGCTGCTTCGAGAAGGGACCGTGTACGAGGTCCCGGTGGACACGGTCAAACCCGGAGACACGGTGATCGTTAAAAGCGGTGAGAAGATCGCGCTGGACGGGAGGGTCGTGGAAGGCGCGGCTTACGTTGACGAGTCCATGGTCACCGGCGAGCCCCATCCCACCCGCAAGGAGTCTGGGATGTCCGTCATCGGGGGTACCATTCTCACCGGAGGATCCCTGACCTGCGAGGTCGAGAAGGTGGGCGGCGACACCTATCTCAGCCACATGATCCGCCTGGTCGAGGAAGCCCAGAGCGCCAAGGTACCGATACAGGCCCTGGCGGATCGTATCACCATGGTGTTCATCCCCGTCGTCTTCTCGCTGGCGGTTGCGGCGGGTTTGGCTTGGTTCTTTTTTCATCCCCTTCTCCAGCCGTTTCAGATTCAGGCCGCCAAATTGCTTCCCTGGATATCTCCCTCTGCCGGACCTCTGTCCACGGCGATATTCGCCTTCGTCACCACCCTTCTCATCGCCTGTCCCTGCGCCCTGGGTCTGGCCACGCCCATGGCCCTGGCCGCCGCCAGCGGACTCTCCGCCCGCCGAGGCATCATCATCCGCAACGGCGAGGCGCTGCAGCATTCGCATGATATCGACATGCTGATCCTCGACAAGACAGGCACCCTGACCGAAGGGCGGCCGCGGGTGGTCTCCTGCGATGTGGAACGCGGGGACCTGGCCGCCGCCATGACCATGGAAGCGCGATCCCAGCACCCCATCGCCCAGGCGGTGGTCGCCTATGGAAACGCCCAGGGGATATCGCCGCACCCGGCGGTGAAAGGTATCGACGAGCAGGCTGGAAAGGGTGTGAGCGGAAGGGTGGCGGGACACACGTTTTTTGTGGGCAAGCCACGATCGGAAGGAACCGGGAGGAGGGTGTCCGACACCGAACTCTCGATCACCCGGATCGAGGTTAGGAAAGACGGTCGTCATGCGGGATACATCACCGTGGCGGATCCCCTCAGGCCCGACGCCGTGCGCGTGGTGAAGCGTCTGGTTGAGATGGGCATCACGCCGATCATGGTATCGGGTGACGCCCCGGTTTCAGCCCGTGCCGTGGCCCGACGTGTCGGAATCGGTGAGGTGCATGCGGGTGTCTCACCCGAGGCCAAGGCCAAGATCCTGCGCGATCTGCAGGTCGCCGGTCACCGGGTCGGCATGGTCGGCGACGGCATCAACGATGCGGCCGCCCTGAAGTCCGCCGACCTGGGCATCGCCATGGGAACGGGTACCGAACTGGCCATGGAAAGTGGAGACATCGTGCTGGCCCACGGTGAGTTGTCGAGGATCTTGGATGCGTTTACGATCGCCCGGACCACCCTCAAGAAAATCAAGCAGAATCTGTTCTGGGCCTTCTTTTACAATCTGGTGTCCATTCCCCTGGCCATGGCCGCCCTGCTGCACCCCTTGATCGCCGAGGGCGCCATGACCCTGAGTTCGATCAACGTCATCCTGAACTCGGGTCGGATATCGGGCCTATCCCTCGACGGCCCGGCGGCTCAGGAAGGGGTCGAGGGATCTGCAGAGGACGACAGAAGCCGGGGGGTATAACCGAGTTTGGAAATGGCCTGTTGGAGCGCGCCGGCGTCCACATCTCCGGTCACCTCGACCCGTTTCTCCTTCAGATCGATGTGGACCGATTCCACCCCCACGATGCGGGAGAGCGCACCGTCGATGGTCGTCCGGCAGTGGTCGCAATTCATGTCCTCGACCCGGATCGTATGATTCATGGTTTCACCTCTTGCAACAAGAATAGGATGTGTTTATTCTTTTTAATTTTCAAACCGATATGATAGAATCGAGACAGGGGACGGCGGTCGCCGTACCGCCGAATTCCTGAAGCCAAACGCAACAGCGGTTTCAGATACCCTCAAGGAGGCACCCATGAGTACGGTCTATCATGAAGAAGGCTTGTCCGAGGAGACGCGCGACATCCACCGCGCCCTGGCCAGCCTCATCGAGGAGTTGGAGGCGATCGACTGGTACAACCAGCGCGCAGACGCAACCGCCAGCGACGGATTGCGCGACATACTCCTTCACAATCGCAACGAGGAAATTGAACATGCGGCCATGGCCCTGGAGTGGCTGCGGCGGAAGATACCCGAATTCGACGAGGAATTGCGAACCTATCTGTTTACCTCCGCACCCATCACGGGGATCGAGGGGGACCTGGAAAAAGATGATCAAGGCCCGTCCACGGGCGGGCCCACAGCGGGCCACCTCGGTATCGGCAAACCCAAAAAAGGAGAGTAAGATGAGCGAGTTATTGAAAAGGCAATACGCCCCCATACCCGCGTCGGCCTGGAAGGCGATCGACGAAGAGGCCAAGAGAATTCTGGAGGGACATCTGTCCGGACGCGCCGTGGTTGATTTCTCGGGCCCTCACGGACTGGACCACGCCGCCGAGAACACCGGCAGGATGTCCTCTCCCAGGCAAGACGCCAGAGTCAGGAACGCATCGTGGTCGCAAAGAACGGTGAAGCCCCTCATCGAGGTGCGGGTGCCGTTTGAACTCGACGTGAACGAGCTGGATGGAATCGACCGCGGTCTCTTGGATCCCGATCTTGCCCCGCTCCAGGATGCCTGCCGGCAGATCTCTTTGTTTGAGGAAAACGTCCTTTATTACGGACACAAGGAAGCCGGCATTCAGGGCATGCTGGAGAATTCGCCGCACAGCGCGGTCGTGCTGAGCGGTAAGTCCGAGACGTTCCAGGACCACGTGGAAGCGGCGTTGTTGAAACTGCAGGGGGAAGGCGTCGGCGGCCCCTATGATCTGGTGCTTGGCACCCGTTCCTACAGTCTGCTGCAGAGGGGAGACGGCAGGGGATATCCCCTGGACAAGCGTGTCCGCAACATGATCGGTGGCGAGATCCTCTGGTCGCCTGCCTTGGAAGGCGGCGCCCTCGTTTCCCAGCGCGGCGGCGATTTTCAAATGACGGCGGGTCAAGATCTCTCGGTCGGCTATCTGTCTCAGAAGGGGAACCGGCTGACGTTTTTCATCGTCGAGACCTTCACCTTCATGGTCATGGAGCCGGCCGCGGCCGCCGAACTCACCCTGAAAACCAAGTAGGAGGACCGGGCGGGTCGCCCGGGATCAGGCCTGCGGAACGGTCTTCGGATGAAGGAGGTCCATTGAAACTCAGTGTCGTCATTCCTGTTTACAACGAAAAGGATACCATCGAACACCTTCTGGACGCCGTCCAGGCCAGTCCGGTCAAAGACAAGGAGATCATCGTGGTCGACGATTTCTCCAGCGACGGAACCCGTGATATCCTAGGCGCGCTCAAAGACAAGTACGATACCCTGGTTCTGCATGAAAAGAACCTGGGCAAAGGCGCGGCCATCCGCAGCGGCCTGAAGGAGATACACGGCGACGTGGTGGTGATCCAGGACGCCGATCTCGAGTACGACCCCAACGAGTACCCCCTGTTGATGGCCCCCATCGAGAAGGGAAAAGCCGACGTGGTGTACGGTTCACGGTTTCTCGGCGGCGGACCGCACCGGGTGCTCTATTTCTGGCACATGGTGGGCAACAAGCTGCTGACCACCCTGTCGAACGTATTCACGAACATCAACCTCACGGACATGGAGACGTGCTACAAGATGTTCAGGCGCGAGGTGATCGAGAAGATCGAGATCGAGGAGAAGCGCTTCGGAATGGAACCGGAAATCACCGCCAAGGTGGCCAAGCTGAAAGTACCCATTTACGAGGTACCCATCTCCTACTACGGGCGCACCTACGATGAGGGCAAGAAGATCAACTGGAAAGACGGGGTTCACGCGGTGGTCGCCATTCTGAAATACAACCTGTTCAGGCGGGGCGGGTCCAGGTAACCGTTTCCGGATCTCGGGTCCGGTCACGCGGATCAGTCGAAACCGGTGAAGGTGAAGCTGGTGGTCGCGTCGGCCACCACGGTTACCGTGTATGTGACCGGCGTCTGTCCTGTGGCGCTTACAATCAGGGTGTGCCTCCCCTGCTCCAGAACCAGTTGCAGCCAGTCGCCGGGTGCGATGGTTCGTATTGCCCTGTCGATTTCGATCCTGATGTTGAAACTGCTCTGATTGCTGATCCTCAGGGTTCCCGTCAGGACACCCGCCTCCTGGCTGCCAAGCAGGAAAGCCGCCACGAAAACGGTCACGACCCCCGCGGCGACCAGCAGCAGCGGCCATACCTTCTTCTTTCGTTTTTGTTTTTTGGCCATGCTGGCGATGACCTGCTGCTCGGCCTCCTGCCTCTCGTCATGCGCGGTCCTCATGCTGAACCAGTACTCCGCCCTGACCTTGTCGACACGCATCCGGAATCCGGCACTCGAATATTTTGCATCGATGTCGACGTCCTGATCCAGTTCAAACATGCGCCGCAGGGCTTCCTCGCAGCGGTCCTCCTGGTCGAGCTCATGGAAGATCCAGGCCGTCAGGCCGTGAATGCGGGCCCGGACCCGGGGATCCCTGGCCGTGGGCAAGGCCCGTTCTAAGGATTCGAGTGCCTTATCCAGGTCGCCTTCATCGAGGTGATGTTGACCCGCTTCCAGCAGGGCGGCGGCGCTTTCGGTGGCCGGGGGCACGGCATGGACGGTCAGTGTAAACAGGAACATCGACAGCGTGACCGCTGCGATCAATGGTCGTCGTGGATGTGTCATCGTTATCATCTATGGCCTGTCAGGTCTTCATTGTACCATGTCATGCGGCCTGCTTTTGCCACTTACGGTATCGGTGCGGACGTAGAGGTCACGTCAAGAATGGCTCGAACCGGTCCTTGTCCGCCTTGCATATGGGACATGTCAGAGGGGGGGCCTGCCTGGCGCACAGGTAGCCGCAGACGCGGCATCTCCATACGGTCATGGGCAACCCGGAAGGAACCGTACCCGGGGCGCCGGCCGGCACGGCGGCCGTTGGCCGATGGACGGGCCGTCTTTCCGGTATAGGCGCCGGTTTCTTCTTTCCGTCGAGTACTTTCCTAGATACGTAGAGCGCGCAGTAGCACATGTCGAAATCCTGGAGGTCCGGATCCCGGTAGTCGCAGGGGCATATGATGTCCAAATCCTCGGAGCGGTTCCCGCTGCACAGGCGACAGGGACAGCCCCAGTATCCGTATCGCCTTTCGTTGATCAGCAATCCACGCACGAGTTCCCTGGTGAAATCGGGATCCGGATTGAGATGGTAGCCCGAGGACTCCGCCTCTTCGTGCAGACGCCGGACCAGGGCATCGATCTCTTCCGCTGTGACGGCAGGAGGCTGCTTCATTGTCCCAGCTCCTTTTCGATTTCCTCCTCCTGGAACCCCAGGATGCAGAACGCATCGCGAATGACCAGGGTGGGATAGCTGTGTCGGGGATTCCAACGGGCGACTTCCTCTTTCTCCACCCGTCGTCGTTCATCCCGATCGAGGAGATCGACATCCAGGTAGCTGTAGGCGACACCCAGGCGATCGAGAAGCCGCTTGGTCCGCTGGCACCAGACACAGGTGCTGAGAGCATAAAGACGGATGCTTCCTTTATCGCTGCCCGGGACGGTTTTCCATTGACTCATCGGACCTCCTTGGACCTGAC
>Ga0180434_10004662_pt1 | contig 16564 bp, 16 predicted proteins | sample SS_ome_7_FD_132453 | JGI IMG/M metagenome (GOLD analysis project Ga0180434, IMG submission 132453) | Hypersaline lake sediment archaeal communities from the Salton Sea, California, USA - SS_1_D_2 metaG | ecosystem: Environmental > Aquatic > Non-marine Saline and Alkaline > Hypersaline >...
AGCGCCTCGGCATCGATGCTCACGTCAACCTGGGACTAGCCCTTGGAGCGCTACAGCGTGTCGATCGCCTGTCGACCCGCCTCGATGCGGTAGCCGTCCATCGCGTCGCAGACGCCGCAGGGAAGCCCTCGCACGAGCTCGCCCTCCTTGAACGCCTTGTTGCCGACGAAGGCAACCTTCTTGACCAGCGGGCGTTCCTTGACGGTAATCGTCACGACGACGCCCTCGGCTTTCTGCTCCCAGGCAATGTCAACCTGATCGAAGCGACGGGTTTTGAGCAGGCGCTGCTTGTCGCCCCGGGCGACGAACTCGTCGAAGCCCTGCCCCACGCGCGTCTGAACGTAGCTGAGCACCGCGCCTTCGGACATCTGCTCGTTGCCCTCGACGCGAACCTCCACAACGTTGCTGCCGGATGCGATCTGGGCCAGAGCGACGGACAGGCTTGCGACAACGCCCGCCGTCACCAGTGCGAGGATATATGGAACCTTCCGTTTCATGGCTCGTCCTGTGAGAGATCTCTTGACTCTGTCTCAAAATCCGATGCCGGGCTTCGAGCGGCTGTGCCGTCGCTTTCGGGCTGCGCCGGCATTTTTGGACAGAGCCTGGCCCGTGCTACTGCGAGGACACCTTCCGAGGCAAATCTTCAGGCCCGCACAATACTTGTGGCCCGGGGCAATGTCAAACCCGTTTCCGCACCGCCCGTGCAAGGCGTAGTCCCGCCGACAGGTCCGTAACGCTCACTGCCCGCGAAGGATTTCCTGGAGGTCCACCCCGGCCAGGTCCGGCGCAACCCAGTCAGCCCCGGCGGCGCGAAGATCAGCCTCGCTGAAACTGCTGGTCAGGCCCAGACACATCGAGCCGGCTGACTTGGCCGCCCGGACGCCGTTGGGCGCGTCTTCGACCACCGCGCACAGCTCGCCCGGGACGCCGATGCGCTCGGCGGCTAGGAGGAATATCTCCGGGTGGGGCTTCTTGTGCGTGACGTCCAGTCCGTTGACGCACTCGTCGAAGGTCTCCGGCGGCAGCGACAGCTCCGTCAGGTTGCCGACCATCTTGACGTAGTCGGCACTGGTGGCCACGGCAAGCTTAAGCTTGGCCTCCCGGCAGGCGGCGATGAACTCGCGCACGCCCGGCAGCGGCTGGAGCCTGCCTTTGATGATCTGGAGGTATATCTCGTAGGTCCGGGCCTTGTCGCGCTCGAGGTTAAGCGTAACGCCGTGTGCTTCAGCCACGCCGCCAAGGTAGCGATTCTCGCCTGCGCCGACGAACGGGATGAAGTCCGCCGGGGACACCTCTACACCGTGGGCCTCGGCGAACATGCGACAGGCAGCCTCGCAGATGAACGGCTCGGAGTCGCAAAGCACGCCGTCCATGTCGAAAATGACGCCGCAGATTTCGGTAATGGTGTCGTTCATGGTTGCAGAGGGTCTCGGCGCCGGCCCGGCGCGCGGTTGTCGGGAAATCGCTATGGCATGTATGCTTCCGGCGCGGCGAACGTCTCGAAGCGGGTGCACGCAGCCCGGAAGACCAGCTTGATAACGCCCGTCGGACCGTTCCGCTGCTTCTCGACGATCAACTCCGTGCACCCGGTCGGCATGTATCCTTCTTCGCCCTTGTGGTAGTAGTCCTCGTTGTGCAAGAGCATCACGACGTCGGCGTCCTGCTCGATGGAACCCGACTCGCGCAAGTCGCTCATGCGAGGTCTGTGCGTTGGCCGGTCGGTCGGGCCGCGGTTGAGCTGGGCGGCACAGATCACCGGAATGTTCAGCTCGCGAGCGAGCGCCTTGATGCCGCGGGAGATTTCGCTGATCTGGGCCTGCCGGCTGTCGGCCCGGCCGTTGTAGCTCATCAGCTGGAGGTAGTCGATCAGCACTGCCTGGATGTCGTGGGCTGCCTTGAGTCGCCTGGCCTTGGCACGCAACTGGAGGATCGTCAGCATGGCTGAATCGTCGATGAAGATCGGCGCTTCCTCCAAGTCGCCGGCTGCCAGTTGGAGCTGCGTCCAGGCCTCTTCGTTAATCATGCCGCGGCGCATCCGCTGCATGTCGAACTGGGCATAGGACGAGAGCATTCGCTGGGCAAGCTGCTCCTTGGACATCTCCAGCGAGAACACGGCCAGGGGCTTGTGGTCGACCACGGCCATGTGCTCGGCAAAGTTCAACAGGCAGCTCGTCTTGCCCATTGACGGGCGGGCAGCCAGGATGATCATCTCGCCGCGCTGGAAGCCGCAGGTCATCTCGTCGAGCTGGTGGAATCCGCTAGCCAGCCCGCTGACCAGTTGGCCGTCGTTCTGCTCGAGGGTTTCGAACGTCTTCTGCAGCAGACCACCCAACGAGGCAGCCTCGTCGCCGATCTGCTCCTGGGCGATATCGAAGATGCGCTGCTCCGCCTGATCGATGACGGACTGGGCCTCTTCGGTTGTGTCGTAGGCGCTGCCGGCGATCTCTGTCCCAGCCACGATCAACTCTCGCAGCATCGCGCGGTCGCGCACGACCCGGGCGTAGTATTCGGCGTTGGCGGCGCTGGGCACGCCCTCGACCAGCCCCACCAGGTAGTCTACGCCGCCGATCTCCTCGAGTTGGTTGCGCCGGTCAAACTCGTCGCGCAGCAAAACCGTATCGACGGGCTTGCCGCCTTGGCGCATGTCGACGATGGTCTGGAAGATCAACTGGTGGGCCGGGCGGTAAAAATGCTCAGCCTTGGCAATCTGCACAACGATGTCGATAGCCGGGGCGTGAAGGATCATCGAACCCAGCACGCACACCTCAGACTGGATCGACTGCGGCGGAACTCGCTCCAGACGTTGGGAGTCCCCTTGCGGAGCGGTGTTGCCCTGACCTGATGTGCTGACCTGTGACATCGCCTTCCCTGGCTTAGAGCAGTCTGCGCCCTGGAGAAGTGTCCGTTCGACTGACCTGTCCGTCGCCCTCAGCAGCCCGCCGAAATGCCACAGCCCTGCCGGGGCCGACTACCCTCACCAATATAACCGATACCAGCGAAAATACCATGCCCGGCCGCCGCACAAGGCCCTGTGAGTTCGTGTCGGAACCCGGGCCGGTGCCCGCACGCGCGCTTCGGACGTACAGCGGACCACGCCGCTTGCGCCGGAGAGCCCCTGAGCGATTCGGTTCGGGCAGGGGGCGAAAAAAATCTGCCCCGCCCTGCTGCCGGGCCCTGCCGTCGCGCCCCGCTGGGGCCTACGCCTCGGGCGTCTGCTCGGCTGGGGGCTCTGCGGGAGCCTCTGCGGGCGCTTCGGCGGAAGCTTCTGCCTGGTCGCCTTCGGAGGGTGCCTCTTCGGACTCTTCCGGGACGTCCGAATCGTGGCTGGGCACGACCCACACGTGGATTGTCGCGGTTACTTCTTCGCCGAACTCCAGGTCGATGTCGTACTTGTCCAGCTGGCGAATGTGCTCGCCAAGACGAATCTGCGACGCCTCGACGAAGATCTCCTCAGCCGCCAGGCCTGCGACGATCTGGGCCGGGCCGACCGAACCGTAGAGGTGGCCAAGCTCGTTGGCCCGCGCAGTGATCGTGACCTCTTTGCCTCGCACCTGGGCGGCTTGGACTTCCAGCTCGGCCTTGTGCTTGGCGACTTCGGCCAGGTAGCGTTCCTTGTCCGCCTCGACGGCCTTGATGTTCGCCTCGGTAGGCTCGAAGCCGAGTCCCTGGGGCACCAGGTAGTTTCGGCCGTAGCCTCGCTTGACATCCACAACGTCGCCAATCTTGCCCAAGTGGGGCACGTTCTTTCTCAGCAACACCTTCATCTGTGAATCCTCGGGATGGGTAGCCTCAATGCGTGTCCATGCTAGCCGACGTAGGGCAGCAGCGCCATGAACCTGGCCCGCTTGATCGCGCGCTTCGTCGAGCGCTGGTGGCGGGCACAGTTGCCCGCACGCTTGCGGGAGAACACCTTGCCTTGCTGGGTGGTCAACTTGGACAGCACCGCAACGTCCTTGTAGTCCACTTCGCTGACCTTCTCACGGCAGAAGCGACACTTCGCCTGCTCGCGGAAGAAACCTTTGCGTTTTCGCTTCGGCGCCGCGCGCCGACCTGTAAAGCTCTTCTTTCTTGCCATCGTAACCTTCCTCTGTTGATCATCGCCACCCGTAGCCAGGCACGTGGCCGGCTTGGGGAGTCATGCTCTGTCAGAATGGAATTTCTTCGCCGCCGGGGGCCTCGTCCGGCATCGGCGGCTCACCGAAATCGCCTTGCGGGGCGGCCTGGGGCGCGGGCCTGGCCTGCGCCGGCGCACGATTGCCCTGAGCGCCTCCGCCGCCACCTGCGCCGCCACCGCTGCCGAGGAACTGGAATTTCTCCACGAACACGCGGTGTTTGCTTCGCTTCGTGCCGTCCTTGGCCTCCCAGGTGTCCAGCTGCAGCCGACCCTCAACGAGAAGTTGCCGGCCCTTGGACATGTACTGGTTGAGCACCTCAGCCTGCCGGCCGTAGCAGCGGCAGTCGATGAAACACGTGTCTTCGCGCTGCTGGCCGTCTTGGCCCTTCCAGCGATGATTGACCGCCATACCGAACTCGCACACGGGAGTCTGCGACGGCAGGTAGCTCATCTGCGGATCGCGTGTCAGGTTGCCGACCAGGATGATCTTGTTGTAGTTCGCCATGTCTTGCTCCTGAACTGTTGGGCCTAGGCCAGTAAAGTCTGGAACGCAACGCCTGCAGGCATTGCACACACAGGCGGATCACTCTTGCGGCTCAGCCGTCGCTTCCTCAGACGTCTCGCCCTGCGGTGCCTGATCGGCAGTTGCTTCAGCCGGCGCGTCGCTTGCGGGCGCTTCGGCTGCTGCTGCAGCTGCGGCCTCTTCCTCAGCCTGGCGTTTCGCGGCGGCTTCCTGCATGCGTGCAGCCGCGGCGGTAGCGGGCGTCTCGGCGGCCACGGTCTCGTCGCTGACGTCGTCCTGACGGAGGATCAACACCCGCAGAACCCGCTCGTCCAGCTCGCACTCGTGCTCGATCTCAGCCACGCGAAGCGGATCGACCTTGAAGTACGAAAGGACGTACAGGCCCCGCTTTCGACCCTTGATCTCGTAGGCGAGCTTCCGCTCGTCCCAGGGCTTGAGGCTCAGGACCTCAGCCTCGGTGCGATTGAATACATTCGTGATCGGCTCGCTGGCAGCCTGGAAGTCCGGGTTGCCGGCGTCGATCAGGAACATGCCCTCATACGTTTTCTTGTTGTCGCTCATCTGCATTTCCCGTGTTCTGAGTCCTTCGATTGTATTTCTGCATCACGTATTCAATTCCGCTGAAGACCCAATCGCCCACGGCATCGGCGGCCAGTTGGATCGCATGCTCTATGTCTTGCGTCTCATCAGGCCCGAACCTCGTCAGCACGAAGTCCACCGCGTCCATCCGCGGCGGCGGCGGGCCGATGCCGATCCGCAGTCGCGGCACGTCGTTGGAGCCCATCGCCCTCAGCACGTCGGCGAGCCCTTTATGTCCGCCGGCAGAGCCGCCCGCCCGGGCCCGCAACTGTCCCGGCGGCAGGGCCATGTCGTCCAGCACCACCAGCACGTCCGCCGGGTCAGCCCTGTAAAACCCAGCCATCTGGGCGGCTGCGCTTCCCGAGCGGTTCATGTACGTCTGCGGCATCATCAGCATCACTCGCCGCGTGCCTTGTGGCCCAGCGGGCCTAGCGTCGCGCACCAACCCGCCAAAGGCCGAACGCGGCTCAGCAAGCTGCCACCGCCGCGCCAACTCGTCGACCACCATAAACCCGACGTTGTGGCGCGTCCGACTGTAGCGTCGGCCCGGATTCCCAAGCCCAACGACAAGTCTCGCTCTATCGGCTGGGGTGTTTTCCACGGGCACCTTTTTTGCCGCTCACCTGCCAGCCCACATTCTCGCCGCACGCCTTCTTGCAGCCCACCTGCGGGCCGGGCTCTAACCGGTCGCCAGCGTCTAACTGCGTTCCTGCAGCCGTGGCTGGGGCCGAAAAGGCTATTCCTTCTCGGCGGCTTCGCCTTCTTCGTCCTCTGCGGGCTTCTCGCCGATAACTTCGGGCTCGGCTGCTTCGCCTTCTTCGGCGGGGGCTGCTTCTTCCTGAGCCACAACGACCAGCGAACAGACCGGCGCTTCGGCATCGCCAACGAGCGTCGCGCCTTGCGGCAGCGTCAGGTCGCCCGTGTGCACCAGGTCGCCGACCTGCATCGCTTCGACCTGGTGACGAATATCTTCGGGAATAGCCGTCACGAGGCACTCCACCGTCACTTCGGCAGCCATCTGCTGGAGCACGCCGCCGTCGGCCTCGCCGGCCGGGGTGCCGCGAAGCACAATCGGAACCGTCACTTCCACCCGCTCGTCCAGATTCACGCGAGTCAAGTCCACGTGCAACATATGCTGACCCATCGCATCGTACTGGACGTCCTTGAACAGGACATTGTGGGTCTTGCCGTCCAGGTCGATCTCCAGCAGCCGCTCGCCGTGCTGGAGGGCTGCGTTCACGTCGTGGTCATCGAGTGTGACACAGACGACCTCTTCGCCGTGTCCGTAAATGATGCCGGGCACCTGGCCCTTGGCCCGCATGCGCCGGGCCTTTCGGCTGCCACGCTCGTCACGCAAAGTCGCTTTCAACACTGCCATTTTGTTTCTCTCCCAAGCCCGGCGGTTTGTTCCCTACCGGCTGTGGCCATTCGTCTGAAACAGGTTACTGACTGATTCGTCATTGTGAATTCTGTGGATCGCCTCGCCCATAAGCTCAGCCACCGATAGCACCTTGAGCTTTCCGATCGCCCTGACCTTTTCGTCCGGGACCGGCACGGTGTCGGTGACAACAACCTCTTCTATGGGCGCCTCGATGAGCCGTTGGGCAGCCGGCCCGACCAGCACGCCGTGCGTCGCCCCCACGCACACGCGAACGGCCCCCTCGTCCATGCACAGCTTGGCTGCTTCGCAGATGGTGCCAGCCGTGGAGATCATGTCGTCCATCATCAGGACGGTCTTGCCCTTGACGTTGCCGATGATCCGCCCGACCTCGATATCCGTGCCGCTCTTGCGGCGCTTGTCGATAATAGCCAGGTCTCCGCCAAGGTGTTCGGCGTACATGCGGGCCCGCTTGGCGTTGCCCGGATCGGGGCTCACGAGCACCAGGTCTTTGAACTTTCGGGCAGCCCAGTAACGGCTGAGCACCGGCTCGGCGTAGAGATTGTCTACCGGAATGTCGAAGAAGCCCTGTATCTGGTTGGCATGCAGATCGACGGTCAGGACGCGGTCTGCCCCGGCCGTGGCGATCAGGTTGGCCACCAGCTTGGCTGTAATCGGCGTTCGGCCCTCGTCCTTGCGGTCCTGGCGGGCATATCCGTAATACGGCAGCACGGCTGTGATTCGCTCAGCCGAGGCCCGGCGGGCACAGTCGATGAAGATCAACAGCTCCATCAACGTTTCATTCACCGGATCGCACGTCGTCTGCAGCAGGAAGACATCTCGACCGCGAACGTCTTCCTCGATTTTGACCAGCAACTCGCCATCCGGGAACGGGGATATCTTGGCAGCCCCGAGCGGCGTACCGAGATAGTCGCCCACCTTCTCGGCCAGTCGCCGGTTGGCCCGTCCGCTGAAGAGTTTAAAGTTGGCTCGCGTCATTGGTTTCGCTCCGCCAAAATCCTTGCCGCAGCGTTCATCGTGTGCATCGCGATTCTTACGTTTCCATTGCCGCTCCGCGTCTGCGATCAGAGCGACAAACGAGAGTATTTCTACCCGGCCAGGACTCGAACCTGGAATGGGAGGACCAAAACCTCCTGTGTTACCAATTACACCACCGGGTAATAAGAGCCTGTCCGGATAACCTCACGGGCCGCGTCAGGTCATCACGATTGGTTCCAGTCTGGCTCGCCACTCGGTGCCGAAAGGGTGAGCCCTACAAAGGTCGCGGCAGAGGCTCCGTTTCGAGGCATGAACCGACGGCCGCGACTGGCCGGTCCATCTCCCGGCCAAATCGCCGGGATCGCCCCGTGGAAACGGATAGCACCTTACGTCAAGACGGAGGATTCTATCGCAGCCCTGAGAGGCTGTCAATGGCAAGAAGGCAACATTTCCGCACAGAATCTTTTGGCCGCCGCCGCTACGGAAGTTTGACCGCGCGGGAACATTCCGGTAGAACACCGCCATGGCCGCATTGTCATACACTCTGGGCGCGTTCGCGCTGATCCTGGTCCTGGTGAGGTTCAAGGTGCCGCTGGCGCTGGCGATTTTCCTCGGGACCATCGCCATCGGCGTGCTGTTCGGGCTTGGCCCGGTCGAAATCGCCCAATATGTCGGCCTGGGCACAATCCAGCTGCGAACGCTGGGGCTGATCGCCATAACGGTGGCGCTGCTGGCCCTTTCGGGCACGATGCAAGCCGGCGGGCAGATGGAGCAGATCGTCTCGCTGGCCAAGGCGTTCTTCCGTCGCCCAGCCGTAACTTTGGCTGCGCTGCCGGCACTGATAGGCCTGCTGCCCATGCCCGGCGGGGCGCTTTTCTCAGCCCCCATGGTCGCCTCAGCCGCCGGCGAGACCAAGATACCCGGCGCGAGGCTCTCAGCCATCAACTACTGGTTCCGGCACATCTGGGAGCACTGGTGGCCGCTGTACCCGGGCGTCATCCTGGCGGTGACGCTGACCGAAACCGACTTCGGCACGTTTGTCGCCTTCCAGCTGCCGATGGGAATCTGCATGTTGGCCGCGGGGTTGCCGATCCTCTACAAGGCCCACCCCGACCTGGCGATCGTGACGCCTCCGGCGCCGGCTGGGACAAGGCGAAAGCTGTTGCGCTGCACATCCCCGATCTGGATCATTATCGTCGTCTGGCTGGCGGTGGCGGGCGTCGCGAGGCTCTTGCCCGCAAGCGCCGGCGAGTCCGCGCACCTGGCAGGGGTGATAAAACTCGCGTCTATCACGCTGGGGCTGATCGCCTCGCTCATATGGACGTCCCGCCGCAGCCGACTGGGCCGAAGCCAACTGCGGAAGATATGGGCCGGCAGGAACATCTGGATGATGAGCCTGCTGGTCGCCAGCGTGATGGTGTTCCAGTACATGCTTGGGCAGGTGGGCGCCGCCGGGCGCATCGGCAAAGAGCTCCAGGCGCTCCACGTGCCCGTCGTGCTCGTCGTGATCGCCCTGCCGTTCGTAGCCGGCGTGGTGACGGGCCTGGCGATCGGCTTCGTCGGGGCGAGCTTTCCGATCGTGTTGGGGTTGGTGGCTGCGTTGGGCGGCGAGGTGACGATCTGGCCTTACGTGGTGCTCGCCTACGCGTTCGGGCACATCGGAATGATGCTCAGCCCACTGCACCTGTGCCACGTGATGAGCAACCGATACTTCCAGACGACCTTCGGGCCCGTCTACCGATACACCATTGTCCCAACCGTGCTGATGGCGGTGATGGCTGGGGCCTACGCCGCAATACTCAAGTATTGGCTTGGGTGAGAGCCGCGAGCCGACAAAACAGACAGTGAGGAAGAGTTCATGAGTACCGCAAATTGCTCCCTATGTGCCACCGAGCCGAAGACCGACTGGGCCGGAAAGTGGATCTGCGCGCCAGGCGTCGATGCCGAATCGTTCAGTAACACATGGATGTTGTTCCGCAAGCGATTCGACGCCCCCGCCGGGCGGCTGACGATCCGCATTGCAGCCGAGAAGCGATACGACCTGCTGCTGGACGGGGTCCGCGTCAATCGCGGATCCGCCTCGGACCACCCGGCCTACAAGTCGTTCGATACGCACGAGCTTGAGGTCGGCGCCGGGCAACACGTGCTGGCCGTCACGGTCTACACCATCGGCGACCAGGTCAGCTACGGCATGGCGGTCCGGCCGGGGCTGATGGTGGAAATCGAAACCGCCGATGGCGAGCGCATCGGCACTGACGAAAGCTTCAGGGCCATGCGATGCCCCGCCCATCAGCGCGACCTGCCGGCGCGGATGTCGCACTTCGGGCATTACGAGGTATGCGACTTCCGCAAGCTCCCGGCCGACTGGACGCAGTTGGACTTCGACGACGGCGATTGGCCGACGGCTGAGGTAATCGGTCCGGCCGGTTGTGACCCATGGCTGCGTCTGCTGCCGAGGGACATCCCGTTGCTGGCAACACAACGGCTGGACATCCAGCGCGTCGTAAGTCGCGGGCGATACACCCCCGCCGAGGCCGAGGCGATTCAAGGGCCCACGCCGGCCGACGAGATGGCTGCCTGTCCGCGCGAAGTTACGCAGGCCGACGAGCTTTGCCTGCCGATGCAATTGGCCGACGGCGAGGCAAACGAGTTCGTGGTCGTCGATTTCGGCCGGGAGGTCACCGGACAGGTCCGCCTGGAGCTCGACGGTGTGGCTGACGGACAGCCGGTCGACATCGGCTACGACGAGGTCCTCGACGACCGCGGTCTGCCCAACACCCGCCGCAGCTACGCCAACTTCGCCGACCGTTACATTCTGCGCGCGGGCCAGCGGCAGCTGGAAGTGTTCGACGGGCGGGGCTTTCGCTACCTGATGATCGACGTGAGCGCCGGCTGCGGCAGCGTAGCGCTGCGAGGCGTGAGCGTGGACGAGCGGACCTACCCCGTTGAAACCACCGGTCAGTTCCACTGCCCCGATGAGCGGCTGGAGGCAATCTATCAGGCCGGCCTGCTCACCGCACGCCTGTGCAGCCTGGACAACTACGTTGACACGCCATCGCGCGAGCGGGCACAGTGGATGGACTTCTATGGCGAGGCGCTGGTTAGCACCTACGGGACCGGCGATACCGCACTGTGGCGGCGGTCGCTGTACCTCTTCGCCCAGACGCCTTGGACAGGCGAGCCGATCGACGGGGCGATGAAATGCTACGCGCCCGTGGACGAGAACACCTCCATCCGGGAATACATAATGTATTACGTGATGGCTGTCTCGGATTACGTCTTCCACACCGGCGACCGCGCGGTGGGCGAGAACCTGTTGCCGACAGTCGAACGACAGTTCGAAGCCCTCAAGGGCTACTGCGTCAACGCCGACGGGGTAATCGGACCCGATTGGCCAAACTGGAAGTTCCTGGACTGGTCGGCGATGGACGATGAGGGGACTTCCTGTGGCTCTACGGCCTTGTACATTGTCATGCACCGCAAGGCAGCCCGGCTGGCGAGGCAGCTAGGCCGTCAAGACCTGGCCGAGACCTGGCAGGCCGCCGCCAACCACACCACGGGCAACTTCCGCAAGTGGTTCTTCCAGGCCGACGAGGGCCTGTTCGTCGATTCGGTTTACGACACTGGTCCAGGCGACGCCCGCAGCCAGCTTTCCAACGTGCTGGCGATCTGGGCCGGCTGTGCCGACGGTGACGAGGCCCGCGAGATTCTCCGCAAGATCACCGACCCAGCCGACCTCCTGCCGCCGCGCGGCGGAGACTGGCGCCTGAGGCCTGACTTCGTGCCGGACACGGGCGGCATAATCCCGATCGGCACCCCGGCGCTGGGTTGGTTCCTGGCGATGGTATTGTTCGACCTGGACATGACCGACGAGGCCTTGGACTACCTGGGAACCCGCTGGCCGGAGATGATGGTCAACGGCTCGCTGGCGGAGCACTTCTTCTTCGACAAGTGCACCAGCTACTGTCACGCCTGGAGCGCCTGTCCAACCTGGCTGCTGCCGCGTTACGTCCTGGGCATCCGCCCGCTCGAGCCGGGCTGGAAGAAGGTACTCGTCGCGCCACGCACGGGCAGCCTGGAATGGGCGAGTGGCAGCGTGCCCACGCCGGCTGGGCTGTTGGAGGTGAGCTGGTCGCGCAAGGACGGCCGCGTGCAACTGGACGTCAACGCCCCCGAAGGCATGGAGATTGTAGAATAGCCTGAGCTACGAACCTTGTAGGTTGGCTTGTCCATGAGAGAACGTCGCGCTGGAACCGTTGAATTCGATCCATGGGACGACTGGTTGAACAAAAACAGATTTGGTGTTCGTAATTGGATCACAGACTCGGGATAAGTCGATGGAGTAGGGGCCCAAGTAATTGGATGACGAGATCGGGATTCACAAGGCCACGCTGGGCACTATTAAAGGATTGTTATCATGGATCGGACAAGAGGGGAGAACATGTCCTGACCCCTTTCCCGTGAGTTGATCTAGGTTGTATGAGAGAATCCAGACGGCCTGTGGCCGGAAAGGATTCTCTATGAAGAAGCGACATAGTGCAGAGCAGATCGTGGCGAAGCTTCGCCAAGCGGACGTGGGCTTGGGCAAGGGGCTGAAGGTTCCGGAAGTCTGCAAGCAGCTTGGCATCTCCGAGCAGACGTACTACCGCTGGCCGGGCGGATGTTGAGAAATGTTGACATTTTGGGCTGCACCCCAGCAGCCCTATTCGGCCCCCAAACCAGCCGCCTTAACCACCGTCACAATACCGGCCTTGACAGCTTCCGTCAGCGTCGGCCAAACTGTCAACAGGCCCGCCAAGTCTGGGGCAACGGAGGCGATTTCAGCAGCCAACGCGCCAAGCAAGACGCCAAGTCGTCCTAGATCGTCGCCACAAGCCAAATCTTTATAAGCACTAAGGACAGAATAGCAGCGGTCTTCTAAACCGCAGGTTGCAGGTTCGAGTCCTGCCGGGCGTGTTACTCCCCCCTTGGACTCCGTCCGAGCCGGACCACGCAAAGGCGTCTGCATTGCTTCGTGGGCATCTTGTCGACCTCTCGATCGGCCTTCCTATCTCAAAGCCCACAGCTGCAAGATTCGTGTAGGCGCTGGCACCAATCTGCGCCCATAATGTGCAGCATTGCTTTGAGATGCGCGGAATTCTGCAAGTCTGTCCTGTCTTGGTAGCTTCAACCGGAAGGAGCGTTTTACTCGTGAAGATCGCACGCATCCGACATGACCAGAACGTAGGCTACGCCGTAAAGGAAGACGAATACTATCGGTTGATTTCCGGGAATGTGTTTGAGTCCTGGGAACCAACAGACCAGACGGTACCGGTCGACGAGGCGGAGTTGCTGGCTCCGGTGGATCCGCCACAGATCGTAGCCATCGGCCTGAATTACCGCCAACACGCGACCGAGTCGGGCATGGCCATGCCCGAGAGGCCATTGGTATTCGTCAAGACCGCGAACACGGTAATCGGCCCGGGAGAGCCAATCATCCTGCCGGCGATGGCCCCGGATGAGGTGGATTACGAGTGCGAACTGGTGATGGTCATCGGCAAGCGCGCCAAGAACGTCTCGTCTGAAGAAGCGATGGACTACGTCCTGGGCTTCACCTGCGGCAACGACGTCAGCGCACGGGACTGCCAGTTGCGACAGGACAAGCAGTGGGCTCGCGGCAAGTGCTTTGACACGTTCGCCCCACTGGGCCCGTGGATTGTCCCGAACCTTGACGGGGACAACCTGGACATCCGCCTGACCATCAACGGCCAAGTTATGCAGGCGTCCAATACGTCGGACATGATTTTCAACTGTAGGGAGCTAGTGAGTTATCTTTCACGTTGCATGACGCTTCGGCCAGGCAGCATTATCATGACAGGCACGCCCAGCGGGGTAGGCTTCGCTCGCGAACCCCAGGTGTTCCTGCGTAACGGCGACAACGTAGCTGTGGAAATCGAATCGATCGGCGCCCTGACCAACCCGGTGATCCAGGAGACTCCCGCATGAAACCGCAGGACCGATTGTTCATCAATGGGCGATACGTTGAGGCGTTGGGCAACAAGCGAATCGAGGTACTCAACCCGGCGACGAATGAAACACTGGCCGAGGTACACAGGGCGGAGGGAAAAGACTTTGAGCGCGCGATTGACGCCGCCAACGCCATTCAGGGCGAATGGGGACAGATGACCCCCTGGCAGCGCAGTGCCGCTTTACACCGGGTCGGCGACGCCATCGAGCGGAATCTCGAATTCCTGGCCCAACTGGAAACCGACGACGTTGGCAAGCCGATCTTCGAAAGCCGCAACGTGGACATCGCCAGTGGGGCCGCAACATTCCACTATTTCGCCGATGCGTGCATGGCTCTGGGCGGCGAGGTCAAACCCTCCCCGTACAATGAGGTATTGGACTATACGGTTCGGGAGCCGCTGGGGGTAGTTGGTGCGATCATTCCTTGGAACTTTCCCTTCCTGATCGCCTGTCGGAAAATCGCCACGGCGCTGGCAGCAGGTAATACCATGGTCATCAAGCCCGCCAGTTGGGCGCCGATGAGTACACTGCAACTGGGGCAAATCTTTAGCGAGGCGGACGTCCCCCCCGGCGTATTGAATATCTGCCCCTCTTCGGGTAGCGATGCCGGCAAGGCCCTGGCCGGTTCGCCCATGGTGGAGGAATTGTCGTTTACCGGCTCCACGCAGATCGGCCGACTGCTCTACAGCGGCTGCTGTGACCCCATCAAGGGCATAACGCTGGAGTTGGGCGGCAAGAGTCCAGGACTTGTCCTGCCGGATTGTGACCTGGACGAGACGATCGCCGGAACGCTTTTTGGAGCATTCCTGAACCAAGGCGAATGCTGCTGCGCGCTGACACGATTGGTAGTGCACGAGGACATCTATGACACGTTCGTGCCACGGTTCGTCGAAGCCAGCCGAGGAATTCGCGTGGGCATGCCGCGGGAAGACGACACCCGCATGGGACCGATGGTGCATCCGGACCAACTCAAGAGCGTGATGGATCTCGTCCAGAGCGGGCAGGACGAAGGCGCCACGCTATTGTGTGGGGGCGAGATCCTCCGGGACGGCGCACTGGCAAAGGGCAACTTCATGAGCCCAGCGGTCTTCGCCGACGTAAAGAGCGGCATGCGTATCTGGCGCGAGGAGATCTTCGGGCCGGTGGTAGTCATAACACGCGCCGCCGACGTCGAAGACATGGTCGCGCAGGCTAACGACACGAACTATGGCCTGGCGGCCAGCGTATGGACTACCAACCTCAAGGCTGCACACACCCTTGCCAGGCGGATCGATGCAGGAACCGTGTGGTTCAACCTGCACAACTTCGTCTTCCCCAGCGCACCATACGCCGGCTACAAGGAATCCGGTCTAGGCAGCGAGTTGGGAATAGAGGGGCTGCGAGCCATGACGCGAGTCAAGAACGTTATGGTCAGCCTGTTCCCCAACGGCTTTCAGTGGTATTGACCCGCGAGATGTGCAAGATGGAGACCAACGGCCATGAGTGAAACCCACCTTGTCCAGGCTGACCGGCTCAAGAGCTTGTGTACCGAAATTCAGATGGCGGCAGGAATAGGGCAGGCTGACGCCCAAGTCGTGGCCGACTGCCTGGTCGAAGCCAACCTGATGGGACTGGACACACACGGCGTAATCCGTCTGAAGGTGTATCTGGATCGTATTCGCGAGGGCGGCAATAACCCCACCCCGACAATTCGGACCGTCAAGGACGCCCCCTGCACCGCCCTACTCGATGCCGATAATGCCTTAGGCCCCGTCGGCGGCAAGGCTGGAATGGACCTGGCCATCAACAAGGCCGCCACAACAGGCTTGGCTATGGTCTTGGTGACCAATGGAAATCACTACGGACCCGCCGGGTACTACACCCGCATGACCACCGAGAGGGACATGATCGGCCTGTCGCTCTCGAACGTGCTGGCATCGATGCCTCCAACCGGCGGCGCTCAGGCACAGATCGGCAACAACCCCTATTCCATCGCGTTCCCCACCGGCAATGAGCCAGCTGTGGTGGTCGACGGTGCTACCAGCAAGGCATCGTGGGGTAAGCTGTTCCTCTATGCGCAGACCAGACAGGATCTACCGGCTGACTGCTATCTTGATGCTAAGGGCAACGTCACCGTCGATCCTCAAGCTGTCCTTGCCGGAGGGTGCCTTCTACCAATCGCCGGCCATAAGGGCTACGGCCTCGCGGCGGCCATCGAACTGCTGACCGGAATGCTTGCCGGATCCGTGCTCGACCATGACATCCCGCATCCATACAAGAAGCTCGACACGCCGGGAGCGAACACCTTCACCATGATGGCCATTCGCCCCGACGCCTTTGGCAAGATTGAGACGTTCAAACGTCGCATGGACGAATGGGCCCGTCGACTCCGCAACACGCGAAAAGCTCCGGGGGCCGATCGCATCTACCTGCCAGGCGAGATCGAACACATCACCCGGCAGAAGCGGCTGGCTGAAGGGATTCCGCTGAATGAAGCCATGTGGAAGGAACTGCACACACTGGCCAGTGATGCGTCTGTGGATATCGACGCCTGAGACGAAACGATGCTCACACGCAGTTGTCAGCCCTTATCCATCGGCCGACAGCGGCGGGAGCATTTCGGGCTCGGGGCCCGCGATGCGGCCCAGACCGAAGCGAACAATGCCCGTTAGCGTGCCCAGGCCGTAGAATATGTGCAAGAGGGGAAACGCCAGCACACACAGCATGCCCGTAATAGCGTCACTACTTCGCAGCCCGTGCTGGATGCTTGCAAGAACATCCAGGATTGCATACAGCCCCAGGCCCGCGAGGTAGGCCCAGCACAAGACCGGGTGCACCAGCGACAGCGCCGCGCCAAGTGCGAGGAACAGAACGAATGCCAACGGCACGGCGTGGCGCACGGTGAAACTGGCCGGGTTAAGCCGCCAGGCCAGCATGCCGTAGAGCCCGTTCCTGAAGTTCTGGCGAAGCAGCGTTCGCATCGTAG
>Ga0180434_10004666_pt1 | contig 16552 bp, 14 predicted proteins | sample SS_ome_7_FD_132453 | JGI IMG/M metagenome (GOLD analysis project Ga0180434, IMG submission 132453) | Hypersaline lake sediment archaeal communities from the Salton Sea, California, USA - SS_1_D_2 metaG | ecosystem: Environmental > Aquatic > Non-marine Saline and Alkaline > Hypersaline >...
TGGCAAATCAAGTGGGAGCTGGAGGACCTTGGATTTAGATACACGCAGCCCGATGCCTATAAAGAAATTGCGAAAAAACTCTCAGATCGGCGTTCAGATCGCGAAAAAGAAGTAAATCAGATCATATCAGAACTTAAAAAATTTTTAGACGAGGGAAAAATAGCAGCAGAAATATCTGGGCGGCCCAAACACATCTATTCAATATATTCAAAAATGCAGCGTAAGAATAAGAGCTTTGAAAATGTTCTGGATCTTCGTGCAGTCCGTTTGATTGTACAGGATATCCCATCCTGCTATGCCGCATTGGGTATCATTCACACTCACTGGCGGCCTATCCCAAACGAATTTGATGATTACATCGCTGCACCGAAAGACAATTTCTACAAATCCCTGCACACCGCTGTCATCTACACCGATGGTAAGCCGCTTGAAGTACAGATCAGGACACAAAAAATGCACCAGGATGCTGAGTATGGCATTGCTGCCCATTGGCTTTATAAAGAAAAAGGTTCTCATGACGATCATTACCAGCAGCGCATAAATTGGCTAAGACGCCTGATGGAATGGCGCCAGGATGTAGAAGATGCGCAGGATTTTGTGGAAGGCGTCAAAAGTGATGTATTGGAAGATCGTGTATATGCCTTCACACCTCGGGGTGATATTATTGACCTCTCAAAAGGCTCTACCCCAATTGACTTCGCATATATGGTTCATACGGAGGTGGGGCATAGATGCCGTGGAGCTAAGATCAACGGAAAATTAGTTTCCCTGGATTATCAATTGAAAACAGGTGACCAGGTGGAGATTCTCACCTCCAAACGTGGTGGTCCTTCGCGTGATTGGTTAAACTCACATCTGGGTTTGGTAAATTCCCAACGAGCACGTGCAAAAATCAGGCAATGGTTCAAAAAACAGGATCGGGAACAAAACCACACACAGGGGAAGATAATTATTGATCGCGAATTTCATAAACTTGGAATCACTGATGTAAATCTTGATGATTTATATAAAGCGTTTGAAAAAAAATCTATCGATGATTTTTATGTATCGGTAGGTTGTGGTGACTTATCTGTACACAAAATTGTAAATTATATTCAGGAACTCGAAGAAGAAAATGCAGAGCCGCAGGTTCCGGTAAAGCTATCAACCCCCGATAGAGAAGATAGTGAAACCGTTAAAGTACTCGGGCTAAAAGGTATATTAACAAACTATGCGAAATGCTGCAACCCCTTACCCGGTGATGATATTGTCGGTTACATTACCAGAGGCCGTGGGGCAACCATCCATAGAAAGGATTGCCCAAACATCCTTCGCATGAAAGACAGAGACCGGATTGTTAAGGTCAGCTGGGGTGAAGCAAAACGAACCTTCCCGGTTATGGTACAGGTTAAAGCATATGACCGCCAGGGGTTAATGGGAGACATCTCTGCCGTTCTAAGTGATGAAGGTATCAATTTGAGGGATATCAATATTGATTTCTCCAATAACCTGGCAATTATCAACCTCCTGCTGGATGTGAGGGATATCAACCAGCTCAGCCGCGTGTTGACCATCACCGAGTCCCTGCCTAATATCATGGAAGCATATAGAATCAAACCCGGATAAATCTTCTCGGTATTATGGGTAATACTTAGAGCATGATTTACATATCGCTATTTTAAATAAAACCGCCATGCATTAATCACACGATGCTGACTTCGGTTAAATAATTCTCGACACGATGATCTCCCATTTCCTATCTTCATACTAATCCACTGGAATGCGACCCTTAGGGAAAAAAGGAAATATTATTTGGACTTTCTTAGCCCGTATTCGAATCTCACTAAAACATTTCGGCAGCGTATAATAAAAACAGCTCGTTTTGAGCTGTTTTAGCTGGGGGCAAAGGATTCGAACCTCTACTAACAGATTCAGAGTCTGCTGTCCTGCCGTTAGACGAGCCCCCAAAAGGGTGCGGAAACTATTTTACCATCACCTCTCTATTGTGCAAGGTAATCATATGCTTTTTCTATACGTTGGATTGTCTTTTCCTTTCCAAGCACAACCATACACTCATACAGGGGCGGTGTAACCCGCTGGCCGGAAATGGCATTTCGCAGGAACGAGAAAAGCTGTTTTGGAGTCAGGGTTTCTGAGTCTTTGAAATTCGTAATTTCATTTTTAAGAGATTCCAGATTCCAGTCATCAATATTTTTTAACACAGCCAGCAATTTGACGATCAGGTTTCTCGTTTCTTCAACGGATTTTTCATGTATGATGAGGTTGCCGGGTTCGACGGTAATGGCGTCCACGAATAGAAACTTACACCATTTAATGGAATCATCCAAAGTGATCAATCGTTCTCTAATCGCGGGTGTGATCTGAATCAATTTTTCCATGGGCGCTTTGATATGTGCTGCTTCAAAGAAAGGATGAATGCGTTGTGCTAATTCTTCGGTAGAGAGATGTTTGATATGTAGTTTGTTGAAATGGTCCAATTTTGAAAAATTGATTGCTGCCGGGGATGGATTTAATTTCTTCAGGGAAAATTTTTCAATCAAATCTTCCATAAGAAAAAATTCGGTTTTATCATCATAGCTCCACCCCATCAAAGCAATCCAGTTGATCACGGCTTCGGGTAAATATCCTAACGCTTCCAGATCTTTCAAAAAAATGGAATAACCGTCATTGCCCAATTGCGCCGCTTCTCGTTTACTCATCTTTCCTTTTCCGCTTGGTTTTAGAAATACAGAAAGATGCACCCATTTCGGTTCATCCCAGTCAAATGCCTCCCAAATTTGATGATGCAGTGCTGATGTAGGAAGCCATTCTGATCCTCTGATCACATGGGTTATTTGCATGAGAAAATCATCAACCGTTGCGGCAAGATGATAAAGCGCCCATCCGTCCGATTTTACTAGAATGTAATCATCTAAAGTTGAATTAGGAAATTTAATATCTCCTCTGATAAGATCGTGAACGGTTGTTTCTCCCTCTTTCTTCGTTTTGAAGCGAATAACATGCGCTTCACCGCTCGCTACGCGTTTTCTTGCTTCCTCCAGGGGGATTTTTCTGCATGCACCATCATAAAGTTGCGGTTGTTTATTCTTCCGCTGTTCCTCACGTAATTTTTTCAGTCGTTCTTGTTTACAAAAGCAATAGTAAGCATGCCCTTTTTCGATCAACACATTTGCATACTTCAAATATGTTTCTTTCCGCTCAGATTGTCGGTATGGACCAAATTTCCCTCCCTTAACCGGACCCTCCTCCCAGTCTATACCCAGCCAACGGAGACCTTTAATTAATTCTTCCTCCGCGCCCTCTACGAATCTATTTCGATCCGTATCCTCAATACGCAATATAAATTGACCGTTTTTCTTCCGCGCAATTAAAAAATCATATAAAGCTGTCCGTGCCGAACCAAGATGCACATGTCCGGTAGGTGATGGGGCAAATCTGACGCGCAAAGCATTCTCACTCATAAAAATAATAACTCCATATTATATTAATTCTTACCCTTTCTCAAACTAACACTCTCTACCAAACCAATTCCCACAATTGTACTTAATAATGAACTGCCGCCATAACTTAGGAATGGGAAAGGTAACCCGGATACAGGCACCACATTCATATTAACACCAATATTTATTGCGGCCTGGAAGAACAGCATTGCCGCATAACTATATGCGATTAAGGACCCATAAAGGTCACTTGCGTTCTTGCCAATCTGCATACATCGCCAAATAATGAACACTAATATGCCCATAACAACAACCGTACCGACAAAGCCAAACTCTTCAGCCAATGAAGAAAAAATAAAATCTGTATGCCGCACTTTCAAAAATCGCAGCTGCACCTGTGTGCCCTGACCATACCCCTGCCCAAGCCATCCGCCGGAACCAATTGTGATTAATGCTTGTTCAACATTATACGTTTCGCCATGTCGCGCATCCTCATCAGGAAACAGAAAATTGATGACCCGTGCTTGCTGATAATCCTCAAGCAGTGGGAATGCGGCCGCGATCAGAATAATTCCAACGATAGCCAAAATCAAAAAATATTTGAGAGGTAATCCTGTTATCCAGAGCAAAGAAAACCAGATTACAAGAATAACGATCGATGTACTGAGATTCGGTTGCAGCAATATCCAGATCACGACTCCCATTGTCAAAATAAAGCTCTCAGCGATCCAGCGCAGATTGTGTGGTTTATCCTGATTCTTTGCAAAATAATCAGCCAGAACCATGATCATAAGGATCTTAACGATCTCAGAAGGCTGTATCAGGATCACACCGGTATCCAGCCATCGGGCTGAACCAAAGCGCGCTTGTCCAACAATATAGATCACGACCAGGGACACAACTGCGAAAATATACATGAATCGCGCCAGGGACCCCCAATAATGGTAATCAATTGCTGCCATGATCAGCATGATTACCGTACCCACTGCAAGAAATAATGGTTGTCGGCTGACAGCTTCTTCTAACACCTCATTCCCGGCAATTGCTGATTGAATCATCATGATGCCAAATATACTCAGGAATAAAGCCGCTCCAAACAGCCAAAAATCGAAATTTCGCCAATTATTTCTCTGCATTTATTTTTGAATTTACCGCCGTGCTTTGAGCGGGATATCAGCAATCAAACGCTGTTCCCTGCCATCATGAATCATCTGGATTTTTACTTCGTTTGGATTGATAGAGATATGATTTGAAATAGCCTTAATAATCTCATCTTTCATTTCTTCCAATGTTGAAGGTTGAATATCCGTACGATCATGGATCAGTACTAATTTCAATCTATCTTTTGCCTGTGCCGCGCTCTTTTTTCTTCCGTATAATTTATCTAACCAATCACTCATCATTCCCCTCCTGAGGCAAATATCTTGGATAATTTATGAAAAATTCCTTCTTTATATTCCAGATCAATCAGGGGGACTTCATCGCCCATCAATCGTCTCGCAATATTCTTAAATGCCTGGCCTGCAATGGATTTTTCTCTTGTGACTACCGGTTTTCCGACATTTGTGCTCATGATTACAGTTTCATCCTCAGGAACAATCCCGAGCAATTTTATAGCCAGGAGATCCAGCACATCCTCTGCATCCAGCATCTCTCCACGGTTGACCATTTCCGGATTTAGACGATTGATGATCAGCCGTGCCGGTCCTTTTTGTTCTGACTCAATGATTCCAATAATACGGTCAGCATCTCTTACCGCGGATACATCCGGATTGGTGATGACTATCACCTCATTAGCAGGTGCAATTGCATTCTTAAAACCTCTTTCTATGCCAGCCGGTGAATCCACTAAGATCCAATCAAATTCGCCAGTTATCTGATCAACCAAAGCGATCATATCACTTGGTGATACGGCGTTTTTATCGCGCGTTTGCGCGGCAGGAATGAGGTAAAGATCATCAAAACCTTTATCTTTGATCATTGCCTGACGGATACGGCATCGTTCTTCAATCACATCAACCAGGTCATAAACAATGCGATTTTCCAGACCAAGAACAACATCTAAATTGCGCAGGCCAATATCGCTGTCGATGCAAACAACTCGTTGCCCCAATTGCGCTAATGCAACGGATATGTTTGCTGTTGCCGTTGTCTTACCGACTCCTCCTTTTCCAGAGGTGATGGTTATAATCCTAGCCGCCATATATCTCTCCTGTCATTGTGTTGGCATTAATCCCAGTAATCTAATACTAATTCATTATTTTCAATATGGACCCTTGCAGGTTTTTTTCTTAGTTTTCTTAATAATTTGTTATTTTTCAAAGGAATATTATCTATGCGCAATGAAATCGGATCGCAGATTAATGCGCAAACAATCGATTCGGGGTTTTGTGCCATTCCCGCGTAAACTGTACCGCGTAATTTTCCCCACACAAAAACAGAACCCATTGCAATCACTTTTGCACCAGGATTAACATCACCATATATGATGATATGCCCATCGTACTCAACCACTTTTCCGGATCGCAATGTTTTTGGGATATACAGTGCTGGTTCCCCATTCATGATCGCTGCGCTGAATGGTGAATCCTTTTTCTGCATGATCGATGACCGGGTTGATAAACCCAATGTCGATGCGTTTGTTTCAGTTTTCTTTGAAGTGCTCAAAACAGCGAAGAGTTTGATATCGCGGTCAAGAAGTTTATCTCTCAGCTTTGAGAGCTGAGCAGCACCCAGTTCTTTTTCCCCGACTTCAATCGCAACCTTAGATTTTGAAAAAAATGACAGCTGAGTATCAATCTGCGCTAATAAATCTTTTTGAATTTGATCCCAATCTCCATCATAAACAGAAATGAGAACGCCTTCATCAAAACCTTTTATTGGAAACTTTTTTGTCATCTATTTCAATCTGTTTTCGTTATTCTTCATCGATTGCTTCTAGTTCAAAATAAGTCTGCATGATCTTCTGAACGATAGGCGCAGCCACACTGGCTCCTTCACCACCATTATAAACAAACGCGACAACTGCAATCTCCGGATCTTCGTATGGAGCGTAACCAACATACCAGGAATGAGTCGGCCAATTGCCGGGCTGGCATAAATTCTTTTCCTGTGCGACGTTATCACAATATTCAGCAGTGCCGGTTTTTCCAGCTGCCTGTATGACCTGGTCGTCCTCACCCAAGACTAAACCTACCTGATCAAAAACTCTTCCCGCTGTTCCTTCAGCGACAACCAATCGCATTCCCTCCTGTGTGAGGTCAACCACCCAATCCTCAACCACTTTTTTCTCCTCTGTTGGAATTCCATTCTCATCAAACACGGTGATGAGCGGATCTTCGGTAATATCCCATTTTACTTCCGGTACGAAAGGTTCGATAACTCCACCATCAGGATCGAAGACCTGGTGAACCAGGGTTGGCTGCATATAGACGCCGTCATTAGCGATGATAGCTGCAGAGGTAAGTACCTGGAGCGGTGTTGAAAGAATATACCCCTGGCCCATTCCCGCACTATACGTATCCCCTACTGACCAATTCTCGCTGAGATTAATTCTTTTCCATGCCGATGTTGGTATCAGTCCGTCTGATTCTCCTGGAAGCTCGATCCCAGTAACCTGTCCATAACCAAGCGCTTTAGCATATTCAGCCATCCGGTCAACACCAAGGCCCTCCGGCACCTCACCTGGAAATCCGCCTGAGACTTTGTAAAAATATACATTGCAAGATTCCTGAATGGCTTTGAGATAATTTACCCGTCCATGCCCCTGGTCAGTGTGGCAAACAAAATTACGAATCGTACCAGGATCATTGGGGGAATATTTCTCCAGGATTTCAATCCTTCCAGTATCTGGACATTCAATACTTTCTAACGCAGGTATGATTCCCTCATTCATAGCGCCGATGCCAGGAGCCAACTTATATACTGAACCTGGAGGATGTTCGGCGGATACCGCGTGGTTAAAAAGCGGCCGATTTGGATCCTGGCTAAGTTGCTCATAATAATATGCGGGAATAAAACGCGCCATGCGATTATTTTCATAGGTGGGATATGAAACAAGCGCTAAAATTTCACCGGTTTGTGGATTCATGACAATCGCAACACCGTTTGCGGACCTTGTTTCATTGAAATATCTATTCCACCATTGGATCTCTCCAATTAATGCTGCTTTCGCTGTCGCCTGCAGGCGTGAGTCGATTGTCAACTCAAGATTATTTCCAGGAATGGGGTCAACCGGTGCTTCAAGGTCTCGAATTTCCTGTCCCGCAACATCCACTTCGACTACGCGCAGACCATTTGTTCCCCGCAATAAGTCATCCAGTGATGCTTCAACTCCGGCGTAACCAATTTTATCTCGATCCGGGAGAAAACCTAACTCCGTGTATTCTTCACCCAATGCTTCAGGGATCGGACCAAGAAATCCGATCACCTCTGAAGTCAGGTTACCGGTTGGATAATCCCTGATTGGTTCGATTTCGATCGTAACACCTGGCCAATTATTTGCATTCTCACTGACAACCATCGCAGTGTCTTCGTCCACATTGCATGCAATCCTAACCGGATCGTATGGTGCGTTCGTATCCGCAATAACAACAACTTCAGCGATCCCAAAATCTGTCTGGCACGGAGTGAACGCGCGTACAGTTTCATCATTCAACACCCCATTACGAACCGGTATGTCGATTACGGGTGATAAAGCGCGATATATTTCTTCTATCGCGCCCGGTAAAGGTTCCTCTGTTGGATCGCCAGGCAAATTAGCTGGTGTAATTGTGACATTGTAAGACGCTTTATTTCTGGCAAGCACGATACCATTTCGATCATATATGATGCCACGCTCGGTTTGCACACTGATATTGGTTATCCGATTTTCTTCCGCCTGCGCTTTATACGCACTACCGCGCAATATCTGCAAATCAAATAATCGAAAAACATAAAATGCAAACACAGCAGCAATCAATATATAGATTACTTTTATTCGCCACTTTTCGATATGTTGTTCTCTTCTTTCATTAAGCATAATTTTCCTCTCCAGGTGAAACCACGCGGGAAAGATCCCCCATGAGGATATATATTGGCATGGTGAAAAACAAATTTAATAATAATGTCGGTAACAAGATGTTAGTAATGCTTATTAAAATTGGTACAGGAATGTCTATAAAAATCATAGTAGCAAACTCAATAACAAATTTGATGATCGTACCTGCAATCGAAGCCGAGAATAGTGCCAGAATTGGCGATTGCCAGAATACATTACTGGTGAATTTTGCAATCATTGCAATGGAAAAATAAGTAAGCATCGTTGATGCTATCGGCATCGCGGAAAGGATCGAGATAAGAAAACCCCCAATGATAGCCCATGCAATATGGCTTCCTTCTTCATCAATTATGATCCATGAAATGATCGTTAACAAAATAATATCACCGGAACCCGAAAGCACCTCGATTCGGCTGACTACAACAGTCTGTAGGACCGATAGTAGTAGAAAAACAGGTATAGAAACAAGGATATGCCCCATATTAACTCTGTTCCGGTATGAGAGGTTGGATATTGATAGTTTGGAAATTAATGATCACCAAAACAGCGCGAAGAGCATCAAAATCAACCACGGGTTGGACTGATGCAGATTGAAAAAGGTTATTTTCGGTTGTTTCAACGTCTACAACCTGTCCAACCAAAATATCAACGGGATAGTCTCCTCCCAATCCTGATGTTAACAATATCTCGCCGGATTCAAAGGAAACGTTTTGGGATACCATCTCAAGTGTGATCTCTCCAGTAACAGAACCACGTATTTGTGCGTCCTCATTTTGATTTTGTAATTTAACGTTGATCACCGAGCCAGGATCGGTTATTAATTGAACACGAGCCGCACTGGATGTCACAGCATCTATCCGTCCCACTAAACCTTGTTGCGTAACAACAGGCATGCCATATTGAATACCATCATCTGATCCCCGGTCGATAATAACATAATGTAAAAACGGGCTCGGGTCTCTACCTATTACTGCCGCAGCCGAATATTGATCCTGTGGTCGTGCACGCGCGAAGTCTAATAATGAATAAAGGACCTCTGTTTCCCGCAACTGTTCCTGTAATTGGATTACCTGGCTTTGCAGATTCGAGACTTCATTTTCCAGCTGTGCATTGCGTTGCAGAAGATCAGTCACATCGCGCGGCAATGAAAAAAAATCATATACTGCCATAAAACGTTCAGAAAGCCAGCGTTGTATGGATATCAAAGGTTCCATCACAACACCTAAAACCGGTCTCAATATCCCGCTGAGAGCGAGGAAAATTAGACCAATGACGAACATTATTGCAACAATATTGCGCAATCTTTTGGGATCTGTAGATTTCATTAAATAAATGGTTAATAATTACTTATACCGGCTGCTGCCTTGATCGATCAACATCCACTAACAAATGTTGGAAGCGGTCAATATCTTCAAGAATGATTCCCGCGCCCCTGGCAACACAAGTCATCGGATCATCAGCCAGCCAAACATGCATACGCAGCTCAGATGCTAATCGTTTTTGGAAACCCTGTAGTTGTGAGCTGCCTCCAGCCATACATATACCGGTATCCAATAAATCGGCACCAATCTCTGGTGGTGCTTCATCCAGCGCGTCTTTGATCGTATCGATAATAACCCGTATGGAGTTATTCAACGCCTCGCGAATTTCTATAGAGGATACTTCGGTCTGCTCCGGTAAACCCGTAACAAGGTTTCTGCCACGAATGCTCATAGTCTTCTCTGTTTCCAATGGAAAAGCGGAGCCGACTTCAATTTTTACTTGCTCAGCCATTCGTTCGCCGATCAAAATGTTGTACTTGTTACGAATAAAATTGATGATATCCTGATCCATTTCATCACCGGCAACACGTAATGATCGGGAAACGACAACCCCACCCATCGAAGTAATAGCCACCTCGGTTGTGCCTCCGCCAATATCCACGATCATACTTCCCTTCACTTCTGCTAAAGGCAATCCAGCGCCCAGGGATGCAGCCATCGGTTCTTCTATCAGATAAACTTCACGCGCGCCAGCCGACATGGCCGCATCAAATACCGCGCGTTTTTCTACCTCAGTTGCGCCTGAAGGGATTCCAACAACCACCCTCGGACGCGGCATGGGAACAACGGATTGTTGATGCACTCTACCGATAAAATAACCCAGCATCGCTTGCGTGATCTCAAACTCCGAGATAACCCCATCTCGCAATGGACGAATAGCGATTACATTCATCGGTGTACGGCCCAGCATTTCTTTTGCCTGCGCGCCAATAGCAAGTGGACGGCGGGTTCTCTTTTCGATTGCTACCCATGATGGTTCTTGAATAACAATTCCTTTACCGCGAACGTATAATAAAGTATTCGCTGTCCCCAGATCAATACCCAGATCTAGAGAAAAAAGCCCCATCAACCAGTTTAGCGGATTTGTAATCAATTAAAGCTCCTATTTTGTAAGCTTTTCTTTCATTTTAGGACATTCCATTATAAAGCAAAGGGTGATTATACTGATGATTACTATTTTATATGATTTTTTTACTTTGTTTTTACATTATCTTGACATTCATTTATGCTATCGCTATAATGGCCTTACCTTTGCGGGTGTAGTTCAATGGTAGAATGTCTGCTTCCCAAGCAGAAGGTTGTGGGTTCGAGCCCCATCGCCCGCTCTATTTCATCTCCAAAATGGACACCAGTTCACTAAGATCTCTCACAACATGATCAGGTTGAATTTTGGCATGTTCAATATCCGCCAAATTAGCCTCCCCGCTCAGCACAAGCACAGTCTTTATTCCGGATTTTCCTAATGCGATGTCCGTGTACAAACGGTCACCGATCATGCAAATCTCATTGACGTGATATCCTGTTCGCATTTTGATTGCGTTGATCATTTCTGTATATGGTTTCCCGATTATTAGATCAGGTTTTCTACCGGTGGAAGCTTCTATCAAAGCAATAAATGAACCAATATCTGGCATAAATCCATCTTTTGTTGGGCAATTGATATCTGGATGGGTTGCAATATACCGGCACCCTTCTCGGATAAAATTACAGCATTTCCACAGTTTATCATAGGTCATCGTCGTATCAAATCCAAGCACAACAATATCAGGATTGATATCATCAAATTTAAATTCGTAGAATTGGAATATTCCCTCTAATGCCGGTGTACCCACAACGAAGAGTGAGTCATTTTTATAATGCGCATTGATATACGACGCAGTAGCTTCACCGGAGGTCAAAATACGCTCTTCTGGTATATCGATACCAAGTGTTTGGAGTTTAATGGTATATTGTTCAGCAGCTTTTGAAGAATTATTTGTCAGAAATAAATAATCAATATTGCTTTCATTTAGAAATTGAATAAAATCCAATGCGCCGGGTAGTAAATGCTCATCTAGATATATGGTTCCGTCCATATCTAACAGGAAACATTTTATGGCTTCAAAATCTGTATTGGTAGTAGTGGTCTGCAATTCTTATCTCCTGGAATTTTATAATTTACAATTATAGCGCTAATCAAGAGCAGGAACATAGAACGATGACGAATAAGCAACAATCCTACACAAAACAAACTCGCAACCGAATGGTAATTGGGTTTCTTGTTATCCTGTTCACACTTGGAATTGGATTAATATGGATCGTCTACGGTAAAGAAGCAGCGTTTTTAGGATTCATCTGCCTGGTTGGAATATCAATCCCCATTAGTTTGATCGCCCTATTCCTTTTTGGTCTGGGAAAAATATCCGATAGTAATAAACCATAATACCACCGATGATCAACAAAGCTAATGCACCCGCAAAACTATAATAAAAAAGGCGCATAAATCCATACAAGTTCCTAACCTCCATCACAAATATTTGATGAAAAGCTCCCGGCAATAAATTCTCGATACCTCAAAACGATCGCAGAAAAATACCAACGTCGTGAAAAATAATGCCGTAAGTCTTAAGCCTAGTTCAGCATAACTCATGTTGGTGTACACAAAAAATACTTACCCGCCCTCACTGGTAAAGCATTTCTCAGATGATTACGCAGTGCACCAAAACCAACCTTGATTATATCCTCACAATCGCAGCACAGCTCCTATCGCTGTCTGAGAGATCAACATAACATAATCTGATTATTCTCGCTATACGCATATTGAGCCATGGTGTCCCAAGATCTCCGATTTCATCCTAATCAGATGCCATTCGACCGCTGCACTTACTGATTTTAGTGATGCTGTTTTTTTAATTCCCTGAACAAGCCCAAAACTGATATGAATTAGCATGGCAATTAATATATTGATCGATAATGTACCGGTTGAATCAGTCGAACTTTAACAAGCGAGGGTGATTTTCAATCTTAAATCCCCCAACATCATACACACAATGGTGCCGATCAAACCCGCTGATGTACTGGAGTTATATAAATTGTAGCTAAAATGAAAGGGATAGAAGTAATCATCATAGAAACCATTAACCCGCCACAAATGATCCCCCCAACAACTCCAGCAGCTAAACCAATCCAGCCCCACTCAAAGCCGAAAGCAATTTGGCTCACCAAGGGACCTGGTGTTGTACCGAATAATAAAGGGGCAATCAGATCCCGCATCGATTGATCGGAAAATTAAGCGTCAATGAAGATAGGTGAATGTTAAATGGGTTTTTTTCGAAAAAAGCAAACCCCAACAATGTGAATATTCCTGAGAGCAAGTAACCGTTGAAACGTGCCCTGATCAACTTTGCAAGCCCCATTCCCATAATCGGTACAAAACCGGCATTAAACAATGTTGAACCAATATTGGTTAATGCAATGGCGTCAGTGATTAAAAATACTGAGAGCGGTGACGGTTTTTTACTCCCCATCAACAAATTGATCAATTGGAATAAATGAAAATGCAATGGCTCTTGGTTGGATTGATAAAATAATATTAAGTTCCGGTATTGTCTGGATCATTTTTCTTCTATTTAATTGATAGATACATTTATTACACAAAATGCTTATTCGCTCAAATTTTTTTCCATAGATATTAATATCGAATTTTTTTGACAGATGAATCTTGATGGTGTTATACCAGCGGGGTATTTATAACAGTGGTTTTGATATAATCCAATTCAATTATTGACACGTACTTATATCAAAGTGAAAGTCGGCAATAAAGTAATTTATTGTTATTGAAAGGATTTATGATGCCTGAGAAAGCCCCGGAACGAAATGATTTCATCCACGAAGCCGTTGAAGAGGATTTGCGCAGCGGTCGCTTTTCACATGTTAAAACTCGCCTTCCTCCCGAACCCAATGGATACCTGCATATTGGACACGTAAAAGCCTTTCTGATTGATTACAACATCGCAAAAGACTTTGACGGTGTTCTAGACCTTCGCTTTGATGATACAAATCCCGCCAGGGAAGAAACAGAGTTTGTTGAAGCTATTCAGGAAGATGCCCGCTGGCTGGGCATTGAATGGGAAAATGTTCTCTTCTCATCCGATTTTTTTGGATTGCTTTATGAGTGGGCAATAAAACTCGTCAAAAAGGGTAAAGCATACGTTGATGACCAGAGCCCGGAAGAGGTAAGCAAGAATCGCGGTTCTTGGACAGAGCCCGGTGTTGAAAGTCCATGCCGTAATCGGTCAGTCGAAGAAAACCTGGATCTCCTGGAACGTATGAGAAAAGGAGAATTCCCGGATGGCTCGCGCGTCCTGCGCGCAAAGATTGATATGGCGCATGGCAACATGAACATGCGTGATCCTATCATGTACCGCATCATTCATGAGCCGCCACACCACCGAACGAGAACCGATTGGTGTATCTATCCCATGTACGACTGGGCGCAGGGGCAGAATGATGCTATGCATGACGTCACGCATTCTCTGTGTTCAATCGAATACGAAGATCACCGGCCGTTGTATGAGTGGTTCTTGAATGAATTGGAAATTGAAAATCAACCACGTCAAATTGAATTTGCGCGCCTGAATCTGACATATACTGTCCTGAGTAAAAGAAAGCTTCGCCGGCTGGTTGAAGAAGGACATGTGGATGGATGGAATGACCCACGCATGCCCACAATCAGAGGGATGCGCCGGCGCGGATACACGCCTGAATCCCTGCATGATTTCATTGATCGCACGGGTGTTTCCAAGACCATCAATGCCAGCGCCGGTGTGATGGTGGATATCGCTTTATTGGAAGCTTGCATTAGAGACGACCTGAACAAACATTCGCCGCGGAAATTAGCCGTCCTGGACCCCATCAAGGTGGTGATCGAGAACTACCCCGAGGAAAAGATTGAGAAATTCGAGATCGACAATATTCCTTCTGATCCCAACGCGGGAACCAGGAAAGTACCTTTCTCAAAAGTAATCTATATAGATAGAGACGATTTCCGCGAACAGCCGCCACCGAAATATTACCGTCTTGCACCTGGTCGTGAAGTCCGTTTGCGTAATGCTTATTTTATCAAATACGCGAATATGATCAAAGACAAGGAAGGAAATATCATCGAGATCCGCTGCACCTACGATCCTGAAACGCGTGGAGGAAGTTCTCCCGATGGACGCAAGGTAAAAGGTACCCTCCACTGGGTTTCAGCGCAATATGCCATCCCGGCAGAAGTGCGCCTTTATGAACAACTATTCAATAATCCTGACCCAGAATCAAGCGGAGATTATATCGCTGATATCAACCCCAACTCCCGACACATTCTGACCAATTGTATGGTTGAACCAAGCTTAAAAGAGGCCAGACCAGGGGATAAATTCCAATTTGAACGGGTGGGTTACTTTTGTGTGGATATTGAATCAACGTCAGACAAGCTGATTTTCAACCGCACTGTAAGCCTTAGAGATACATGGGCAAAAATTAGAAAAGCACAGTTGAACAAAAAGAAAAAGTAATACTGGAAGAGTGCTAAACATATATTGTTGTTTCTTTTTTTTGAACAATCGAGCAATAAAATTAAATAAGCCACTCATTTGGTGGTTATCAGGGCGCGGATTCACATGAAAGGGAAAATTCCCAGGGATACCTGTTCGACGAAAACCGATCTCGGTAACCCATACAGAGTAACGGTCAATTCCAAAAATACTGCGGCAGGCCAATCAATTGTTAAAATCAGGTGAGTACAAACAAGTACAATATATTCCGCTCAGAATGTTGAGAAGACGAAGGAAAAGAACATCTCGCAAACGCCACACTTACTTCTTCGTGCAGGTGCTTCATTGATGAAAGCCGGTGATCCTGAAGCAGCCGAAAACATGATTCAATGAGGATTAGGTATCTTTGTTAGCCCTAAATAATGGAAACAATTTAAGCAAACAGTAAATAATACAATTAGCTGCCGGACTCACATCCAGACTAGAAGGGCAGGTCCCTGAACACATAAAACAATCTGCTGCCCAGGGAAATGCGGACAGAAGGATTGGGGAAAACCCAATTCAACTGCCTTCAAACTGCCATAAATGCGGTGGACCTGTCAACCCCCAAAAAATGAATGGTTCATTGCCAAGAATCCAATTTGCTCCTTCTGCGGAATGGTTATGAAGCTTGAAGAGTCGCTCTTTCGGCTAGTTTTTGTCTACCAAGGGATTTATGCAATAATGTCTAACCATTTATTTTATGAAAGGGTGGCTAATGGGAGGTTGCAAAGTGCCCAGTGGGTAAAACTGCAACATCCTGTTTCACAGGCTTCGGCAGAAGTCTCCACAGCACATAATAGCGTCCATTGTGTCTATTATTTACACAAATCGCGCTAAAAAGTGTCTATTATGTCCATTGTTTCCATAGTATCCACCCTAATTGCACACAAACTGCACACGAAATAATGGGAAAGGCGATTCATATAAAAGAAAAATTGACACCAAACAAAGGCTTAAAAGGCCACTGCTCTACCATTGAGCTACGCGCCCACACGGAAATCTATTTTAACACCGACTCCCATCCGCGTCAATCAATGTATGTGCGGTATCCAGGACATACCATACACTCAGGGTATCAAGAATATATCAGGTTAGTATTGTTATTGAGCAGTAGACAATTACCTGAAAGGAGTGATGAACTTGAATCCTGGACACCATATTGATTATAAACAACTTCGCAATATAAACCCACAA
>Ga0180434_10004667_pt1 | contig 16550 bp, 15 predicted proteins | sample SS_ome_7_FD_132453 | JGI IMG/M metagenome (GOLD analysis project Ga0180434, IMG submission 132453) | Hypersaline lake sediment archaeal communities from the Salton Sea, California, USA - SS_1_D_2 metaG | ecosystem: Environmental > Aquatic > Non-marine Saline and Alkaline > Hypersaline >...
AAACCGGAGTTCACGGGTCCTGTCAGGTCGGCATCCTCGGTCACCGCAGACCCTTTTCCGCACAGGTCGGGGGTTAGTCGGGCCGGGTGGCGACAAGCACCGGGCAGGGCGCATTGCGTAAAACCCGCTCGGCCACCGACCCGAAAATAGCGTGTTCCCAGCCCGACGCTCCCCGCGAGGCGATGACGATTAAATCCACACGCTCTTCTTCCGCGAAGGTTGTGATGGCCTCGGCGGGACGCGCGTTGAGGATGTGCACGCGCGAAGGCACCTGCGACGGGATTTCCTCGGCCCGCAAGCGGTCGGCGATCTCGCCGGCTTCGGCCTTGATTTCTTCACTGACGTTGGGCAGATAGTAGCCGGAGACGGTCGACGCCCCCGATACGGCCTGCAGCGGCGGGGTGGCGTGCACCAGAATCAATTCGGCCTGGAAGTGTTCGGCCAGTTCCACGGCCAGTCGCACCCCCCGCCGGGAGGGCTCGCTGAAATCCGTCGTGGCAATGATCTTCTTGACAGGTAGCATGGGGTGTTCTCCTTTCGGTTTGGCATCCGGGTCAGGCTTCCTCCAGTTCAACCTTGATGGCCAGATTGTTGTCCACGGACCGTGCGCCGCCTTCCCGCAACGCACAATAGTAGATGGCCCTGAATCCATCGTCTCTTGTTCCTGTTCATGGCAATCCCCCTGCTCAAGACGACTGCTGCCGTCGGGCTTCCACTTCGGCCACCCGTTTGACGACGTCGATCACGCTGTCGGGGTTGAGGGAAATCGAATCGATTCCGGTCTCGACCAGGAATTCGGCAAAATCCGGGTGATCGCTGGGGGCCTGACCGCAGATGCCCACCTTGCGATCGGCGGCGTGGGCCGCCGCGATGAGGTCCTTCACCGCCCGCCGGACGGCCTCGTCCTGCTCGTCGAACAAATGGGCCAGCTTCCGGGAATCGCGGTCCACCCCCAGGATAAGCTGGGTCAAATCGTTGGACCCGATGGAAAACCCGTCGAAATGCTCGGCGAACTGCTCGGCCAGGATGACGTTGGCCGGAATTTCGGCCATGACGTAGACCTCGAGACCGTTGCGGCCGCGTTCGAGGCCCTGGGCGGCCATGACGTCGAGCACCTTTTCGGCCTCACGCACCGAGCGGCAGAAGGGGATCATGACGATCACGTTGTCCAGGCCGATGGTCTCGCGCACGCGCCGGACAGCCCGGCACTCCATGGCGAAACCCTCCTCGTAGTCCGAACTGTAGTAGCGCGAGGCCCCCCGGAAACCCAGCATGGGGTTGGCCTCCCGGTCTTCGAAAGCCTCGCCCCCGATCAGGTTGGCGTACTCGTTGGTCTTGAAATCGCTCATACGCACGATGACCGGCTCCGGATACTGGGACGCCGCGATTTTGGCCAGCCCCCGGGCCAGGTGGTCAATGAAGTAATCGCGCTTGTCGTCGTAGCCCCGCGTGAGGTCTGCGATGCGCGTGCGGGCCTCTTCGTCTTCGAGATCGTCGAAACGCACCAGGGCCATGGGATGGGCCTGGATCACATTGTTGATCACGTACTCCATGCGGGCCAGACCGATGCCCCGACAGGGAATCCGCCACCAGCGAAAGGCCGCCGGCGGACTGGCGATGTTCATCATGATGCGGGTCTCGATCTCCGGGATATCTTCCAGGTCGATCTCCTCGTCCTCGAACTCCAGCAGACCTTCATAGACCTGCCCTTCATCGCCCTCGGCGCAGGAGAGGGTGACCTCCTGGCCATCGGCGATGGTTTCCGTGGCGTCTCCGCACCCCACGATGGCGGCGATACCCAGTTCGCGGCTGACGATGGCGGCGTGGCTGGTCCGCCCGCCGTAGTCGGTGACGATGCCGGCGGCCTGCTTCATGATGGGCACCCAATCCGGGTCGGTCATTTCCGTGACCAGCACCGATCCCGGCGCGAAATCCTCGATCTGCTCGGCACTGCGGATCAGGTTGACCTCGCCGGCGGCAATGGCCTGCCCGATGGCAAGCCCCGATGCCAGGCGGCGGCCGTCCTCCTTGAGACGATACTTCTTGATCCGTCCCGCGGCCTTCTGGGATTGCACGGTCTCCGGCCGGGCCTGGACGATGTAGAGCTCGCCCGAGCGGCCGTCCTTGGCCCATTCGATGTCCATGGGTTTGCCGTAGTGATCTTCGATCGTGCTGGCCCAGCGGGCCAGCTGCAGGATTTCGCCGTCCTCCAGCACCAGGCGGCGCCGCTCCTCACGGGAGGTGTCGACGTTGCGCGTGGTGGCACTCCCTCCGCCGGCATAGACCATTTTCCTTTCCTTGGCGCCGATGGTTTTGCCGACAATCGGAACGCGGTCCGGGTTTTTCAGCAGGGGCTTGAAGACCGTGTATTCATCGGGTGTCACGGAACCCTGCACCACATTTTCCCCCAGACCCCAGGCCGCATTGATGACCACCACCTCCGGGAAGCCGCTTTCCGTGTCGATGGTGAACATCACCCCGGCGCTGGCCCGGTCTTATTTTTTTATTGTCTCGGCGCCCACCGAGAGGGCCACTTCCAGGTGGTCGAATCCCTGCTCTTCCCGATAGGCGATGGCGCGGTCGGTAAAAAGCGAGGCGTAGCATTGACGGCAGGCCTGGAGAAGGTCGTCGCCGCCGGTGACGTTGAGGAAGGACTCCTGCTGACCGGCGAAGCTGGCTTCCGGCAGGTCCTCGGCCGTGGCGCTGCTGCGCACGGCCACATCCACTTCTTCCACCTCGCTGCGGCGGCTGAGTTCGGCGTAAGCCTCGCGCACCGCCTCGGCCAGATCATCGGGCATGTCACCATGCCGAAAAAGACGTCGGATGGCGTTTCCGGTTTTTTCAAGGGATGTTTCTCCGGCCTGCCATTCGTGCACATGGGAACGGATCCGATCCGCCAGGTCATTGTCTTCCACGAAAGCGCGAAAGGCCGCCGCCGTTGTGGCAAATCCGCCCGGCACCTGAATGTGCGCTTCCCGGAGGCTTTGAATCATTTCTCCCAGGGATGCATTTTTTCCCCCGACTTCGGGGATGTCGTTGGCATCGAGATTTTCGAACCAGCGTATCAGTGCTGTCATCGATTGACTCCTTTCCCGGCGACGCCGTTCACCGCTGGCGTCGCGTTTGACATCGTGCCGGCAACACAACCGCGCCCGGCCCTGCAGGGACATTCAAATACGGCGCGGGTGCGCTGGCATACGCGTTGCGGTCCATGGCCGCGGCCGGCGCGGCGGCCAAGGGGGCCGATAGGCATGTCGGCCGGCACCGCCCCTTAAATGCCGTTCGCGCCGCATCAGTGCGAACGGCCCAGCAGCTTGGCATTGACGGCCACGATGACCGTCGACAGCGACATCACGACGGCCCCGGCCGCCGGCGGGAGAATGAAGCCCACCGGATAAAGGACCCCGGCCGCCAGCGGGATGGCCACGGCATTGTAGGCGGTGGCCCACCATAGATTCTGGACCATTTTGGCGTAGGTCGCCTCGGCCAGCTCGATGACCGAAACCACGTCCCGGGGGTCGGATTTGACCAGCACCACGTCCGCGGATTCGATGGCCACGTCGGTGCCTGCCCCGATGGCGATGCCGATATCGGCTTCCGCAAGGGCCGGGGCGTCGTTGATCCCGTCGCCCACCATGGCCACCACCCGGCCGCCCTCGCGCACGTCCTTGATTTTGGCCGATTTTTCATCCGGCAGGACTTCGGCGAAATAGTCGTCCAGGCCGAGTTCGGAGGCCACCGCAGCGGCCACCGCCTCGGCGTCGCCGGTGAGCATCATCACCGCGATGCCTTTCTCCTTGAGACGGTCGACGGCCTCCCGGGATTCCTCCCGGATCACGTCCGAGAGGGCCACGGCCCCCAGCGGCCGGTCGTCGTCAAGCACGAAGACCAGCGTGTGACCCTTTTCCCGGGCCTCTTCCAGGGGTGCTTCTTTGATGGCGATATCGTTCTCTTCCAGGTAGCCAGGGCTGACCACTTTGACCGTGCGGCCGTCGACCTTGCCCCGGGCGCCCTTGCCGGCGATGGCCTCGAAATCGTCCGGCGCGCCCACGTCGAGATCGCGTTCCTCGGCGGCCGCCACGATCCCCCGAGCAATCGGATGTTCGGAGCGACTCTCGATGGCAGCCGCCAGACGCAGGACATCGTCTTCACTTGCGTCATCCAGGGGGATGACCTGGTTGACGCCGAAACGTCCCTCGGTGAGTGTGCCGGTCTTGTCGAAGACCACCGCCTGAAGGTTGCGGGCCTGCTCGAAAGCGTATCGATTGCGCACCAGCAGGGCCCGGCCGGCGGCCAGCGACGTGGACACGGCCACCACCAGGGGCACGGCCAGGCCCAGGGCATGGGGGCAGGTGATGACCATGACCGTCACCATGCGCTCCAGGGAATAGACGAACTCCGATCCGGCCAGCAGCCAGGCCCCCAGGGTCAGAAAACCGGCGCCCAGGGCAATCCCGGTCAGCCAGACGGCGGCCCGGTCCGCCAGATCCTGGGTGCGCGAGCGCGACTCCTGGGCCTCGCGCACCATGGCCACCACCTGGTTGAGGTAAGTGTCCTCGCCAGTTTTCTCCACTTCCACGGTCAAGGAAGACTCGCCGTTGACGGCGCCGCCCACCACGGCGTCCCCTTCGGTCTTTTCCACGGGCTGACTCTCGCCGGTGATCATGGCCTCGTTGACACTGCTGCCTCCCGCCACCACCGTTCCGTCGATGGGGATCTTCTCGCCCGGTTTCACCAGCACCCGGTCGCCCTTGTTCAGTTCGGTCACCGGCACGTCTTCGGTGTCACCGTCTTCGGACAACCGGTGAGCCTCGGACGGCATGCTTTTCACCAGATCGTCCAGGGCCCCCGAGGCACTCATCACCGAGCGCATCTCGATCCAGTGGCCCAGCAGCATGATATCGATCAGGGTCGCCAGTTCCCAGAAAAAGGTCTTGCCCGGCAGACCGAAGACCACCGCGCTGCTGTAACCGTAGGCCACGATCACGGCCACCCCGATCAGGGTCATCATGCCCGGCTGCAGGTCGCCAATTTCGTCGGCCAGGCCTTTCAAAAAAGGCCAGCCGCCATAAAGAAAGACCGCCGTCGAAAATCCGAAGAGTACATAGGATTGGCCGGCAAAGGAGATGGTTTCCGCCAGCCCCAGGAACTGCTGAATCAGCGGCGCCAGCGCCACGATAGGCAGCGTGAGAACCAGTGAAACCCAGAAGCGGCGCCGGAAATCCCGCACCATGTGGGCGTGATGGGATTCCCCCTCGTGCCCTTCGTGACCGCCGTGATCCTCGCGGCGGTCGCGGTCTTTTTCGGATGGTGAAGGGGTATGTTCTTTCTCGGTCATAAAGCGCTCCTCGGAATAGGCGATTCAGGGGCTGCGTGGCGGCGCGACAGCCGGAACCATGGTTGTCATTTCAAGATAAGGTTGTTCCTCACGTCAGTGGCACCGCCCTCCAGCGCGTTTTCATTGGCCGTATTGCGCTCCGACCAGGAGTTCACCCTACCGGTGAGCGTGGCGACACCGTCTTCGACCACCAGCGTAATTTGATCCGCTTCCACGAACGGGCTGGCCTCGAATTCTTTTTCGATAGTCGCCTTGATGGCGGCATCGCTGCGGATCGGCTGCCGTGGCCGATGCCGATACCAGGCGTAGTCCTGGATGCGCCACTGGTCGACATACGGATCGCTGGCATAAGGCCGGCTGGGGTTCGATACGACAAGGCGGTTGTTCACCGCAATCACGCCCCTGACCCGGGAAACCACGTCATCGGCATGCGCCTTCTGGTAATAGGTCGGGACCGTGCCGTAAAGATTCACCACACCGACGCGCGCCATTACCGATATGGCGTAGCGATCCACATACGGATCACGCTGCAGCGCCGCTTCAACCCGATCGCTGAGAGACGGGGCGCCGGTTTCGGACGGACGGACCTTGAGCCGGTTTTCCACAGCCTGGACGCCGACCGTCCGGCGGGCGTGATTTTCAGCAACGCGCCTGGCTTTCAGATCGTCGAGCGTCCCACGCAAGGTGACCGTGCCATGCGCCACCTCAAGATCGACCCGGGCGGCCGGTACCCGCGGGTCGCCCCGCAGCGCGTCCTGAATGGCCGCCTGAATCTCATCATCGTTTTTTTCCGCGTATTTATCGCCGCGCAGTTCCGGTTGACGGGCCCACAGACGCACCTCGAGCTCGTCCGCGGACACGGTTTTGACGCCGGACGTGTAAGCATGGTTCACGGCCCGGGTTTTTTCGGCGGCGCTTCCCACCGTTCCGCTGAGCGACACTCGGCCGTCGTCGCTGCGAACCCGAATCAAGGCATCGTCGACAAGGGCGTCCCATCGCAGCGATTCTTCTATTTCCCGCCTGATCTCACCGTCCTGGCGCGGTCCGTCGGTATTCAGTCGGAGCTTATTTTCAACCCTGATCACGCCCCGTACCCCACGGGCCACGATGCCGCACAACCGTTTTTCCTGCCAGGAATCCACTTCACCGGTCAGACGCACGACATGATCTTCCACCGATACGTCGACCTCATAGGCCTCGGTGGCACTGTCGTTGGTCAGGGCCTGGTGCACATCCGTTTCGATATCGTCATCGGATATCGGTCGGGGCGGCACAACCGCGATGTTGTTAACAACCCCGCGCACGCCCTTGACCGTTTCGGCCACCGCTGCGGCCCGCTTCCTTGCCAGAGCGTTGTCCACCGACCCGCTCAGGGTCACCATGCCGTCATTGGTGGATACATCGATTTGGAAGGACGGTACGGCCGGGTCCATCATCAGTTCGTCCGCGACCCAGTCCGCCACGCGGGTGTCCGTCAGCTGGGCCGCCATCAGGGCAGCCGGCAGCAATAAAGCGACCGCGATGATCAGGATAGGGGTTGTATTCCAACGCATCGTTCCCATCATTTGCGTCATGATAACCTCCTTCGGTAAGCCAATAGTATTGCGCCCCCCGCCGGCCATCTCCGGTCCGCGTGCTCCGAATCCCCTATGGCCAATCTACGGCGATCCAAAAGATAGGGTAAATACCGTCTCGCCCGTATCGTCGGAAGGAGGCTGCTGTATTCCCCACGCAAGAGATCGTCACGTCTACCGGGATCAGGCCATCCGTTGCACCAGGCGCTCGACATCGTCACCACGGCAGAGTTCGGACCCCGGCGTCATGACCGCGGCAGCCCCGGCGGCCACGCCATAGATAACCGCCTCACGGAACCCGGCACCCTGGGAGAGCTTCAGGGTGATCCCCGCCAGGGTGCTGTCGCCGGCGCCCACCTTGCTCTGAATCTTGACCGTGGGCGCCCGCAGGCGCTCGATACCCGTTTCGGAAGCGGCCAGAACCCCTGCCGCCCCGAGGGAGAGGACCACGTAGCGGCTGCGGCCCTCATCGACAAGCGACCTGACGATTTCCTCCTGGTCGGCTTCCTCGTCCAGTTCGCATCCGGCCAGTGTTTGCAATTCGTTAAGATTCGGTTTCAGGAGAAAAACGCCGGCTTCGGCCGCCCGGCACAGGGGATCGCCGGAGGTATCCACAACGAGACGGATGGACTGCGCCCGGCAGCGCTCGGCCATAAGGGCATAAAAATTCTCCGGCGCACCGGGCGGCAGGCTGCCGCTGGCCACCAGATAGTCGGGCGTTGGATCGACCTGAAACATCGCTTCCAGGCAGGCCTGCCAGTCTTCGGCGGCCAGTTCTTGCCCGGGCATGCCGAAACGGTACTGCTGCCCGGTGGACGTCTCATAAATCATGAGACTTTCGCGGGTGCGGGTCTTCACGGGAACCGCCCGATAAGTCAGGTCCTCATCCTCGATCAACGCCTTGAAAAAACGGCCCGTGTGGCCCTCCCCGGCCGGAAAGACCGCCAGGGATGCGCCGCCCAGATTGCGGATGGCGCGGCAGACGTTGATCCCGCCGCCGCCCGGCTCGAACACCGGCGGCTCGCAGCGCAGCTTGCGTTCGGCCACCACGCGCGCCACGCGGCTGCTCTTGTCGATGGTGGGATTCATGGTCACCGTCGTGATCTGCATCACCGCCTCCTTTCAGGACCGGGCCGCTTCGGCCGGGGGCAGGTTGTGGACGAGGTTCTGGTCTACCGTCAGCCGCACCGAATCTTCGGAGACGTGCTTGATCCAGGAGCTGGGAATCAGCTTTTCTTCACGTGACAGAACGCCCCTGGCGATCAGGATATGGGTCACCCGGTGCTCTTCGGGTTCGGCATAGACGTTGACCACCTTGCCCAGGGGCGCACCCCCGGCATCCAAAACATCGGCGCCCTCCTCGAGGGGAATGCTCCCCTCCGGTATCCGGCGCTGGCCCTTGCGGACATAGAGCGGTTTCGAGGTGCGCGCATCCAGACCGTTCACCCACCAGGGCGTACTGATGCCCGTGTGATACCATATCAGGCTGCGCGCCTCTTCGGCCGCCTGTTCCCTGAAATCTTCGTAGCGGCCGACGGGGATGAAGGCCTCTTTGTTAAACTCGGGAAAGTCTTCCGGGTCGGAGCTCCCCTTCTGCAAGATCACCACGTCGTCCGCGGTGGATTCGATCTGATCCAAGGGAACGACCTTGTCTTCCTTGAAAAGGCGTCCCTTTTTGACGATCAAGTGCGTGGCCTCCCGACTACCCGGATCGACCACCACCCGGTCGATCCGTCCGACGCGCTTTCCCAGCGGCGTCATGACGTGAGCGTTTTTCCTGAATTGCATCATTTTCTCCCTTCTTCCGTGGGCCGGAACGACGATCCTGGACCCGGTTCTGTAATGCAAGCCGACCGACGGTGCGGTTCAAGCGCCACGGTTGTGGCGTCCAAATCCCTACCGCCTTAACCTCCAGGTGCCCCTCTCCGTCTGACCGGTGAGTCGGCGTTTTCCGTCCAGCAAACAACAGACCGTGGGGACCCGTAAATGGGCTCAATCCTGTATTGTGGCACCGGCCGGAGACCATGCCGGGGAGGGTCTTCTTTTGGACGGCGTCGTATCGTGAAGCCCCCGTGCCGCGATACAGGGCGCGGCCGGCACCGCTGACGGCTGCAGTTGGGGAACCCGCCAAATACAGGGCCGCCCCCATTTAAAAAATCGGCGGAGGTGGCCACAATACCCGTCAGCATGCAAGGCCGCCGACAGGGAGATTGGGAGAAGGGAAAAGGATACGGGAGCAAGATGACAGACCGGCAGACGGCCAAAAACAAAAACGCATGGCAGCACCCGGACACTGGACAGGCATGCCCGGCCCCTGCGCTTGGCCGTCGCGCGGACGCCGCGAAGGGGCGCGAACCGGGCATCGTGATGCTCAAGATCGACGGTTTGTCCTACCGCCAGTTCCAGCAGGCCCTCGCGAAGGACCGACTGCCCCACCTCAAACGGCTGCTCCGCAGCGGCGGCTACGCCTTAAAACCCTTCTACTCCGGTATTCCCTCGGCCACTCCGGTGGTCCAGGGCGAACTCTTCTTCGGGGTCAAGACCAGCGTTCCGGCCATTGCTTTCTTCGACCGGCAGCGGCAAAAAAAGCAGACCATGCTGTTTCCGTCCGCAGCCGACACACTGGCGCGGCAACTGGAAAACCAGGGGCGACCGCTTCTGCAGGGCGGACGGTCCTACTCGAACATCTATGTCGGCGGTGCCGCGGAAGCCCGCTACTGCACCCAGACCATGCGGCTACGCTCGATGCGCCAGATCGCCTCCTCGGTCAAGCTTTTCCTGGCGCTGATGGGGCAACCGATCACCTTCCTGCAGATGCTGCACTACGGCTTGCTGGAAGCGGGACTGGCGTTCACCGATTTCGTGCGCGGTGTGGCGGATGGCAAAAATATCTTCAAGGAACTCAAGTTCGTGCCCACGCGCGTGGTCGTCAGTATTCTTCTGCGGGAATTGATTCGTATTCGCGTCAAGCGGGATCTGGCCGGCGGGGTGCGCATCATCCATGCCTCGTTTCTGGGCTATGACGAGCAGGCCCATCGGCGGGGGCCGGCATCCGCCTTCGCCCACTGGTGTTTGAAGGGCATCGATGATACCATCCGGGAAATCCATCGCACGGCGAAACGCTCCGGCGACCGCCGCTACCGGCTGGTGGTCTATGCCGATCACGGACAGGAGGCGGTGCGGCCTTATGAAAGCCAGGCTGCTAAATCTCTCGAGGAAACCGTGACCATGGCCATCGAAAAAGCCGATGGAGACGGCAAGGCCCGTCGCAATGGAAAAGACGACGTGCGGGGCGACGCCCTCGCGCAGCGTGCCAGGGGCCTGTTCGGAAAAGATGACCGCGCCGACCGGAACCCCCAGACGGAAAGCGCTTCCGCCGACCAGACACGCATCATCGCCATGGGACCTCTCGGTCATATCTATTTTGCCGGCTCCCACGACACCCTTAAAAAAGCACGGGTGGCGTCGCGCCTTGTCAAGGAGGGCAAAATTCCGCTGGTCATGTATGTTGCCGGCCAAAGGGTGATGGCCCTGAACCGGCGGGGGACTTTCGATCTGGCATCCGCCGCCGGGGCGGTGCTGGGGGCCGACCACGCATTTGCCCAAGCGACGGCCGAAGACCTGATGGCCACCTGCCGCCACCCGAATGCCGGCGACATCGTCATTTCCGGATGGACGCCGGAGGGACCGCCGCTGACATTCGCCATCGAAAACGGCGCCCACGGCGGGCCGGGCCGGGAAGAAACCCGGGCCTTCGTCCTGCTGCCCAAAGAGATGGATCCATCGGCCGCCTTTCTGCGACCGTCCGATCTGCGCGACTGCGTCCTGGGCCTGTTGGATGCCGCGCCGTGCGGTTACCGGGCTCCGTCGGTTCAATCGATTCAGGAGACAACGCCGTGACAGCTAAACTGAAAGCCCGATACAGGCTGGCGCTGCTGGCGGCGGTCATGGCCGCGCTCCTGTTATTCGTGTGGCTTTCGGGCGACGCGGCGACCTTCATCGACTATGCCGTCAGTGTGGACACCCACCCGGGGCTGTTTCTGCTGATGTTTGCCCTTTTGCCCCTGGTGGGGTTTCCCATCAGCGTGTTCCTAATCCTGACCGGCCTAAAGTTCGGCGCCTGGCTCGGCGTGTTGATCATGCTGGCCGGCATGCCGGTTCACCTGCTCGTCTCGTTCCTGGTGGCCAACTCTTTTATGCGAACCCGGGTCGAGGCGCTCCTGGCCAAGATGGCCTATCGCCTGCCGCAAATCCCCAAAAAGCGCATTCTCTGGTTCAGCGTGGTCTTCATGGCGGTTCCGGGCCTTCCCTACACGGTGAAAAATTACGTCCTGCCCCTCGCCGGCGCACCGTTCTGGTATTTTTTTCTCAGTGGTTATCTGGTCCAGGGCGCCATGGGCGTGCCCTTCGTAGTGGCCGGCGACGCGGTGGCCGGAAAACATCTGATCATCCTGGCGGTGGTCCTCGCCCTGATGGTGACCCTCTATGCCGTGGTCCTGCAGTTCCGCCGTCGCCACGGCGACCTTCTGAAGGACGACGCCACCCTGCCCGCAAAGCTCTGCGAGAATGGCCCATCCGTCCCGCACGAGGAAGAGCCCGCCTCGAAGTAACCTTCCCAAACAGCAGGCGGCATCACGCAGGCCCCCGGAAAACCCCGGCAGTGCCGATTTGAAGCGCGCGCCCGATGTCTATGGTGTCGCATCGCGCCTCCCCGCCACCGCCGGAAATCAAGCGGCGGCGGTTTCCCGATCGTAGTCGATCAAATCGCCGAAATCGGCAGCAATTCGCCCGCGAAGCCGCCTTCGACAAGGTTGGTCATGACGGCCCCACCGATGGCATCGGCTTTCGGGCTGGCGCCGATGACAGCGATCGAACCGGGATGAAACAGACGATCCAGATGGTACAGTCCCATAGGCGCTCCCTCGTTTCCAGTGGTCCGATAAACGGGGCCCGGCACATCCGGCCCCGTCACTGGCGGCAGTATAATAAAGGGACTTCTTCCATTGATATGGGGGGCATCCTTCATTGAGCGTATCACCGGACCTTATTCCGGAGCCTTTAGGAAAATCTCCGGCATCTGATGCGGTCCGCCGCCGGAAAGCGACGGCCCCGGCAATCGCCCGTTCACGGTCGGCTAATTCTTTCCGCATCCTCCCCGTCACCGGAAATACCCATTCCAGAAACCGGGAATACGGGTTTCACCCAATGGCCGGCCAAGGTCCGGTCACGCTATGAATCCACATGGCGACCAGGCAGCGGGCCCCGCAAGGCCGGGGCCGCCGCTGGTACCGCAGACGAACCACCGATAGGAACTGCTGATGACGTCAACGCAACGCGACATCGACCGCCGACCCCGGAACGCGCCCGATTTCCTGCTGGAATTGCCGGCCCCGTGGTCACCGAAACACCACGCCAGCAGCCGCACACCACTTTCCCTCAAAAGACACCCGGGGGACGCATCGTGAGCGGTTCTGCGCCGGATAACGCGGGAACGGTGGTTTCCGTTCGCGGGAGTGTGGTGGACGCCCGCTTCCCCGGCGGCCTTCCGGCCATCAACCATCTGCTTCAAATCGGAGACGAGGGCGACGTTATCACTGAAGTCAGCACCCATCTGGACACACAAACTGTGCGGTCCATCGCCCTCACGCCGACCGGGGGGGTGGCTCAGGGCGATCCGGCCGTCGACAGCGGCGCACCGCTCAAGGTACCGGTGGGCGACGCCTTGTTGGGGCGGGTGTTCAATGTCTTCGGCCACAGCATCGACGGCAAGGAAGCGACGATCGAAGGCGCCCGACGATCCATTTACCGTCCCCCGCCGCCCCTCGCGCAGCAGATCACGTCGTCGGAAATCTACGAGACCGGCATCAAGATCATCGACCTGCTGGCCCCCTTGGAGCGCGGCGGCAAAGGCGGCCTGTTTGGCGGGGCCGGCGTGGGCAAGACCGTCCTCATCATGGAGATGATTCACAATATGGTCGGCCGGCACAGCGGTGTCAGCCTGTTCTGCGGCATCGGTGAGCGCTGCCGGGAAGGCGAAGAGCTCTATCGCGAAATGGCGGAAGCCGGGGTGCTGGACAATACCGTCATGGTATTCGGACAGATGAACGAACCGCCCGGCGCGCGATTTCGGGTGGGCCATGCCGCCATGACCATGGCGGAATACTTCCGGGACGATGCGCAACGCGACCTGCTCCTGCTGATTGACAACATCTTCCGTTTCATTCAGGCCGGCATGGAAGTCTCGGGGCTCATGGGGCGACTCCCGTCGCGGCTGGGCTACCAGCCCACGATGGGAACCGAACTGGCCGAACTCGAAGAACGCATCTGCAACACGGCTAGCGGTTCGATCACCTCGGTGCAAGCGGTTTATGTGCCCGCCGATGATTTTACCGATCCGGCGGCCGTCCACACCTTCGGGCACTTATCGTCCGCCATCGTTCTCTCGCGCAAGAAAGCCGCCGAAGGCCTCTACCCGGCCATCGATCCGCTGAAATCCAATTCCAGCATGCTGGTGCCCCACATCGTCGGCGAACGTCATTACCGGGTCGCACAGACCATCCGCCGGACCCTGTCGGAATATGACGATCTCAAGGACATTATTTCCATGCTGGGCATCGAAGAATTGTCGCGCGACGACCGCCGTACCGTGCATCGCGCGCGTCGCCTGGAGCGGTTTTTGACCCAGCCTTTTTATGTCACCGAACAGTTCACGGGCCTGGAAGGACGAGCCGTCGATCTGGCCGACACCATCGACGGGTGTGAACGCATTCTAAACGACGAATTCTCCGAAGCGCCGGAAAAGGCGCTGTTTATGATCGGCGGCATCGAGGACGCCGCATCGCAATGAATCTGACCGTCTTGATACCATCGGAAACGCTGGTCGACCGCCCGGTGGCCAAGGTGGTGGCGGAAGCCCCCAACGGTTTTTTTTGCCTTCTGCCCCGACACGTCGATTTCGCCACCGCCATCGTCCCGGGGCTTCTGGCCTATACGACCGACACGGGCGAGGAAATCTTCTGGGCCGTGGACGACGGCATCCTGATCAAACAGGCCGACCGGATATGGGTTTCGACGCGCAACGCCGTTGCAGGAGAAGACCTGGACCACCTGGAAGAAGCGGTCACACAGCAATTCCGACAACGCGACGCGGAGGAAGAAAAAGCCCAGCAGGCCATGAACAAAATCCAGGCCGGCTTTGTGCGACGATTTCTGAGCATTCAGGCCGGCGCCTGAAAACCCTTTGGATAAAACGACCATGATGGATCACCCCCGCAAGGACAAACACCGCCAGGAAACCTGGCAGGGTCGGGTGGACGGCAAGGCCAAACGCAAATTGAAGGCCCGACGGGAAAAGGACCGAGGCTTGTGGTTCGGACTGGGTATGTTCGGCCTGGTGGGCTGGTCGGTGGCCATTCCCACCGTTGTGGGGATCGCCCTGGGGGTCTGGATCGACGCCCGGACGGCTTCGCCTTATTCGTGGACCCTGATGCTGCTTTTTATCGGTGTGGCGGTGGGGTGCTTCAACGCCTGGTACTGGGTCAAACGGGAGAGCCGACATGATTGAAAGCACTGGGAATCCGGCACCCTTTTTTGTCAGATCCATGCTGAAACGCTGGCCCCAGACATCACCGCAGGAGGCCCGACAATGATGCTGCTCCTATCGACAACCCTGTTGTGCCTGATCATCGGACTGAGTGTCGGTCTACTCTACTTCACCGGGCTCTGGTGGACGGTTGTGCGTCTGATGACCGCCCGCCGGCCGGCCCTGTGGGTTCTGGCCAGTTTCATCCTGCGAACCGGCATGGTGCTGGCGATTTTCAGCATCAGCGCGCAAGGGCACTGGGAACGCTTCCTGGCCTGTCTGGCAGGATTCGTCCTGGCCCGCGTCCTGATGACACACCGCCGGGGCCGCATGACCGGCCGCCGCCTATCGACGAAAATGGATGGATAACCATGGATGTCATGCAAATCAAGGATATCAGTCCGGACCAGGTGGTCTTCTGGCAGTGGCATTTCGTCACCCTGAACGCCACGATTGTCTTCACCTGGCTTGTGATGGCACTGATGGTGGGCGGCGCCTGGCTGATCACCCGCCGCCTCAGCGCCGACACCCGCATGTCCCGCTGGCAGAACCTGCTGGAGGTGATCGTGGACGGCATGCGAGGCCAGATCCGGGAGATCGCCCAAGAGGACTCCCGCGCCCATCTCGTTTTTGCGGGCACGCTGTTTCTGTTCATTCTGACGGCCAATCTGCTTCAGATCGTTCCCGGCTACGCGGCCCCCACCGCCTCCCTGTCCACGACAACCGCCTTGGCCGTCTGTGTCTTTGTGAGCGTGCCCCTCTTCGGCATTCTGAGCCGCGGGTTGCGCGGCTACCTCAAACAGTATGTCCGGCCCTCGGTGCTGATGCTGCCCTTCAATGTGCTCGGCGAACTCTCCCGGACCCTGGCTCTGGCCGTGCGGCTGTTCGGCAACATCATGAGCGGCACCAAGGTGGCGGCCATCCTGCTGTCCCTGGCACCGCTGTTTTTTCCGGTCGTCATGCACGCGCTGGGACTGCTGACCGGTGTGATCCAGGCCTACATCTTTGCCGTCCTGGCCATGGTGTATATTGCCTCGGCTTCCCGGGCGCGAACGGAAATGGAGAAAAAAAAGGAAGATGATTCGAACCCCTCGAAGCGATAGGAGGTAGATACAATGGATATGATTTCGATAATCGGTTTCGGATCCGTGGTGACGGCCGGGTTGACCATCGCCATCGGCGCCATCGGGCCGGCCCTGGGAGAAGGGCGGGCCGTGGCCCAGGGGCTGGCATCGCTGGCGCAGCAGCCGGATGAAAGCAACACCATCACCCGCACGCTGTTCGTGGGGCTGGCCATGATCGAGTCCACGGCCATCTATGCCTTCGTGGTGGCGATGATTCTGCTGTTCGCCAACCCTTTCTGGGATTACGCCGTCTCACAGGCGGGAGGATAAGCCATGTTGATCGACTGGTTTACCGTGGGCGCCCAGATCGTCAATTTCCTGGTGTTGATGGGGCTGCTGAAAATCTTCCTCTACGATCGTGTCATTCAGGCCATGGACGCGCGCGAACAAAAAATCACCGCGCGCCTCGACGATGCCGAACGCAAGCAGCGCGAGGCCGACGACGATCGCAAGAAGGTCAAAGAAGAACAGCAATCCCTCGATGCCAAGCGGGATAAAATGCTGTCCGATGCCCGGGAGGCCGCCCGTTCGAAAAGAAAGGAACTCGAAGACCAGGCCCGTTCGGAAGTGGATGCCCTGAAAGACCGCTGGCGCGATGCCCTCCGAGACCAGCGCGAGCGTTTTGCCCGGGACCTCGGAAACAAAGCCGTTCAGCACGCCATGGCCGTCGCGCAGCGCGTGGTGGAAGATATGGCCGGAGAGGATTTTCAGGATCGGCTCATCGAAACCTTTGCCGCGCGTGTCCGGAATATCGGCGACGACGAGAAAACCGCCCTTGTGGAAGGTCTGGACGGGGAAACCCCGGCCGCGACCGTTCTCAGCGACACCAGCGTTTCCACCGCCCAGCGCCGGAAAATTACCCGTCTGCTGCATGAAGAACTCCACCCGGATCTCGACGTCGACTACCGGACCGACGGCGACCTTCTGGGCGG